>Ga0306926_10001105_pt1 | contig 26612 bp, 24 predicted proteins | sample flu12Cox44000178_FD_203759 | JGI IMG/M metagenome (GOLD analysis project Ga0306926, IMG submission 203759) | Lab enrichment of tropical soil microbial communities from Luquillo Experimental Forest, Puerto Rico - flux8day.12C.oxic.44.000.178 (v2)... | ecosystem: Environmental > Terrestrial >...
CACCGTCATTCGATCACCTCGTCGGCGCGCGCGAGCAGAGTCGGCGGCACTTCAAGGTTAAGTGCCTTGGCGGTTTCGAGATTGATCACAAGCTCGAACTTAGTCGGCTGCAGCACCGGCAGGTCGGAGGGCTTAGCGCCCTTCAGAAGTCGCCCGGCGTAAATCCCCGACTGACGATAGGCATCCTTGATACTGGCGCCGTAACTGGCAAGCCCACCGGCAGCGACGTATTCGCGTAGAGGATAGATCGCTGGAACTCGCTGATAATTGGCGAGAGTGACTATCTGATCACGTCGGTTGGTGAACAGCGAATTGGAGACGATCAGGAGCGCCTCGTCGCGCGCTTGCTCCAGGGATCGAAACGCCATGTCTATCTCCCGCTCGCTTGTGGCATGGAGAACATGTATGGCTTGTCCGATGGCGTGGGCTGCCTCCTGGATGTCCTTGGCATCGGGGTTGAAGCTCTTGGGATTCACCAGAATGGCGATCTTACTGGCCTTCGGCCCCAATTCGCGTAGGAGTTCCAGCCGTTTCGGACCGAGCGCGATGGTGAAAAACGTCACACCGGTCATATTGCCGTCGGGGCGACTGAGACTGCTAACCAAGCGATAACCCACCGGATCCCCGCCAATCGTGAAAACGATTGGAAGGGTTGTCGTCGCAGCTTTGGCGGCGGCAGCCGAAACGTCGCCCCCAGCCGTAACGAGGATCGCTGGCCGGCGCGCCACGAGTTCGGCTGCGAGCGCTGGGAGGCGATTGAATTGACCTTCGGCCCAACGGTAATCGATCGTTACGTTCTGGCCATCGAAATAGCCGACCTCGGCGAGGCCATTCCGGAACGCTGCGATCATGGCTGCATAGGGTTCCGGTGACGCACTGTGGAGATAACCAACCACTGGCACCTCGGACAGCTGCTGCGCGCGCGCCGCGAGCGGCCATGCGGCCGCCGCGCCACCGAGCAGGGTGATGAAGTCGCGGCGTTTCATTCGATTACCTCGTCGGCGCGGGCGAGGAGCGTTAGCCACACAGTCACAGCCGTCAGTCCGCTTCAAGCACAACAGGCGTATTCATTGTGACTTAGGTACAATAAGCGCTGGGGCCGTCCAGTCTTTCGGAACAATCTCGACGATCAACACGCGAGCCGGCAGGTTTGTCTTATTCTGCGCGGTGTGTGCGAGGTTCCCTGTTTCAAAAAAATAGTCGCCAGCTTTATAGATCGTCTCCTGGCCTCCCTGAGCAAATGTAAGCTCGCCGGAAAGAACATATCGAATTCCGGGACCAACGTGATGATGTACTCCGACGTAGCCGTCTGGGGCAAACGTGAGTTCGGTGGCGCGTAATTTGAACTTACCGTTAAGCTCAGTCAGGTGGCCGAAAATAACCTCCTCGATTTTGACCTGCGACCTGATACCTCGTGTCTCCACGGTTTCCTGAGCCGCTAAGCGGTCTGTTCCGCCAAACAGCGCCACCAACAGCAAGAGCGTAAAGCGCCTCATCGTCTTCTCCATACCTTTGCCGCGCCGCTGAACAGCGCTTAAACTCGCACCGCTCCCCACCACTGCACAGGTCCAGCGTATCCTGGTGATTCTTCAAAACACCAGTTTGGCACGTCGATGCCGCAAGGGGGCCATCCACCCCATCACTCGATTAGCTCGTCTGCGCGGCCGGAAAGCGGCAACGGGACTGTGATGCCAAGTGCCTTGGCGGTCTTGAGATTCAGCAATAGCTCAACTTTGGTGGACTGCTGAACCGGCAGATCGGCCGGCTTGTCGCCCTTGAGAACTCTCCCGGCGTAAGTGCCGACCAGACGGTAGTATTCCGTTTCGCTGCTGCCATAGCTCATCAGACCGCCAGCAGCGGCGAACTCGCGAAATTCGTAGATCGCGGGTATCGCGTGACGAACCGTCAATTTGGCCAGTTGTTGACTGTGAGAAGGGAAAAAGTTGTCGGGGGCGATGACGAGGGCGCCGACGCGTAATTGGATCAACCTTTCGAACACCGCATCGAAATCACGATCGCTGCTCGCATGCACAATATGGAGCTTAAGCCCCAGTGCTTGAGCCGCCGCCTGCGAGCTGCGCGAAACCGGCTCGGCATTAGCAGGGACCGCCGGGTTGACCAGAAGCGCCATGCTGGTAACCGAGGGCAGCAACTCGTGCATCAGCTCCAGCCGCTTCGGCGCCACCTCGAGGTTCAGGCTGGTCGCGCCGGTCACGTTGCCGCCGGGGCGCGGTCATTGAAATTCGGTCGACAATTTCGTTGTTCCGCAGCCGGTAATCGCTGCGCTCGTTCGCTTAGACAACATCACAGTGCTCGACGGGATCGTGCGCGCTGAGGCTCATCCTGAGCTCCAGCTTGGCCTCGCACTCATTCAAGGCGCTGATCAAATGCAACTCATGTGCGGCACCGATGACGAATTGCGAGCCTTCTTGGTTGGCCCGCCGCTCGAGGGGCGACTGAGGCGGCCGGCCCGGCTTGACCAAGTCACAGTGATCAATTTGACGGGGTTGATTCTCAACATCCAGCGCCAAGCTGCCAAGAAAAAGATTGACCTGGGCGTACCGCTGTTCATGACGCCCGACAATCCGCGCTACCAGGAACTTCGCCGCGAGCTTTTGGAGATCCGCGAGGCCGATACAAAAACTGTGCAGAAGGCAGCTGCTTTCGCTGCGCTGCGCGAGCGCATCACTTCGCACGTGGCAATTCAATGAACACCGCGGTCAGGGCAATTGAGGAAGATATCAACGGCGCCGGCCCGTGCAACGTGGTCTTTCGGGCGCGGAAAAGGATGGGCGTGAGCCATGATGAATTCTGTTCAACCCGGCGACGTGGTGACGGTGACCGTGTCGGCCGGCGGCGTGACGTCGGGCAACTTGATCGCTCCGGCAACCTCGCCGGTGCTCTATCCGATCGGCACGGCGATGAAGGCGACTGGCACCTGGTGCGGCTTGACGGCGGCGCGGTTGTGGCGGCCGGCGCATAGGCGATGTCATGGGTCACGGCCCGGCCACGTTCAAGGAGACCGACCTCACCCGGGCGCTGCGCGCGGCCCGGAAGGCCGGCGCCGACGTGGAGCGCGTGGAGATCAGCCGGGATGGTCGGATAGTCCTAGTATTGAAGAATGGCGACGAGGTATTCCCCGAGGGTAACGAGTGGGACAAATGGCGCACCTCAAGCTGAAATACGTCAACGCTTTCGCAAACCGCGGCCGCCAGGACAAGCGCATGCGCTACTATTTCCGGCGGCGCGGAACCAAGGCGATTCCGCTTCCGGGCCTGCCCGGCTCCGAGGAATTCATGGCCGCTTATGCCGCGGCTCTTGCAGGCCTGCCCGATGTCGCGATCGGCGCGAGCCGAACGCTGCCCGGTACTATCAACGCGCTCGCGGTCGCATACTACGGGTCGGACGCCTGGCAGAAGCTCGCGACCGACACCCAGAAGAACCGCCGGCGCGTGATCGAACGCTTCCGCGCCCAGCATGGTGATAAGCGCGTCGCGCTGCTGCGGCGCGACCATATCGTAGGAATGATGTCCGCGATCGAGTGCCGGTCCGCCAAGCGCCGGTGGCTGAAAGCTATTCGCGGCCTGCTGCAGGCCGCCGTCCCGACCATGCGCCGGGAGGATCCGACCGAAGGCATCGCCGGCATTAAGATGCCAAAGACTAAGGGTCATCACACTTGGACCGATGAGGAGATCGCGCAGTACCGCGCCCATTGGCCGCTTGGGACGCAACAGCGGCTGGTCATGGAATTTGCACTCGAGACCGCATCGCGGCGCGGCGAGGTCGTCCGATTCGGCCAGCAGCACGTTAGGAATGGGCGTATTCGCATCGAGCGCACCCACGGCAGCGAAGACGTTGATATGCCGATGTCGCCCGATTTGCAGGCAGCATGCGATGCCATGCCTAAGGTACACCTGACCTATATCGTCACGGCCAACGGCAAGCCCCGCTCGAAATACGGGCTTGGCAACGATTTCGCCAAGTGGGCGACCGAAGCTGGCTTGCCCGCGCGCTGCCGTTTGCACGGACTCAAGAAGGGAGGCATGCGCCGGCTCGCGGAGGCGGGCGCCACGGCTCATGAGCTAATGGCGTTCTCCGGCCATAGGACACTCACCGAGGTGCAGCGCTACACAACGGATGCCGACCGCAAGCGGCTCGCCGATGCCGCCATCGCGAAGCTGCGGGACCAGAGTAAGAACGCCGATTACACAAACACGGCGTCCTTTTTACACAAACAAGTCCCTGCGACTTTGAAAGTAAAGGATTGAGCAAATGACGTGGCGCTCCCTAGGGGACTCGAACCCCTGTTTTCGCCGTGAGAGGGCGACGTCCTGGGCCGCTAGACGAAGGGAGCACACGGAGAAGCCTCGCAAATAGCGCCGATCACCGCCGCGCGCAAGGAGACCCCGAACAGGCGAGCGGCAGCGCCCCGCCGCCGCTTACGGCTCGGTCGCGAATTTGAGCCGTCCCGTGGGCTTGAGCGTCTTGGCGTCGAAGGTGCGGATCTCGATCGCACCGCCCACATCGACGGTCACGGCGATGCGGTCCTCGGCGACCGCGGTTGCGATCACGCGCGCCCCCTTCGGCAGCAGCGCGGTCACCTCCGCCGACGCGCTTCCCTCGGCCTTGAAAACGCGATAGCCGATGACGCCGATCACCGCGGCGATCGCGATGACCGTCGTGGCGCCGGCGATCAACATCAGCCAGCGCACCTTGGCGACGATGCGCGCGGCCGCGGGATCGACGGGCGCTGCATCGTTCGCCGACGGATGGCTCATGATCTCGACACAGCGGCCCAGCGAGAAACTGGTGGTCGCCGCCGAAGAGGCCGGCGAACGGCTCGACCGGGTGCTGGCCCACCGCGTGACCGAGCTGTCGCGCTCGCGCCACAAGGCGCTGATCCTGGCGGGTCGCGTCGCGATCGACGGCGCCACGATCCGCGATCCCGGCCACCGCGTCAACGCCGGCGCCAGCATCGTGCTCGATATGCCGCCGGCCGAGGACGCCTCAATCGCGCCCGAGGCCATTCCGCTCAACGTCGTATTCGAGGACGCCGAGCTCATCGTCATCGACAAGCCGGCGGGGCTCGTCGTGCACCCCGCGGCCGGCAACCGGACCGGCACGCTGGCCAACGCGCTCGTCGCCCATTGCGGCGCCAGCCTCTCCGGGGTCGGCGGCGTCAAGCGCCCGGGCATCGTGCATCGGCTCGATAAGGATACCAGCGGCCTCATGGTGGTGGCCAAGACCGAACGCGCCCATGGCGCGCTCAGCCGCCAGTTCGCCGACCACGGCCGCAGCAAGTCGCTGCGCCGCGGGTATCTCGCCTTCGTTTGGGGAGCGCCGGAGCGTCCGCGCGGCACCATCGATAAGCCGATCGGCCGTCACCCGCGCCTGCGCGAGAAAATGGCGGTGCGTGCCGGCGGCCGCGCCGCGGTCACCCATTGGGAGGTGCTCGAACGCTATGCCGGCCGCGACGGTGCGCCGGTGGCGAGCCTCCTCGCCTGCCGGCTCGAGACCGGACGCACCCATCAGATCCGCGTGCACCTCGCCGCCATCGGCCATCCGCTCCTCGGCGACGAGGTCTACGGCGGCGGCTTCAAGAGCAAAGCGAATCAGCTTGCCGGGGAGGCCAAAGGCGCGCTGGAGGCCCTTGGCAGACAGGCACTTCATGCCTATCTCCTGCGTATCGAACATCCATCGCAGGGCACGAATCTGGAGTTCCGCTCGGAACTACCGGACGATCTCTTTCGTTTACGCCACAGCCTCGGTGCGCAGGGCGCAGGGCCTGATCGGAAAGATCAGGCGAGATCAAAGGCTTAGGTGTACACGGGAGGGTCACGGCGACGTGACGCCGAGTTAACTTCCTTTCGTGCCCCCTTGTCCTGTACTGTCGCGCCCGCGATCAAGCTTCGCGGTCGCAGCATGACGAGCACCGTCGGCTCGGGGAGCGACGGTGCGCTTCGCCCGCCGGTGCATCGGGGGCAAATCTTGGAGGGCGCTCTTATGGCCCGTGCTGCAGCTTTGCCGATTCTCACAGCCGAATCCGGCCTTACCCGCTATCTGGAGGAAATCCGCCGGTTCCCGATGCTGGAACCGCAGGATGAATTCATGCTGGCCAAGCGCTGGCGCGAGCATGGTGACCGCGATGCGGCGCACAAGCTCGTCACCAGCCATTTGCGCCTGGTCGCCAAGATCGCCATGGGTTACCGCGGCTACGGCCTGCCCATTTCCGAAGTGATTTCCGAAGGCAATGTCGGCCTGATGCAAGCGGTCAAGCGCTTCGAACCGGAGAAGGGCTTCCGCCTCGCAACTTACGCCATGTGGTGGATCAAGGCGGCGATCCAGGAATACATCCTGCGCTCGTGGTCGCTGGTGAAGATGGGCACCACCGCCAATCAGAAGAAGCTGTTCTTCAACCTGCGCAAAGCCAAGAGCAAAATCTCGGCGCTGGAAGAGGGCGACCTGCGCCCCGACCAGGTCAAGCTCATCGCCAAACGGCTGGGCGTGACCGAGCAGGACGTGGTCGACATGAACCGCCGCCTAGGCGGCGACGTCTCGCTCAATGCGCCGATCCGCGACGACGGCGATTCCGGCGAATGGCAGGATTGGCTCGTCGACGAGGTCTCCGATCAAGAGGAGCGGCTGGTCGCGGACGAAGAATCGGACAATCGCAGAAAGGCGCTGGGCGACGCGCTATCGGTGCTTAACGATCGCGAGCGGCGCATCTTCGAGGCGCGCCGGCTCGCCGACGACCCGATCACGCTTGAAGAGCTGGCGGCCGAGTTCGGCGTATCGCGCGAGCGCGTGCGCCAGATCGAGGTGCGCGCCTTCGAGAAGGTGCAGCGAGCGGTAAAGAACCGCATCGCGGCGATGGAGGCTCGCCCGAGCGCGCCAGCGCTGCAGGTGCATTGACGTTTTGCAGCCGCATGCCTGCGGCAACGAGGAAGATTGAGAAAAATTTGACGCGGCCCGGTGAGGGCCGCGTCGTCATTTGAGGTACATGGGAGCTGCGCCGGCTACTGCTTCCAGGCTTTGAACGCGTCGGCAAAGACGCGCTCGCCGGGCGTGCCTTTTTCCAGCGCCAGGATGGCGCGGCGGTTGTTGTTGTACACGACCGGAATGTCGAACCAGCTGCGTTCCTTGAGCAGTTGAATATTGCGGTCCTTGTCCGCTTCCACGTTTGACAGGCCGATCAAATAAAAGCCCGGCGTAACCTTGACCGCCAGTCCGGCGAGCGGCACGCCGCGCGTCTGCTCGGCTTGCTTCATCAGGATCCCGGGAACGTTGGAGATGCCGCCGGAGGGGAAATCCGGGGGCACCTTGAACATGATTTCGACCGTGTGGGTGGCGGGCAGTCCTTTGTCGGTATTGCGGCGAAGCGACCATGTCATGGCGAGCTTGCGCTCCGGCACTTCGACATCGGCGCGAATGGCAAGCTCGGGCGGTTGCCCTGGACCGGGCGTGATGGTTTCGGTCCGCCAGATTGCGGAACCGACGAAGCGCTTCCCGTTGGGATCGGCAGGGTCCTCCTCGTAGAGCACCACCTTTTGCGCGGCCGAAACGCCCGCTTGCGTCCCGGGCGGCGGCGTCGACGCCGTCTGCGGGCTGCCGGGCTCGATCCGATCGGTGATCTTCGGTCGCGTTGCCGTGGCCGGGGGTACCTCGCGCGCCGTGTCCACTGCCGGGGTGCGGAACGAGCGATAGAGCCCGACCATGTTCGGCCATTGCCATACGCCGATGCCGACGACGACGATAACGGCCGCGGCCACGGCGAGACGCTTAATCAGCGGGCGATATGAGCGGCGCGGCGCGATCTCCTCGTCCAAGTCGTCGTATTCGTAGTCGCCCTCGAGGGCATCGGTTGACGCATGTTGGTCCGGGGCGAGCGGATGCGAATCGTCGACCGCGAAAGACGACTCCAGCATTGGTTCGGAGAACTTGTCGTGTGCATGCGCCTCGTGCGGCTCGTGCGGTTGGAACATGCGCTCTTGTCGTCGCGCCTGCGGCTCGAACATGCGATCTTGCGGCTGCTCCGGCTCGAACCGGTGCGACTCGGAGCGGTCGAACTGCGATCGGTCGTAGGTAGGCTGGTCGAGCTCCGACGTCGGCGCCGGGGTCGCGTCATCGCTCGTGCGTTCGGATTTTTCCGCTCGCGTGCCGCCGCGAAAAACATCGAAAAGCGAGCGGCGCCGAGCTTCACGCGGCGGCGGCATCGGCGGCTGCGGCTCGGGCGGCAATGGCCGGTCGAAGATCGAGTCGGACTGCTCCGCATCAGGCATGCTCGACGGCGCCGCGGGCCACATCCGGCGCGCAGGTTCCTGCGGCAATGCAGGCGCACGCTCCTGCGCGGCAGCAGCCGGCGGCGGATTGACGTAGCGCTGCGTCTGGCCTGTATCGTCCGGTTGGCGAGGCTCGGCTGGGCGTGGCTCAACTGCACGGGCTTTGGTGGAGTCCTCCCATTGCCGCGACTGGCGCAGCTTTGCCGCCGACATCTGGCGCGAAGCTTCCACGAACTGACGCGCCGATTCAGCCTCCACCTTGCGGATCGACTCCTCGAGCGCGAGGCGCTCGCGGGTGATGTCGGACTCCTCGAGCGGGGGCGTTACCCCGCGCAGCTGCGCGAGCAGCGCCGCGCGCGCGCGATCGTAGATCGCGCGGCGGTTATCGCCGGTGTTCTTTTCGAGCGCGCCGACCGCGCGGGAGATGAGGGGATAATAGTCTGCCATCGGAGTACTCGTTCCGGGGTGCAGGATTTGCCTGGTTTCAGGCCTCGAACGGGTTTTGCATCAGAATGGTGTCCTCGCGCTCGGGACTGGTCGACAACAGCGCGACCGGGCAGCCCACCAATTCCTCGATCCGGCGCACATATTTGATCGCCTGCGCCGGCAGCTGCGCCCAGGACCGCGCCCGCGCGGTCTCGGCCTGCCAGCCTTCGACAGTCTCGTAGATCGGCTCGACCTCGGCCTGGGCGTGTTCGCCCGCCGGGAGGTAATCGATCTCCCGACCATCGAGGCGGTATCCCACACAAACCTTAAGTTCTCTCAAACCATCCAGGATGTCGAGCTTGGTCAGGGCCAAACCATTGATCCCGCTGGTGCGAACGGTCTGCCGCACGAGTACCGAATCGAACCAGCCGCAGCGCCGCGGCCGCCCGGTGACGGTGCCGAATTCGCGTCCGCGTTCCCCGAGCAGGCGGCCGATATCGTTCGCCTGCTCGGTCGGGAATGGCCCGTCGCCCACCCGGGTGGTGTAGGCCTTGCAGATGCCAAGCACGTAACCGATCGCGCCCGGGCCCAGCCCGGAGCCGGTCGCGGCTTGGGCCGCAACCGTATTGGAGGACGTCACGAACGGGTAGGTGCCGTGGTCGATGTCGAGGAGGGCACCCTGCGCGCCTTCGAACAAGATGCGCTTGCCCTCGCGGCGCTTCTGGTCGAGCAGCGACCACACCGAATCCGCGTAAGGCAGCACGCGCGGCGCCACCTTCTCGAGCTGCTCGCGCACGTCTGCGACGCCAACTTCCTTGAGCCCAAGGCCGCGCCGCAAAGCGTTGTGATGGGCTAAGAGACGTTCGATCTTACGCCCGAGCGCCAACGGATCTGCCAGATCCATGACGCGGATGGCGCGCCGGCCGACCTTGTCCTCGTAGGCGGGGCCGATGCCGCGTCGAGTGGTGCCCACGCGCGTGAGCGTGTTGGAGGACTCACGAACCGCATCGAGCTCCTGGTGCAGCGGCAGGATCAACGTCGCATTCTCGGCAATGCGCAGGCTATTCGGGGTAACGTCGACCCCCTGCCCCTTGAGGCGATCGATTTCCTCGAGCAGCGCACGCGGATCGATGACGACGCCATTGCCGATCACGGAAAGCTTTCCCGGTCGCACGACCCCCGAGGGCAGCAGCGACAGCTTGTAGGTGATTCCGTCGATGACCAGCGTGTGACCTGCATTATGTCCACCCTGGAAACGAACCACGATGTCGGCTTGCTCCGACAGCCAGTCGACGATCTTGCCTTTCCCCTCGTCCCCCCACTGGGACCCAACCACGACCACATTGGCCATGAGGCGGCTTTCCTCCGCGTCGGCGACGCCCGGGATAATCTCGAAGCGACAAAGGCTTGTCCGGCATTCGGACCCTCACCGGATAAGGAATGATACCCTCCAGGCAAGCCGACACGGCCGCGACGAAGCGAGCCGTCCGCAGCCCAACTGCCTGATTTTGCGGGTCTTATTCACCCCTTGCCGTCGCGCCCCGCTCACCACAGCGGATGATTTGGCTCTCTCCAAGGCAATCTCGCGGCAACATCGCGGCGGCGAGCGTTATGTCTCTCGGTCTTGCGCTGCGAGAGCGGCGTTGCCCCGCGCCGCAGATGCTCGGCCGACGCACGCGGTCGCGCTCAGCGCCGACCGCGGCGGTCTTTCGTATGGCCGGTGGGCGAGACGGCGCACCAAGCATCGACGATTCAAACAATCACTGGTGTGTGTGAGGCACCTCACATCAGTCGGCGGCGGCGTGCCCCATGCTGAGACATCTAGTTGGCTCGGAGGGAGTCATGGAAAGCAGGACGGAAGTCGCCCACTACGCCGCCACGATGACGCGCGAACTCGGCCGGATGTGCCGCAAGGTCGAATTGGACGACCTGGCATATCTGCTGGAGGTGGCGGCTGCCGAGGCGAAGGTGAGGGCAGTCAAGAATTCGGGGCAAGGCACCGTTCATCCGCTGCGCGCCCAGACGGGTTAGCGCCTCAGCTCAAAACTTCAGCGGTCGCGCCTGCTGCACCTGCGGCAACGCACGCACGGCGGCGAGCACTTGCGGCGGCAAGTCGCCATCGATCTCGATCAGCGCGATGGCATTGCCGCCGGGCGCGTCGCGGCCGACGTGGAACGTGGCGATGTTGATGCCGGCGTCACCGAGCGTGGACGAGAAGCGGCCGATGAAGCCGGGCTTGTCCAGATTGGTGATGTAGATCATCGACCGGCCGAACCCGGCGTCCATGCGAATGCCTTTGATGTTGACGATGCGCGGCCGACCATCGGCAAAGACCGTGCCCGATACGGAGCGCGTCTGGCGCTCGGTCACCACCGTCACGGTGATCAGGTTGCCGTAGTCGCCCGCCGCCGCGCGCGTCATCTCCTCGATGACGATGCCGCGGTCCTTGGCGATGATCGGCGCCGAGACGACGTTGACCTCCTGCAGCATGGGCCGCAGCAGACCGGCGATCGCGGCTGAGGTCAGCGCCTTGGTGTTCATGCCGGCCACCCCGCCTTCGTATGTCAGCTGCGCCTTGAGGATGCCGGTCTCGGTCAGTTGGCCGGCGAATGAGCCGAGCTTTTCCGCGAGATCGATGAACGGCCGCAGCCGCGGCGCTTCCTCGGCCGTGATCGAGGGAAAGTTGACGGCATTCGAGATCGCGCCGCGCAGCAGATAGTCCGACATCTGCTCGGCGATTTGCAGGGCGACGTTTTCCTGCGCCTCGGTAGTGGCGGCTCCGAGATGCGGCGTACACACCACGTTGGGATGGCCGAACAGCGGATTGCTGGTCGCCGGCTCCTCGGTGAACACGTCGAAGGCGGCGCCGGAGACCTGGCCGGAATCGAGCGCGACGCGCAAGGCGTCCTCATCGACCAGGCCGCCGCGCGCGCAATTGATGATGCGCACGCCCTTCTTCATTGCGGCGATCGCCTTGCCGTCGATGATGCCTTTCGTCTTTTCCGTGAGCGGCGTGTGCAAGGTGACAACATCGGCGCGCCTGAGCAGCTCGGCGAGCTCGACCTTGTCCACGCCCAGCTCCGCCGCGCGCTCGGGCGAGAGGAAGGGATCATAGGCGATCACCTTCATTTTCAGTCCGATCGCGCGGTTGGCGACGATTGATCCGACATTGCCGCAGCCGATCACGCCGAGCGTCTTGTTGGTGATTTCTACCCCCATGAAACGGTTCTTCTCCCACTTGCCCGCTTGCGTGGAGGCGTCCGCCTGCGGGATCTGCCGCGCCAGCGCGAGCATCAGCGTGATCGCGTGCTCGGCGGTGGTGATCGAATTGCCAAACGGCGTATTCATCACGATCACGCCCTTGGCGGTCGCGGCCGGAATGTCGACGTTGTCGACGCCGATGCCGGCACGTCCGATGACCTTCAGACGTTTCGCCTTCTCCAGAACCTTGGGCGTGACCTTGGTCGCCGAGCGGATGGCCAGGCCATCGAAATCACCGATCACTTTCGCGAGTTGCTCCTTGTCGGCGCCGAGCTTGGGCTGGAAGTCGACCGTGATCCCGCGATCCTTGAAGATCTGCACGGCGGCGGGAGAGAGCGCATCGGAGATGAGAACGTTGGGAGACATAGCTGCTTCGGGTTTTGTTACTTTCAGGTTTTCCGCAAGCGCGCGATCTCAGGTGCGAGCGGTTGCAATTGCCCGCAGGCATGGTTGGAGAGGATCACGCCGCTTTCGGCAGCGCGTCCTTACTCTTGGCAAAGGCCCAATCGAGCCACAGCGTGAGCGCCTCGACATCGGCGCGCTCCACGGTCGAGCCGCACCAGATGCGCAGGCCCGGCGGCGCATCGCGATAGGCATCGATATCGTAGGCAACGCCCTCCTTCTCCAAGGCGGCGGCGATGCTTTTCACGAACGTGGCCTGCGCATCGGCGGATAGCTTTGTTACCGAAGGATCTGCCACTTTCAGGCAAACGGACGTGTTGGAGCGAAGCGCAGGATCCCGCGCCAAGAATTCGATCCACGGCGTCGCGGCAACCCAGTCGGCGATCACCTTGGCATTGGCGTCGGCGCGCGCCATCACTGCCTTGAGCCCGCCGATCGACTTCGCCCAGGCCAGGGTGTCGAGATAATCCTCCACGCATAGCATCGAGGGCGTGTTGATGGTCTCGCCTTCGAAGATGCCTTGGTTGAGCTTGCCGCCTTTGGTGAGACGGAAGATTTTCGGCAGGGGCCGCGGCGGCACGTAGCTTTCCAAGCGTTCGACCGCACGCGGCGAGAGGATCAGCATGCCGTGCGCCGCTTCGCCACCGAGCGCCTTCTGCCAGGAGAAGGTGACGACGTCGAGCTTCGGCCAGTCGAGCTCCTGCGCGAAGCAGGCGGAGGTGGCGTCGCAAATGGAGAGACCCGTCCGATCGGCGGCGATCCAATCGGCGTTCGGCACCCGCACGCCCGAGGTGGTGCCGTTCCACGTGAAAACCACGTCGGAGGCGGGATCGACCTTGGCGAGATCGGGAAGCTCGCCGTAGGCGGCCTTGAGCACTGTCACGTTGGGGAGCTTGAGCTCCTTCGTGACATCGGCCACCCAGCCTTCGCCGAACGATTCCCACGCGAGTATCGTCACCGGTCGCGCGCCGAGCATCGACCATAACGCCATCTCGACCGCGCCGGTGTCGGATGCCGGCACGATGCCGATGCGATACGCGTTCGGCACTTCGAGCACTTCGCGGGTGAGATCGATGGCGCGCTTGAGTTTCGCCTTACCGATCTTCGATCGATGCGAGCGTCCGAGGACCGCGTCGGTGAGGGCTGAGAGGCTCCAGCCGGGGCGCTTGGCGCAGGGGCCCGAGGAGAAGTGCGGGACGACCGGCCGCACGGAGGGCATCGCATTGCTCATGATCTATCCTTCCAGATAGGCGCCCCTCGGTGGGGAGGGGTGTCCCGCGGTCGGACATAAGGAAGAGGCCGAGCGCCGTCAAGCCGCGATCAGCGCGTCGCCGGTCGCGCCACTCGAACCGCCCCCGCTCGGTCGGTAACGCGGCACGGCTCAACCGCGACGTCAATCCGCGTGATCCTCTTTGGCCTTGCCAATGTGATGCTGGGCGTAGAGCTCGAGCCCGAGCTTGGCGACGAGATCGAGCTGGGTCTCGAGATAATCGATATGCTCTTCCTCGTCGTGCATGAGCTCCTCGAACAGATCGCGCGTCACGTAGTCCTTGACGGCGTGGCAGTGCGTTGCGGCTTCTTGGTAAAGGGCGCGCGCCGACATCTCCGCCGCAAGATCGCAGTCGAGCACTTCCCTCACGTTCTGCCCAATGCGAAGCGGATCGAGCACCTGCATGTTGGGAAAGCCGTCGAGGAAGATGATGCGCGCGACGATCTTGTCGGCGTGCTGCATCTCCTCGATCGATTCCTGGCGCCATTTCTTCGCCAAGTCCCGGTAACCCCAATTGTCCAAGAGCCGATAATGCAGCCAGTACTGGTTGATGGCGGCAAGCTCGTGCCGCAGACCGCGGTTGAGATACTCGATAACCCTTGCGTCGCCCTGCATGGCCTAGATCTCCGACTCAACGCGGTCGCGATTGCCGGTTGTTGAGCAAGAGTGTCTAGAAAAGACGGGCGCGACAAGGGGTCATCGCCCGCAAACGCCGGCTCGTTCACTCGCCGTGCCGGCCTTCCGGGCAACAGGCACAGGCCGCCGCCAGGGCCTCATCGATAATGCGGCGGATCGTGCGCGCGCAACGGCCGCATTGGGCGCTGCAGCCGAGGCAGCCATAGACCTGGCCCGTGGTGCGCGGTGCCTCGCCGCCATCGAGCGCCGCGCGGACGTCTTGATCGCTCAGCACGTTGCAAGAACAGACGATCATGGAGACTAGGGATCTTGGGCGGTTGTTAGTTCTTTATGTAACTATCGATACATGAGACCGCGACGGCAGGCAAAAGCAAAACGCCGATTTTTTAGCTATTCCAATGTGCGCCTCGCGCGGGCGCGGGATCGGCGGGCAAGCTCGCGCTTTTCGCAAGCAGCAGCAACGGGATAGACCCCGGCCGCAGATGGATGGGGGGCTCAGGCGGCGCTGGTCAGGGCATCGACGATGCCGTCGACGACCTCCTCGACCAGCACCTTGTCGTCGCCCTCGCCCATGACGCGGATCACCGGCTCGGTACCCGATGAGCGCACGATCAGCCGACCGTGCCCGTCGAGACGCGCCTGGGCGTCCTTGATGGCGTTGCGCACCTTGGCGTTCTCGAGCGGCTTGCCGCTCTCGTAACGAACATTTTTGAGCACTTGCGGCAGCGGATCGAAGCGATGGCAGACGTTGGACACCGGCTGCTCCTGCTTCTTCACCACCGCCAGAACCTGGAGCGCGGTGAGCAAGCCGTCTCCGGTCGTGGTGTAGTCGGAAAGGATGATGTGGCCCGACGATTCCCCGCCCACGTTGAAGCCATGGGTACGCATGTGTTCGAGCACGTAACGGTCGCCGACCGGCGTGCGTGCGAGCGAAATTTCCAGCTTGCCGAGGTAGCGCTCGAGGCCGAGATTGGACATGACGGTCGCGACGACCCCGGCCTTGGCGAGGCGGCCATCTGCTTTCCAGCTCTCCGCGATCACCGCCAGCAGCTGGTCGCCGTCGACGATGTGCCCGTGTTCGTCGGCGATGAGCACGCGGTCGCCATCGCCGTCGAGTGCGATGCCGATATCGGCGCGCATTTCCTTCACCTTGCGGCAAAGCGGCGCGGGCTCGGTCGAGCCGCATTCGCGATTGATGTTGAAGCCGTCGGGCTCGACCCCCAGCGAGATCACCTCGGCGCCCAGCTCCCACAACGCCTGCGGCGCGACCTTGTAGGCTGCGCCGTTGGCGCAATCGACCACCACGCGCAAGCCGTCGAGCGACAGATTGCGCGGCAGCGTTCGCTTGGCGAATTCGACGTAACGGCCCTGCCCGTCGTCGATGCGCCTGGCGCGACCGAGGTCAGCGCTCTTCGCGAGCATTTTGACGAGCTCGGAATCGACCAGATCTTCGATCTTAAGTTCGACCTCGTCGGACAGCTTGAACCCGTCGGGTCCGAACAGCTTGATACCGTTGTCATCGTAAGGGTTGTGCGAGGCAGAGATCATCACGCCGAGATCGGCGCGCATGGAGCGCGTGAGCATGGCCACGGCGGGTGTCGGCATCGGGCCGGTCTGGAACACATCCATCCCGACCGAAGTGAAACCGGCGACCAGTGCGGTCTCGATCATGTAACCGGACAGGCGAGTATCCTTGCCGATCAGCACGCGGTGACGGTAGTCGCCGCGGCGAAAAATCAGTCCCGCCGCCTGTCCAACTTTGAGCGCCAGTTCCGGCGTGATCGTGCCGTTCGCCCGGCCACGGATACCGTCGGTACCGAAATATTTTCGAGCCATGCTTCCCCAAGCCCGCGCCGCGCCGCGTTTACAACGGATGATAGGTTAATTGCCTCAAATCTCCAAAAAAAACGAGGCGTTTCTGCGGATATGGATAAAGGGTGGGCGTGCCGAGATTGCGGCGCCCCTAAGCGACTGGATTTATTGTTTTCTCTTTCTATTACGGCGTGACGGCGCCGGCTGGGTGACGTTGACCGGATCGGAGGCGGGAAAGCTGTCCTCGAGACCCTGTTCGAGCGAGTGTTCGAGCTTGCGTTTACGCGCCTCTTCGCGTTCGCCCTTGCTATTGTCGTCGAGCTCGTCCTCGACGGTCTGTTTCGGAAGTGCCATGCCTGTTTCTCCTTGCAAAGCACACGGGTTGCTCTTCGTGTGAATAACGCGCTGGGCATTGCGGGCGTTCCGCATCAGGGATCAGCGACTCGGTGATCGGTCATCAGGATCGGGGCGCTCTTTCCGGATTCCTGATCACTTGGCGGGATCATGCTACAAGCAAGGCATGCGACCCATGACCTGCATCGAGGATCTGCGGCAGGCGGCGCGCCGCAAGGTGCCGCGCGCCTTCTTCGACTATGCCGAGGCGGGCTCCTATTCGCAGGAGACACTGCGCGCGAACCGCGAAGATCTCGCGCGCATCAAGCTGCGCCAGCGCGTGCTGGTCGATGTCTCGCAACGCGATCTTGCCACCACCATTCTCGGCGAGCGGATCTCGCTGCCGCTGGCGCTCGCGCCGATCGGGCTCTGCGGCATGCAATACGGCGACGGCGAAATTCTCGCCTGCCGGGCGGCGCAGGCGGCCGGCATTCCGTTCACGCTCTCGACGATGTCGATCTGCTCGATCGAGGACGTGGCGCAAGCGGTCGACAAACCGTTCTGGTTTCAGCTCTACATGATGAAGGACCGCGGCTTCATGCGCGCGCTGATCGAGCGCGCGGCGGCGGCGAAATGCAGCGCGCTGGTGCTCACGGTGGACCTGCAGGTGCTGGGACAGCGCCATTGCGACGTGCGCAACGGCATGACCGTGCCGCCGCAGATCAAATTCGCCAATGTGATCGACATGGCAACCAAGCCGGCTTGGGTACTTTCGGTGCTGCGCGGCAAGCGCAAGACTTTCGGCAATCTCGCCGGCCACGTGCGCGGCATGGAAAACGTCAATTCGCTGGCGCAATGGACGGCCAGCCAATTCGACCCGGCATTGAACTGGAAGGACGTCGAGTGGATACGCAGCTTGTGGCCGGGCAAGCTCATTCTCAAAGGCATTCTCGACGTGGAGGATGCCCGAACTGCCGCCAAGACCGGAGCCGGCGCGCTCGTGGTCTCCAATCACGGCGGGCGTCAGCTCGACGGCGCGCCCTCCTCGATCTCGGCGCTGCCGAAGGTGGTGGATGCGGTTGGCGACGTGATCGAGGTGATATTCGACGGCGGCATCCGCTCCGGCCAAGACATGGTGCGCGCGCTCGCCTGCGGGGCACGCGCCTGCATGGTGGGCCGCTCCTACATCTATGGCCTCGGCGCGGGCGGCGAGGCGGGCGTGGCCGCCGCCATCGACATTCTCGCGCGCGAACTCGATGTCACCATGGCGCTGTGCGGGGTGAAGAGCGTGCGCGACATCAACCGCGCAGTGATTGCGCAGCCGTGAGCATCGGGAGCAAAGCTCGGCCGATGCGGCATTCCGGACCGACACGAGACGCCATGGGGCGGTCCGAAGGAGTGATGATTTCTCAATAGGTTACAGCAGCGCTTGACGCCACCGGCCGACTTGGGAATCAATAGAACAAATCATGAACACACTCGTGGCTGGCGATGGCCGCAACGGTTCGATTGAACTCTTCTCCTGCCGGGGAAGCCCGGGTCGATCAACTGCGCCGGCAACTCCGCGTCCTCGAAAGGGCAACCGGCCTTGCGGATGAATGCGGCGCGCCGGTTGCGCTCGGCATCCCGGCGATCGATGGCGCGCTCGATGGAGGACTCGGCGGGGGCACGCTGCACGAGATTGCCGCCGCGCGGGAAGCTGAAATCAGCGCCGCCAGCGGCTTCGCGTTGGCGCTCGCAGCGCGAGCAGCGTCGGCGCACGACACCGCCGCGATCGGCGCGTCATGTGACGCAAGTCACGACGACCGAACGGTCTCGGGACGAACCGTGCTCTGGATCGCCGAGGACCTCGCGCTTGCCGAAAATGGCGCATCCTATGGTCCCGGTCTTGATGCCATCGGGATTGCTCCGGAGCGGCTGATCACGGTTGCCGCGCCCTGCGTGCGTGACGTGCTGTGGGCGATGGAGGAAGCGCTGCGCTGCCGCGCCGTCGGCATGGTCATCGGGGAAATGCGACCGCGCGGCATCGATCACGTGGCGACGCGACGGCTCGCGCTCGCGGCGGCCGCCGGCAATGCGGTCGGTCTTCTTCTTTACACCACGCCGGACGATGCGCCCTCCAGCGCGGCGACGCGCTGGATCGTCGGCGCGGCACCGTCTCTCGATGCTGCGCGCGGGCACGGCATTGGCCCGCCGCGCCTCGTCGCGCATCTCGTGCGCAACCGTCGTGGTCCTCTCGGAACATGGATCGTGGAGTGGAACAGTGTGGAGCAGCGTTTCGAGCTCGCAACGCATTCTGAGCCTGTGGCTGGAGCGGCTTTCGACCGACCGCATCGCACGGCAGTGGCGTGAGGCGCCCTCCCCTCTCGTCGTTTTCGGCAAGCGCGGTAACCTCGATCTTGTGCTCGCGCTCGATGCCGCAGCGGAGCGGCTCGGACTCGCGGTCGGCCTCGCGCTGGCGCAGGCGCGCGCCATGCATCCAACGCTCACGGCCGTGCCGGAAGACCGGGCAGCCGATGCCCGTCTCCTCGACGCCATTGCCGACGCCTGCCAGCGCTACACGCCGCTCGTCGCGGTCGATCCCCCCGACGGCATCTTGCTCGACATCGGCGGCTGCGCGCATCTTTTCGGCGGCGAGAAGAAGCTGCGCGAGGATGTCATCGCGCGGATGACGCGTTTGGGTTTTTCCGCGCGCGCTGCCATTGCCGCCAGCATCGGCGCAGCCTCCGCGACGGCGCGCTTTGGTGATGCGCCGATAATGGAGGATGCTACTCGCGACGCGCGCGAACGGCTTGCGCTGTTGCCGCTTGCAGCGCTGCGCCTGCCGGACGAGATCGTCGCCGCGCTGGCGAGGGTCGGCCTGAAACGCATCGGCGACATCCTCGATCTGCCGCGCGCGCCACTCGCCGCCCGCTTCGGTGCCGATCTCTTGCGGCAACTCGATCGTGCGCTCGGCCGCGAAGACGAGCCGCTGACCCCGCGCCTGCCGGTCGCACCCTATGTCGCGGAGAAGAGCTTTCACGAGCCGATCGCGCGCGAGGAGGACGTGCTCGCGAGCGTCGAGCAGCTTGCCGCGCGACTCAAGACGACATTGACAGCGCGCGGCGACGGCGCGCGGCGTCTCGAGCTTGCCCTCTTCCGCACCGATGGCGCGGTCAAGCACATCGCCGCCGGCACCTCCCGCCCCTTGCGCGACCCGCAGGCAATCCGCGCGCTGTTCGTCGAGCGCCTGGCCGCGCTCGGCGACGAGATCGATCCGGGCTTCGGCTTCGACCTGGCGCGGCTCTCGGTGCTGACCGCCGAGCCCTGTCCGGAGGAGCAAATCGGCCTCGGCACGCGCGCAGATCAGGTCGAGCTCGACCGCCTGGTCGATCGCCTGAGCGCGCGGCTCGGACGCCGGCGCGTTTCGCGGCTGGTCGCCTGCGACAGTCACATTCCGGAGCTTGCTGCCGCGTCCGTTCCGGCGCAGGCCATGGCGCGAGCCGAATTCGGCTGGGACGCGTTCCGCCGCTTTCGCACCGCGGTCGGATTGAGCCCACGACCGCTGCGTTTGCTCGCCAAGCCGGAGCCCATCGCGGATGTCTTTGCCCTCGTGCCCGACGGCCCGCCGGCGCGCTTCCGCTGGCGCCGCGCCCTACACGAGGTGGTTCGCGCCGAAGGACCCGAACGCATCGAAGGCGCCTGGTGGAGCGAAGAGGGCGGCCCGGCGCGCGACTATTTCCACGTCGAAGACAAGGCGGGACTGCGCTTCTGGCTGTTTCGCGCCGGACTCTATCGCGACATCGCGTCGTCGCCGCCGCGCTGGTTTGTGCATGGGATGTATGCGTGATGCCGCACTATTTCGAATTCGCCGTCGCCTCCAATTTCTCGTTCTTGCGCGGGGCTTCGCATGCGGAGGAGCTGATGCTGCAGGCCGCGCATATCGGACTCGACGGTCTCGGGCTCTGCGACCGCAATTCGCTCGCAGGTGTAGTGCGCGCCCATCTCATCAAACGCGAGCAGAAGTTGGCGCTGGCCTATCACCCCGGCGTGCATCTCGTTTTCGCCGACGGCACGCCGGACATTCTCGCCTATCCGCGCGATCGCGCCGCGTGGGGGAGGCTCTGCCGTCTGCTCACGCGCGGCAACCTGCGCGCGGAGAAAGGCGAATGCATTCTTTATCGCGATGATTTGCTCGAACACATCGATGGCCTCGAGCTCATTGTGATGGAGACCTCGACGTGGGAGCATCCGTCGCCTCCTGTCTTGCGCAAGCCGCCGTCAGCAGCCTTCTCCGCCCCCCTTCTCGCCTCGACGCATGGCGGGCCTGGTCGAAGGTCGCAGGGCGGCATTCGACTCGTCGCGAATTCCGAGAAGAAAACCGGCGCAAACGATCTTCTCGCTCTCTTGCGCGAAGCGGCCGCCGGCCGCGTGCGGCTCGCCGCCGCCATGCTCTATCGCGGCCATGACCGTGCGCGGCTCGCCCGGCGCGCCGCGATGGCGCGCCAAGCCGGCGTGCCGCTCATCGCCGTCAACGACGTGCTCTACCATCACCCCAACCGGCGCGAATTGCAGGACGTTCTCACCTGCATCCGCGAGCACCTGACGATCGACACGGCGGGACGCCGCCTCGCCGCCAATGCCGAGCGCTATCTCAAGCCGCCCATCGAGATGGCGCGGCTCTTCCGCGATACGCCGGAAGCGATTGAAGAAACAGCGGCGCTCGATGCTGCGCTGACCTTCTCGCTGGATGAACTGCGTTACGAATATCCCGAGGAGATGCGCGCGGGTTTCGCAACGCCCCAGGACGCGCTCGTGCATCTCGCTTGGGAGGGCGCGGCCGCGCGTTATCCCGACGCCATCCCGGACACTGTCCGCCACTCGCTCGATCATGAATTGGCACTGATCGCCAAGCTCAACTACGCGCCTTATTTTCTCACCGTCCATTACATCGTCGAATACGCGCGCAGCCAAAATATCCTGTGTCAGGGCCGCGGTTCGGCGGCGAATTCGGCGGTCTGCTACTGCTTGCGCATCACCGACGTCGATCCGCGCGATGGCCGCCTCCTGTTCGAGCGGTTTATCTCCTCGGATCGCGGCGAGCCCCCCGACATCGACGTCGATTTCGAGCACGAGCGGCGCGAGGAGGTGATCCAGCACATTTACGAGCACTACGGGCGCGAGCATACCGGTATTGCCGCGACCGTGATCTCCTATCGCGGCCGTTCCGCCATCCGCGAGGTCGGCAAGGTCTTCGGGCTGTCGGAAGACACGATCGGCGCGCTTTCTTCCTCGATCTGGGGCATGGGCGGCGGCGGGGTGCGCACCGACGCGCTCGTGCGCGCCGGCATCGATCTCAACAGCCCGCGCATGCAGAAAATGCGTGCGCTCGCCGTCGAGATCCAATCCTTCCCGCGCCATCTTTCCCAGCATGTCGGCGGTTTCGTCATCACCCGCAGCCGACTCGACGAAGTGGTGCCGATCGGCAACGGCGCAATGGTGGACCGCACCTTCGTCGAATGGGACAAGGACGATTTGGATGCGCTCGGCATCCTCAAAGTCGATGTGCTCGGGCTGGGCATGCTCACATGCTTGCGCAAGGCATTCGAACTCACCGAGAAGCATTATGACCTTTCGTTCCGTTCATTGCGCGAAGAGCACAAGAACGGGCAAGGTTTCTTCACGCTCGCTTCAATTCCGAAAGAAGACCCCGCCGTTTATCGCATGTTGCAGCGCGCGGACTCGCTCGGGGTATTTCAGGTCGAAAGCCGCGCGCAGATGTCGATGTTGCCGCGTCTCAGGCCAAACGAATTTTACGATCTCGTCATCGAAGTCGCGATCGTGCGGCCGGGCCCGATCCAGGGCGACATGGTGCATCCCTATCTGCGCCGCCGGCAGGGACTCGAGCAGGTATCTTACCCTTCGGAAGAGCTTAAAGCCGTCCTCGACAAGACCCTCGGCGTCCCCTTGTTCCAGGAACAAGCGATGAAGATCGCCATCGTCGCCGGCGGCTTCACGCCGGGAGAAGCCGACAAGCTGCGCCGCGCGATGGCGACTTTCAAGCGCACCGGCACCATCGGCATGTTCAAGACCAAAATGATCGAAGGCATGGTGGCGAAAAACTATCCGCGCGACTTCGCAGAGCGCTGCTTCAGCCAGATCGAAGGGTTCGGCGAATACGGCTTCCCGGAAAGTCATGCGGCGAGCTTCGCATTGCTCGTCTACGCTTCCGCCTGGCTCAAGTGCCGCTATCCGGACGTGTTCGCGGCAGGGCTGCTCAATTCGCAGCCCATGGGCTTTTATGCGCCGGCGCAGATCGTGCGCGACCTGCGCGAGCATGGCGTCGAAGTGCGCCCCGTCGACATCAACCATTCCCACTGGGACGCCACCCTCGAGCCTGGCCCGCATGCGGCGACGCGCGTGCACGCGCTCCACCGCGACATGGCGGGCGACATCCGCGCCATCCACGCGCTGCGATTGGGTTTGCGCAAGATCAAAGGATTGTCGGAAGAACACGGCAGACGCATCGTGCAAAACCGCGGAGCGGGCTACGCCTCAATCCGCGCTCTCTGGCTACGCACCGCACTGCCGTCCCACGTCATTGCACGACTCGCCGATGCCGATGCCTTCGCCTCGCTCGGTCTCAACCGGCGGCAGGCCTTGTGGGCGGCCAAGGCGCTCGGCCGCGTCGGCGACAAGCACGATGATCTGCCGTTGTTTCGTGTGGCAGCTGCTCCGCCGCAAGCGCCTGCGCAAATTTCGGTCCCGTGCGAACCCGCCGTGCGACTGCCACCCATGCCGCTAGGTGAAGAGGTGGTGAATGACTATCGTTTTCTCGAACTGTCGCTGCGCCCGCATCCGGCGGGCTTCCTGCGCCCAGACCTCGCCGAGCGTGGCATCATCCGTAACGAGGAGCTGCGCGAATTGCCGTCGGGGACGCGCGTCAGCGTCTCCGGCCTGATCACCATTCGCCAGCAGCCGGGTTCGGCCAATGGCGTCATCTTCATGACCATCGAGGATGAGACCGCGGTCGCCAATCTCGTCGTTTGGCCAAAGACGTTCGAGCGCTTCCGTCCCATCATCATGGGCGCGCGCTATATCGCCGCAAGCGGAGAGCTGCAGAAGGAATCCGACGTCATCCACGTGGTCGCGGCCAGGCTCGACGATCTCACGACGCTGCTGGCGCGCTTGACCGAGGATGCGCCCCCGATCGAGGCGCTCGCCCGCGCCGACGCGGTCAAACGCCCGCACGACGAAAATGTCGACAGCCGCGCCCGCGGCCGGCGCAATCCGCCGCTCATCGCCGCACCGGCGCAGCTCCCGGATTTGCTGGCGAGCGACCTCGACGTTCCCGCACGCGGGTCGGCGCATGCCCCCGCGCGCCGCGGCGGTACGCAAATCAGGCGCCGATAGCGTTACGGCACGATGCCGTCGCGGCCGACATTCACCCGCGCGGCTTCGAAGGTCCCGTCCGGCTTCTTGGTCGCTGCGACGATATTGATATTGGCGCCCGGCTTGAGTTCGTCCTTGCTGCCGACAACGTAGGCACGGATCACGGCATCGGGGCCGACGATGATCTTCTTCTCCCCATCCTTGTACTTGACCGTGATCACCTGGCCGTCCACGCCCGCCACCGTCGTATCCACGGTGCCGTTGGTCATCGTGCTGTTCGGCCGGTCCCAAGGCCGGTGGCCTTCGCCGGTGCCGCGCTGCACCTCGGCGAAAATCATGATCTGAATGGCGCGCTGGCTGCCGTCGGCCTGCGGCGTTGCGCCGACACCGATGAAGGCGTTTGGCTTGACGTCGGCCAGGGTCGCCTTGACCACCCCGTAGACAGCGGCGTTGTCCGTGAGCTTCACCTTCACGTCGCCGGCTCCGCCCGCCTTAACGGTGAGCATCGAGCCGTCCACGGCCTCGATCGGTCCGCGGACGCGGACCGTTTGCGGCTGTTGCGCCAATGCTGACGCGGTCGCCAGCCCCGCGAGCACAGCCGCCGACGCCAGCAGGCGCAGTGTCATTCTATGCACGTGTTCCTCCGACAGTGGCTGCGTGCCGCCGGCGAAAAGCGACACGCATCAAGAACAGACGTCACCCCGGACCGCCTCACATCGGCGGCACGACGCCGTCACGGCCAACACTGACGGTGGGCGTCGTCAATGATCCATCCGCCTGTTTGGTTGCCCCGAAGATGATGATCTGGGCTCCCGGCTTAAGCTCGCTCTTGTCGCCTGGAGCGTAGGCGACAATCGTCGTGTTGGGCGGAACGACGACTTTCTTTTCGCCGTCTTTGTACTTGACCAGGATGTTCTGGCCGTCGACGCCGGCGACCGTCGTCTCGACGATCGCGTTGGTCATGGTGCTGCCCGGCTGCAGATCCCAAGGGCTATGCCTGTCGGGTACCACACCTTTCTGCGCGTCGAGGAAAATGTGAACCCCAATTGCCTTCTGACTGCCGTCAGCCTGCGGCATGGCGGTGACCCCGATGAACTTGCCGACCGTGATGTCCGCAAGCGAAGCCTTGACGAACGCCATCACCCGCGCCGGATCGACGAGCTTCACCTTCACCATATCCCCTTTGCGCGTCTTGATGTCCAGGACATCGCCTTCCACTTTCTCGATTTGCCCGCGGATGCGCACGGTCTGCGGCGGCTGCTGGGCAAAGCTTGCCGACGTGGCCAGCAGCAGGGCAAAGCCGGCCATTGCGAAAATGCGCCGTGTCATCTGGTTCATGTGTTCCTCCCGAAAATCCCGTCACCGCGAATCGCTACACGACGGAATGAAAAACCCTTCGGCCGCGGGATTATTCCGGCGGTCCGGCGATCATTTCCATGAGACCAATCTCGATCGCGCGGCGCAAGCCACTCGAGGCCCGTCACTCGCAAACGTGAACTCGATCAGTAGTGGCCTGGCGTGGCCCCGCCATCGACGGCGATGGCGGCGCCTTGGACGTGCCGCGCGCGCTCGGAGCACAGAAACAGCGCGAGCGCGGCGACGTCCTCGGGCTTGCCGAAGCGGCGCATGTTGCTCTTGGTGAGGGCCTCGGCGCGCAATTCGTCCACGCTCCGGCCCAATGCCGCCGCGCGCTGCCGCCGCAATTCATCCTGCCGCTCGGTGTCGGTGTTGCCGGGATGAATGACGTTGACATTGACGTTATCGCGGTTGCCGAGCTTCGAGAGGCCCTTGGAGAAGTTGGCCACCGCCGCATTGACCGACCCGCCGATCAAGAACTCGGCGTCGGGCGTGCGCGCCGCACCGCCGACGATGTTGACCACGCTTCCCTGCGAGGCCTTCAACAGCGGCCAGAACAGCCGGGTGAGCCGCACGCAACCGAAAAATTTGAGCGCGAAGCCGTCGAGCCAGGTTGCGTCGGACAATTCGGGGAAAGCGCCGGCGCGGGTCGCGCCCGCATTGTTGACGAGCACGTTACAACGCCCGAAGCGCTCGTTGACGCGGCTGAACAATTGCTCGCATGCCGCGAGCGTGCGCAAATCGCCGGCGACCGTGAGCGGCTGCGGCCCCTCCGCCGTGATGACCTTGGCGGCGGCCGCCAGATTTTGTTCGGAAGAGGAGGCCAGCACCGTTTGCGCACCTTCGCGCGCGAACGCGAGCGCGATGCCGCGGCCGATCCCGCGACTCGCCCCCGAAATGACGACGATCTTGTCCTTGAACTCGCCAGCCATATCCATTCTCCCTGCTTGTCCGTCGATACAGTACTACTATGCCTGCAAATGCCGACCGGAAAACCAGCACGACCATGAAATCCATCTTCATCGACTGCAACAATCAACTCGCGCCGGTTTTTACCCGCGTCAGGCGGTCTGACGACCCGCCGATTGCGGTCAACAGCGAGCCATTTCAATCGGCCGACCTGCCGCGGCTGGTTGCGGGTTACGAGATTTGCCTCGACGACCATTCTTATATGCCGACCGAGGTGATGGCCCGATGCCGGGGGCTCAAGCACATCGTCTTTCTCGGTACCGGCGCATCGAGCTACATGGACGTGCCCGCGCTCAACGACCTCGGGATCGAGGTGCACACCATCAAGGGCTATGGCGACATCGCGGTGGCCGAGCACACGATGGCGCTGATATTCGCGTGCTGCCGCGATCTCGCGCGCATGGATCGGGCGGTGCGAGAGGGCGTATGGGATCCGCTCGAGAGTATGCAGCTCAACGGCAAGACGCTTGGCCTGGTCGGACTCGGCGGCATCGGCC
>Ga0306926_10001111_pt1 | contig 26515 bp, 19 predicted proteins | sample flu12Cox44000178_FD_203759 | JGI IMG/M metagenome (GOLD analysis project Ga0306926, IMG submission 203759) | Lab enrichment of tropical soil microbial communities from Luquillo Experimental Forest, Puerto Rico - flux8day.12C.oxic.44.000.178 (v2)... | ecosystem: Environmental > Terrestrial >...
CGACGGCGCCAAACACTCTCAGGTGGTGCTGTTCCGAAAATCGGACTCCGATGATTGGGTGGAAGTGAAGGTCCTGAATCTTAAGGAAGTTCTGAAAGGCAAAAATCTCAACGAGGACACGGTGCTGCAGCCGGGCGACATGCTGTACGTACCGAAGTCCACCTGGTCGAAGATTGAGAAGTTTCTACCCCGCTCGTCTCTCGGCATGTTTTTCAACCCGTTGGCCCTGTAGCCGAGAGGCACGAACACCCGGGAGTTGTTCCAGCCGGAGCGAACCGCAATGCTGAAGTTGCGCATGCAAAGAACGATTCTCATCGCGGTCATAGAGCTGGCCGTGCTGGCTTTAGGGATTATCGCATTCGCGCAGCAGCCGAACTCGGTTGCTCCGGCGGCGCCCGCACAGACTGCGCCCGGTCAACGCTACGTGCTGAAAGCGAGCGATGTGCTCGGACTGACCTTCCGTTACACGCCCGACTACAACCACGACACCAGCATTCAGCCCGACGGGTTTGTGCAGCTTAAGGGCCTCTCGAGCGCGGTGCATATACAAGGTTTGACGTTACAGGACGCGCACCGGGAAATCGTCAAAGCGTACTCGGCGATTCTGAAGGATCCCGACATCACCGTGACGCTGAAGGATTTCGAGAAGCCCTATTTCGTGGTCAGCGGGTCGGTGAGAAACCCGGGCAAGTTCGATTACCGCGGTCACACCACGGTGATGCAGGCAGTGGCGATGGCGGGCGGCTTCGACGATGCGGCAAAACACTCGCAGATTCTGCTGATGCGCAAGTATTCGAGCGATTTGGTGCAGGTGACGATGGTGGATCTCCGACAGGTCATGAAGGGCAAAGAGCTCAGCCAGGATCTGGAAGTTCGACCCGGCGACACCATTTTTGCGCCGAAGAGCGCTTTCGCGAAATTCGAGCCGTTCATTCCGTCCAGCTCTGTCGGCATGTATCAACACTACTAGCCAATGGCGGTTAAGGAAAAGTGACCTATGAGAGGAAATGAACTCGTCGTTCGTGATCGGAGGGAGATCCAGCCCAGCGTCTTCACGCCTCGCGACTTGATTTTGGTGGCATTTCGCCGGCGCAAAACCATCGGATACACCTTCCTGGCGGTCATGCTGGGCGCCGTGCTGGCCGTCATTCTGCTCCCGGCAAAATATGAGTCTCAGACCAGCATCCTGGTTCATCGCGAGCGTGTCGACCCGCCATTGAGCGCGGAGCAAACCGGAACCTTGCAGCAGGTGGCCCCGGCGCTCACGGAAGAAGACATCAACTCGGAAGTTGGCCTCCTGCAGAGCCAGGACCTTCTCGAAAAAGTAGCGGTGGCCTGCGGTCTGGAAGACCGGCAACATCCCTCGATTTTGAACGCGGTTTTTCACATGAGGAAGCAAACGCCGGAGGAGCGCCGCGCCGCTGCGGTCGACAAACTGCGGCGCGATCTGCGTATCGAGCCGATCAAGAAGTCGTTTCTGATTTCCGTTTCCTATGCTTCGACCGATCCGCAACTTTCCGCCAACGTGTTGAACACGCTGGGCAACGATTATCTGGAAAAACACGCGGCCGTACGACGACCTGCGGGCACGCAAAAGTTCTTCGAAGACGAGGTCGATCGTTATCGGCAGAAACTCACCGATGCACATAACGCCCTTGCGGATTTCAACCGCAAAGAAGGTCTGGTTACCGATCAGACGGAAAAGGACGCCGCGGTGCCCAAGCTGGCGGAATTCGAATTCAACATGCGGCAGACCCAGGCCGCGATTCCGCAAGCCGAGGAGCATGTGCGGAACCTGGAGCGTCAGCTGAGCAGTACGCCACCGCGAATCACCACCGAGCTGCGGAACAGCGACAACGCCGTGCTGATGCAACAGCTCAAATCGTCGCTGGTCAATCTCGAGCTACAGCACACCGATCTGACGCACAAGTATGCACCGACCGACCGGCAAGTCAGGGAAGTTGAGCAGCAGATCGAACAGGTGAAAACCACGATTGCCGCGCAAGAGAAGGCGCCGGTCAAGGAAGAAACCACCAACGAAAATCCGACTTTCGCGCTGGTTCGCGAGGAACTGGTCAAAGCACGCGCCGAATTGGCCTCTTTGAAAGCGCTGTCATCGTCGTATACCAAAGTTGGGGCGGCGTACCAGAATTCGGCTATCGAACGCGACCAGAAGCAGCTCGAGCAGCAGGAACTGCTGCGCAACGTGAAAACAGCGGAGCAAAACTACCTTCTGTATTTGAACAAGAAGGAGGAGGCCAGGATCTCGGATGCCTTTGACCAGAAGCGCATCGTGAACGTTTCCATCGCCCAAGCGGCGAGCGTGCCCGCGTTTCCTTCCAACCCGGCCTCCCTGGTGCTTTCGATCGCGGCCGTGCTCGGTTGCTTGATGGGCTTGGGCGCCGGGTTCGTGCACGAGCAGATTGATTCTTCGATGGGCTCTCCGGATCAAGTCGAAGCTTACCTGAACATGCCGGTGCTGGCCGCGATGCCCGACGAAATCCCGTTGCGCCGCTTGCCAAATCTTTGACCGCGACACCCAGGCCGCATTCGCTCCCCGCCCGGCCTCTGGCTTTTGCCGCATCAATCGAGCGGCCCTTTACGAATAAGGAGCAAGCAAGCCGTGAGCAGAAACTTTGAAATTCTCCAACGAGCGGGGAAGGTGCGCGGTTTGTTTGCGGCCGATCCGGAAACGCTGCCGAAGTTCACGCCTCGCCCCGCGCCGGTGGACCCTGCCGAACCGGGTCCGTCGATTCCTCCAGGCCGCCGGCTCCAGCTCAACCTTGAAGGGACCTGCCGCGAGGAGGCGATTCGCCTCGTCCACCGGGTGTTCTTGTCGCCGGGAGTGGATGGTCCCCGCACCGTTGTCTTTTCCGGGGTTGAGCGTCGCGTCGGCTGCACCTGGAACTGTGCCTGGGCGGCGCGCGCTCTTGCGGCGCACGTTTCCGGGCGCGTTTGTGCCGTGGATGCAAACCTCCGCCATCCCGGCCTACACCGGGAATTCGGGTTAGGCAATATGCGCGGGCTGGCGGGCGCCTTGGCGGAAAAAGGAGCGGTGACCGGCTACGCGAGTCAACTGGGCGACACCAACCTTTGGGTCCTGCCCGCCGGTACCGACGGTTCCGATTTGTCCAGAGTGTGCACGCCGATGGAGATGGACCTGCGTTTGAACGAACTGGAGTCGCAGTTCGAATTCGTGCTGGTCGACGCGCCGGCTCTGAACCTGTACGCAGACGCGTTGGCGCTCGGCCAGATGTCCGACGGAATCGTCCTGGTCCTGGAGTCGTCGTCGACGCAGCGGGACGCCGCCAAACGTGCCAAGCAAAACGCTGACGCACATCGCGTGAAGGTGTTTGGCGCCGTGCTGAACCGGTTTTCGCAGAATGTGCCAGACCTGGTAACCCGGATACTGAAATGAGCTCACCAACCACAACCATCGATTCCAAGCAAAACCAGCCGCAAGCCGCTGCGGCGGCGACGAAGGTGGGCGCGTTTGACCGCTTGATCGGGTCGTTGCGGAAAAACCGACCGCAGATCGCGATCGCCGGCGCCGACCTGGCGCTGGCCGCGCTTTCCTACTGGGCGGCGGTGAATCTGTTCCGCGACATCCGCGGACAACTGTGGTCGAGCGAAGTGCTTTCGGCCACCCTGGGCATACTCCTCGGATGCAGATTGGCGGGACTGCTTTCGGCGGGGCTGCCACATACATCTCTGCGCTATCCGAGCTCCTCGGAAGTGCTGCGCGTGATTCGCGGAGTGTCCATCGGTAGCGTCCTGTTTTTGATCCTGTCGCGCATCGCGAATTTTCGGCACGAGATTCCCGCCGCGCTGTTTGTTCTCGATGCCGCCATCCTGGTTGCCCTGTGGGGACTGCTTCATTGTGGCGTGCGGCTGCTTGATTCACTGCGCGCTACGCTCCGCACCAAAGGCAAGCGCGTGCTCATTGTTGGCGCCGGTGACGCGGGCATGAGCCTGGCCAAGGAATTGACATCAGATCCCTCGGCGCCTTGCATACCGGTAGCGCTCGTCGATGACGACAAAACGCGCACCGGCCGCAACGTGTATGGCGTGCCCATCGCGGGCGCCATCGACGATTTACCCGCCGTGGCCAGCGACAGCCAGGCGGACGAAGTCTTGATTTGCATTCCTAGCGCGACGCGAACGGAAATGAGCCGGATCCTGTCGGCGTGCCGGCAAGCCGACCTGCCGGTACGGACCCTGCCGACACTTACGGAACTGATCGATGGGCGCGTCTCGCAAAATGAATTGCGCACGCCCAACATCAGCGACCTGCTCAATCGCGAGGAAGTCCACCACGACGCCCAAGAGGTCGCCAAGATCGTCCGCGGGAAAACGGTCCTGGTTACCGGCGCAGGGGGAAGTATCGGCTCCGAGCTCTCGCGGCAGATTGCATCCGGCTCGCCCGCCAAGCTGCTGCTGCTGGACAAGTCGGAGAACAGTCTTTTTTACATCCACCGTGCTTTGCGTGAACGTTATCCGGACCTGCTGTTGCGTCCGCTCCTGATCGATCTCACTTGCCGTGATTTCGTGGACGAGTTTATGCACGAAGAAAAACCGCAGCTCGTGTTTCATGCGGCAGCGCACAAACACGTCGGCTTGATCGAACTCCATCCGCACGAAGGCATCCGCAACAACGTTCTGGGGATTCGCAACATTGCGCTGGCTGCGCTGCGCTGCGGTGCGGCGCTGTTTGTGAACATCTCCTCCGACAAGGCGGTAAACCCACGGAATTTTATGGGTTGCTCCAAGCGGCTGACGGAAATGTTTGTGCAAGATTTGTCGCGCAGCAATGTCACGCGTTTCATGAACGTGCGCTTCGGCAACGTCGCGGGCAGCACCGGCAGCGTGCTCCGCCTGTTCTGGGAACAAATCCAAAAGGGCGGGCCGCTCCTTGTGACCGACCCGCGGGCTTCGCGCTACTTCATGACCATTCCAGAGGCGGTGTTTCTGATCCTGCAGGCCGCCAGGCTCGGCCGCGGCGGCGAGACGTTTGTTTTCGAAATGGGAGAGCCGGTCAACATTTACGAACTCGCAAAAAACATCAGCCTGCTCGCCGGCATGAAACCCGGCAAGGAAGTGCCGATTCACTTCGTCGGTTTGCAAAAAGGAGAAAAAGTGGCGGAAGAGCTCTGGGAGGAATGGGAAAACCCGCTGCCCACCGAGCAGCCCGGAATCCAGATGGTCAGCGAACCGGACCCGCAAGCCGTGAACATGCTGGAAAAGATTCAGCGCATCGAACGCCTGATTGCTCACAACGATCGCGAAAGCTTGCGGCAGTACCTGGCAATCCTGGTGCCGCAGTTTGAAAGGAATCGACAAGAAATGTTTCTCGAAGATGAGCCGCTGCCGATCTTCGCCGAGCCAGAACCCGGAGTTCATCCATGACCACCGCCGTGCGCCTGAAAGTTCCGCTGTCTCGCCCCGACCTAGGAGAGCGCGAGTTGCGCTATGTGCAGGAAGTGATGCGGTCCGGGCAGTTGAGTCTCGGCCCGGTGCTGGCCAAATTCGAACAAGCATTTGCTTCGGCCATTGGCCGTAAGCACGCGATTGCCGTCAATAGCGGTACCTCGGCTCTGCACTTGTGCGTTCGCGCCGCGGGCATCGGTTCCGGACATGAAGTGATCACCACCTCATTCAGCTTTGTGGCCTCGACCAACTGCCTGCTCTATGAAAAGGCCGTGCCGGTGTTCGTCGATATCGATCCGGTGACCCTCAATATTTCGCCGCAAAGGATCGGGGAATTTCTGACCAAGTGCTGCCGGCGCGACCAACGGGGCCTTGTGATCAATCGCGAGACGGGCCGGGAAGTGAAGGGAATCCTGCCGGTTCACGTTTTTGGCCTGCCGTGCGACATGCAACCCATTCGCGAAATCGCCGGCGAGTATAACCTCAAGATCATCGAGGATTCCTGCGAGGCCATCGGCGCTGCCTATCGCGGAAAGCAGGCGGGTACGTTCGGCGACCTGTCCTGTTTCGCCTTCTATCCCAACAAGCAAATGACCACCGGCGAGGGCGGAATGATCGTTACCGACAATGCCGATTTCGCCAAGCTTTGCCGCAGCATGCGCAACCAGGGTCGCGGAGAGGATGGCTCCTGGCTGAGTCATGAGCGGGTCGGATACAACTACCGGCTGAGCGACATTCATTGCGCGCTAGGACTGGCACAAGTCGAACGCTTAGGCGAACTCCTTGAAAGACGCGACCGGGTGGCCCGCCGCTATCACCGTGCGTTAGAAGGCATTCCGCACCTGCGCCGGCTCGACGATTCTCCCGCCACCAAGCGTAGCTGGTTTGTTTACATTGTCGAGCTCTCGCCGGCTGCAGACCGCGGAGCGCGCGACCGGATACTGCCGAGGTTGCGAGCCGCAGGCATAGGGTGCCAGGCCTACTTTCCCGCCATTCACCGGCAGCCGTTTCTCAAGGATTTGGTGCATCTGCCGCTCGGGCGGCTCCGCGAAACGGAGATTGCGGCGGACCGGTGTCTGGCGCTTCCGTTCTTTCCCCAACTGGGAGACGAACAAATCGAGTACGTCGCGGAAGAGTTGCGCAACGCCGTCAGGTCGGAATTTGCCATGAGCGGAATGCCGGTAGCGGTGGGTGACGGCCTGGCAGGGTTCTCTGAGCCGGAAACAGCGTTACGGGAGCGGGTATGAGTTCAGCGGCACAAGTTTCGCTACAGGATCAGTTCGCGGGATCGGGCGGGCTGCCAGAACGCCGCGAACTCGCCCAGAAGCGCCAGGTAACCGGAATTCATCTCGGGCACAATGCGGCTGCAGCCCTGGTTGAAGACGGTCGTCTTATTTTCGCGATGCAGGAAGAACGACTTTCGCGCGTGAAGAATCAGGGCGGACTGCCGGTCTTGACGCTCGACTACATCAGCAGTGTGGCCAATGCGCAAGTGACGGATCATGTGGCCCGTGATGTCGCGCTCGGCGGCAAAAACTTGTCGCTCTGCTACTGGCGGCGCGACGACATCTTGCGAACGGCGGGCAGTGGTGCGCCGAATCTCGTGGGGCGCGCGAAAAATCTGGCTCGCAGCAACCCGGCCATCTCCGACTGGATCAACCAGCGCAAGTGGAACGGGATCGCCGCCAACCTTGGACCGGTGATGGGGGGCGGGGAAGTGCCGGTTCACGGCTTGGACCATCACACGTGCCATGCGGCGTCGGCCTATTTCGGCTGGGGCAAGATGGACGATGACATCCTGGTTCTCACATGTGACGGCGCGGGCGATCGCCTTTGCGCCACCATCAACATCGCGCGCAACGGAAAGATTCGCCGCGTCGCCGGCGTAGACGAAGGCCACTCCATCGGCGCGCTCTACGGGAAGATTACCTACCTTTCCGGCATGGTGCCGATGGAGCACGAATACAAATTGATGGGTCTCGCGCCCTATGCCGAAAAGGCGCGTGAATCGCAGACCATCTGCGAAGAGTTCGAGCGACTGTTTGCCTTCGACCGGGAAAACCCCATGTTGTGGGCGCGCGCGGGCAACTGTCCGCCGCTGCAATACAGCGCCGACTTTCTGTCCGACATGCTCCGGCGCCGGCGTTTTGACCATATTGCCGGAGGAGTGCAGCTTTTTGTCGAACGCTTTTTGGTGCAATGGGTGCGCAACTGCATCGCTGAGACCGGAATTCACAAAGTCGCGTTGAGCGGTGGTGTCTTCATGAACGTCAAGGCCAACCAGAAGATCCTGAACCTGCCGGAAGTGGAGGAGCTCTACATCTTCCCTTCCTGCGGAGATGAAACCAATTCGATCGGTGCGGCCTGGCTTCTCGATCAACAGCTCAGCAGAAAAAGTCCGCAGAAACTTGGCGCGTTCTATCTTGGACCCGAATATCTGGACTCTGAAGTTGAAGCGGCGCTGAAAAACTATAAGTTCAAAAGCAGCGTCCGAATCGAGGAGCACGCGGAAGTCGAATGCACCGTCGCTGAGCTCCTGGCCAGGGGCAGCGTCGTAGCGCGGTTTAAAGGTCGCATGGAGTTTGGCGCCCGCGCCCTCGGTAATCGCTCCATCCTCGCGAATCCTGCGCTACCCGGCGTGGTGAAAATCATCAACGAAATGATCAAATGCCGCGACTTCTGGATGCCTTTTGCGCCTTCTGTCCTGGCCGAACGCAGCGAACGTTACTTCTTTAAACCGAAACCGGTCGACGCTCCGTACATGATCCTGACTTTGGACAGCCGACCGGAAAAGCGCGAAGCGATGGCCGCGGCGATTCATCCCTACGATGCAACCGGCCGGCCGCAGGAAGTATACGCATCGTGGAATCCCGACTACTACCGCCTGATCAGCCACTTTGAGGAGCTGACGGGCGAAGCGATCATCCTGAACACGTCGTTCAACCTCCACGGCGAGCCCGTGGTTTGCTCGCCCGAGGATGCGCTGCGCGTGTTTGACATTTCCGGTCTGGAACATCTAGCGATTGGCAGCTTCCTGCTTGCAAAGAGATAGCAAACGGCAGCGCGCTTTTGGGGAGTACCGCGAATAATATCCGCGCGACCTATGAGTTTAAACACCACACCCACCGATTGCTCCGGCGCAACACCTACCGTGCCCTCGCAGCGCTCTGCGATTCTGGGCATGCTCGGCCGGAATACGTTCTGGCTGTGGCTCGACATGGGCGCTCTGCGGATCGGCGGCCTTCTCGCGGGCTTCTTCCTGATTCGCTATTTCGGTCCGCACGACTTCGGACTTTACAGCACCGCGATGGCCGTGGGCTTCCTTGTCAACGCACTAAGCGACTTGGGCCTTACCCGCTATACCGCAAGAGGCGTCTCGGCGAACCATCGCGAAGGGCCGCCGATCCTGGCGGTGACCTATCTGTCGACCGCGATCTTTGCCGCTCTGGAACTGGTGGCCCTGGTGGTCGCACTGTCGCGAGGCAACAGCGCGGCCGCAGTGGTCATCGCCGGCCTGCTGGTGAACAATTTCGAAGGCTCGGCTATTTTGTGCTCGGCAATGCTGAACGCCACCCTGCGCGCGCCGCGCATCTTGCCGGGGTCGATCCTCAGCACGCTTTGCCTGATCCTATTTGCCTCGCTCGTGATCTTGCTGCACCTGCCCGTGCTTACGTTTGTGCTTCTGAGTTGCGGCCGCAGCTTGCTGGTGTTCCTGGTTCGTCTCTGGCAGTTACGCGACCTTTGGCCGGACGCCGGTGCCTGGAGCGCGACCAGGCTACGCCAAACGATTCGTTCGGCGTGGCCGTACTTTACCTACAACATTACCCAGGTCAGCTATGGCCGTGTTTCGATTGTTTGCTTCGGGCTGGTCGCCTCGCAAGCCTGGGTGGGCATCTATTCCGCGGCATTCGTGCTCTCCGACATCTACCCGCAGTGGAGTTATTCGGCGAGCGGCGCCGTCTTGCCGCTGTGGACGAGGCTTTATGAAGGCAGCCGCATTCAGGAACTTGTGGAAACCCGCGAATCCCTGCTCGACGTGATGGTGCTGATCTCGGTGCCGATCGGCATCGGCCTTTCCGTCTTCGCCCCTGAGATTTGCAGTTTTCTCGGGTCACGCTACGTTTCTAGCGCGCCGGTGCTGCGGATTATCGCCTACCGAGCATTGCTGTCGGTGGTTGACGGCCTGGTGGGCCACGGTTTCCTGATTGCCATCAATCAGGTGCGCAAGCGGCAGCGTTCGCAGTTGATTGCGCTGGTGGTGCTGGCCGTGCTGACGCTCGTGCTCGGCCGCTGGCGGGGACCGCAAGGCGTTGCGATCGCGCTCTTTGTCGCAGACGCCATCCTGATCGCGCAATATTACGGAATCCTGTCGAAATTGAACTTGCAGATCCGCAGCTGGTTTTTTGTCCCGGTATGCGCCGCGGGCGCTTGTATGGCGCTGGTCTCACTGCTGCTGCCCGCCAGTTTCGGTCTGGCAACCCGCGTGATTGCGGGCCTCGTGGCCTATGCCATGGTCCTTTTCCTGCTCTCCGGAAGCCGTGTGGTTGAGGTTATTCGTACCGTGCGGCATTGCGTAGGCGGCCTTGCGCCGACGCGGGCGGCGGAAGTGACCCAATGATCTCGAGTTACCAGAGAAGTGCCGGACATTTGCGCCGCCTGAAGTTAACGGCGATCATGCTGGCGATCGGCTTGAGCTTCATTGTGGCCATGGCCGTCCCGTTGATTTCCAAGGTGCAATCGCGCGCCACGCACATGCTTTCCGCGCACACCTTGTACGTCCCGTTTTTCTTTCTAGCTGGGGTTGCGGCGTTGTGGTTCTTTCTGAAGTTTCCCGAAATCGCTGTTTCGCTCTTCTACGTTGTCGGCTTTTTCAAGGGCGATCCGCGCCTGGACGCGTCGCCGGTCGACCTCACGGTGACGGTCGCCGTCATCATGCTGGTGGCGATGGGCCTGCGCTTGTTTTTCACGCAGTCCAGGCTGAACCTCCCGAAAGAGTTCATCTTCTATGTGCCGCTTCTGGCTCTGATGTTCGTCAGCCTGACCTACACGCCCAATTTCGCCGCGGGTGTGGACAAGACGTTGCGCTTCATTTTCTTGACCTTGATGGGGGCCATTTCGCCCTTCCTGCTGGTTGATACGCCGCAGAAAGCCCGCCGTTTCATGGCGGGGCTGGTCGTCGGAGGCGCTCTGATGGCCATCAACTCGTTTTTCATGCTCGGCGGCGAAGGTCGCTTAACGGCTCCGAGCGGTGAGACCACGGCCCTCGGTTTCTCGGCAGGCCTGGCGCTGGTGATTATCTGGGCGCTGTGGTTCCCGCGTATGTCCCTGTTCGGCCGGGTGCTGCTCTATCCGTTCATCGCGGTGCTGATGGTAGGCCTGGTCGGTTCGGGCGGACGTTTTGCGAACGTCGGCACCGTCGTCTGCCTCGGCCTGACCATTCTGTTCTACCGCAAACTGGTAGTGGACATGGCCATCATGCTCGGCGCAGGTATCGCGGCCCTGCCGTTCGTCAGAATTCCCGCTGCGTCGCTCGACTATTTGGCTTCGCTGGCCCACCCGCATCAGGCCTTCGGGACGCGCACCGACTTGATGGAATTCGGATTGCGCACGTTCCTGGACCATCCGCTGTTTGGCGTAGGTATTCAGGGCTATCGTTACGTGACGCCCAATCCGCTCACCTATAACTTTCCGCACAATCTTCTGTTGGAGCTCGGCGCGGAACTGGGAATCTTCGCGGTGATCACGTTCCTCGCGCTCGCGATCTGTTCCTACCGGGCCATGTTTCGTGTGTTACGCGAAGCATACTCGGAAAACATTACGCTCTATCGCACCGTCTTCCTGATGCTGATTTTGACTTGCATGGACGCGGCCGTCTCCGGCGAAATGAACAACGACCGGCTGTTGTTTTTCATGCTCAGCATGCCGTTCGTGCTGGAGCGAATCGTCTGGAAGGAAAACACGGATCGCGCGGATGCCGGCGAGGTTGTGGTTTTTCCCAACCAGCCAGAACACCTGGAATCTGCCTACAGCAACTAATGCCCGTGAGCCAACGCCAGCTATGAAATTCGAACTGAGCCATTTTCCGGTTTCTACCGCCGCTCTCGCCGGAGGCGCCGGGGTACAGCGGGCCTTGAGTCTGCCGTCCGTTGATCAAGGTCACGGCACCGCCGAGAGCCAGAATGACGGAAATGGGATTTCGGTGTGCCACCTTTCACCCGTGAAGGGGCGGCTGGACGCCCGCACCTACAACATGGAAATCCTTCCCGCCGTCAAGCACGGGGTCCGCGCCGCTCTGGTCGGTCCGCACGGCACCGAGCATCACGAAGAGAGGCTCGACGTCGTGCCTTTGACTGCCGGCCGCAGCCGTCTCAACCGCTTCCTTACGTCTCCGGCGATCGCATTCTTCGCGCGCCGTCAACCGGCGCGCATCTACCATTTGCATAATCCGGAAATGATTCCGGCCGGTTTGTTGCTGAAACTGCTTTTCCGCAAAACCGTGGTTTATGACACACAGGAAGACTTCGCGGCGATGATGCTGACCAAAAGCTACCTACATCCGCGTCTCCGCCGGGCCATGGGCAAAGCGGTTCACCTTGCGGAGCGTGTCGCCGCGAATTTGTTCGATGGCTTCATGACCGCCGATGCCGGCACCATGCGCGCCCTGGCGCATTCGGGAAAGAGCAAAAAACTCGTCTTCTACAACCTGCCGAATCTCGAGTTCTTTGCAAATCTGAAGCCTTCGACCAAGCGCTTCGATGTGGTCTATCGCGGAGGATTGTCGGAGCGAGCCGGAACCTTCGTCTTGCTGGAAGCCCTGCAAGTGTTACGGAAGCGCGGGATTCTCGCGCGCACCCTCCTTTTCGGCTATACCGACGATCAGGCCGTTCGCTCCTCCATCATGGAGCGCGTCGCCCGCATGAATCTGACTTCACAGGTTTTTCTGCACGGCAGGGTTCCGCACGCCGAGATGGCCGATACGCTTTCCCAGGCCCGCATTTCGGTTTCGCCGCTGATGGCCATTCCGAAGTTCATGCACAACATCCCGGTCAAAGTGTTTGAATCCTGGGCCAGCGGGCTTCCCGTCATATGCAGCGATTTACCGCCGATTCGACCTTTCTTCCGCGATAACGAATACGGCCTGCTGGTTCCTCCCGGGGATTCGCACGCACTTGCCGACGCGATGGAAGACCTGCTGAAGAATCCTTTTCGCGCCGAACAGATGGGAAGGGCCGGTCGCAAGGCGGTGTTCGAGCGCTGCAACAACAAGTGCGAGATCCACAAACTGATTTCGTTTTACGCGAAAGTCCTTGCTCTGCACCCACAGCCCAGCCCCGCCAGGGCCCTCTGATGGCCGGCTATACCGCTAAGCTCAGGAAAAATCCAAAATGGGAAAACGACTCATCATCAACGCCGACGATTTCGGTTTGAGCCACGGAATTACCGACGGCATCCTGCTGACTCACCGCGAAGGCCTGTTGACCAGCACCTCCCTCATGGTGAATCAGCCGGCCACGGAATACGCCGTGCGCCGCGCGCCCGAAGTTCCCACTCTGGGCATCGGCATCCATCTCAACCTGACGGAGGGCAAGCCCGTTCTGCCCAAGGAAAAGGTTCCTACGCTCGTTGATGCGCACGGTGAGTTTATCGGTCCTTCCGCGATGGGCCGGCGCTTGCTGACGTGGGAGGCTTCCGTGCGCGAAATCGAGGCGGAGTTCCGCGCACAGATTCGGCACATGAAATCCCTCGGTCTCGAGCCGACTCACGCGGACTCGCACCACCGTATTCACATGTATCCAGCGGCCGCTCGGGCCTTCTACAAGGCGGTCACCTCAGAAGGCATTCGACGGGCGCGCGCCCCGCGCAAACGTTATTGGCCCGCCAGCGGCCGTTTGGGTGGTCCTCATGCCGGTCCGCTGTACCGGCGCATCGCCGCGAAGTCGTACCTGGAGTTTCTTCAATCGGTGGTATTTCGCGGGCTGCACCTGCCGGATGCAGGTGTGACTTTCCATCCGAAATACGGAAACAACCCTGATCAGTTGCCCGAAGCCTGGCAGTCTACGTTTGAATTCATGCCCGACGGCGCTTACGAGCTTTGGTGCCACCCCGGATTCCTGCAGCCCGGCTTTTCGGAAAAGGACTCGCTTTCGAACCGCCGCCAACAGGAAATTGCCATTCTCCTCGATCCGAAGTTGCGCGACATCGCCGCCCGTCGCGAACTGCAATTGATCAACTTCTCCCATCTGTGATTCTCTCGCAGGCGCAGAGAAGGCTCCGCCCATTTTCCGGCGTTCGATTCCCGTCCATCAGGAGGCTCCATGATTGAAGCTCAACTTCGCGCCAACAGCGCCGCATTGCAGCGAGCGTACGACCGGATGCCGTATTCGGTGCAGAATCTGCTGACCAGCGCGCGAGGATGGTTCCTCACGCGCAATCGCTACGCTCCCCGCATGTTCTCGCTGCTGCGCGAGCTTCGCGAGCACGAACGCTGGACGGCGGAAGAAATCAATGCCTATCAGCTGGAGGCGCTTAAACGAATCATTCAACACGCGCGACGTACTTCGCCCTTCTACGCCGAGTATCCGGACATCAATCTGCGCTCTCCCGGCGATGTCGCGCGGCTTCCCCTGTTAACCCGCGAACTGGTTCGCGAAAATGGCGAAAGGTTGGCCTCAAGCGCCGTGCAAGGGGCCAACCGCATTCGCGTGGGCACAACCGGGACAACCGGTGCGAGCCTGCAAGTCACCTATAGCCAGTCGGTTGCGCGCCGCCACTGGGCGTTTCGCATGCGGCAATGGGCCTGGGCCGGAGTGAAGACGCGCACGCCTCGCATTACCTTCTTTGGCAGCCGCGTCGTTCCTCCGGAGCGCACTGCGCCGCCTTTCTGGACGCACAATGTCCTCGAACGGCAAACGCTGGCCAGCATCTTTCACCTCTCGGAAAGCAATGCCTGGCAGTACCTGGAATTCCTGCGGCAGAATTCCGGCAAGGTTCTCGAGGGCTTTCCTTCCGTTCTGGCCATTCTCGCCGATTTCATTCTCAAGACCGGCGAAGCGATCCCGATGCGGGCCGTATTTACAGACGGCGAGCCTTTGTATCCTTTCCTGCGTGAAAACATCGAAAAAGCCTTCGCAACTCGCAGCTACGACCTCTACGGGAACACGGAATTCGCCGGGATGATTCACGAATGCGAACACGGCCAAATGCACGCCATTCCCGAATACGCGTTCCTGGAAATCCTGGACTCGGAAGATCGCCCGGCGGGACCTGGCGAGGAAGGCTATTTCGTCTGGACCAGCTTTGTGAACGATGCTATGCCGCTGATCCGCTACCGGATTGGAGACCGCGGCTGCTGGCAGGCAACCGGACCATGTCGGTGCGGACGCAACTTTCCGCTCGTGGTTCCGACCATCACCCGCGACAGCGACACCCTTCGCTGTCCCGATGGCAGACTGTTCTCTCCGCGCGCCCTCAACCAGTGCCTAAAAGGCGTGGTCTCGCTGCGCTTTTGTCAGTTGCTGCACGAGCGGCCCGGCCATGTGTTGATCCGCGGCGTGGCCAGCAGCCCCGATTCCTACGCCGATCTGATGGAAATTCAAAAGCGCCTGCAAAAGGTGCTTGGCCCGCAGTTTTTCGTCACCGCTACGCTGGCCGACGCACCCATCGTTCGTGCCGGCGGCAAGATCCCGCTGATCATCCAGCACAGCGCGCATTGACGAGTGGCACTACCAGCTCGTTCCCTAACAGCCCGCCCGTCAGAAAATCAGGCGTGTCCCGGAGGAATGAAAAAGATGGCAAGTCTTGCCGTGTTCGGTCTTGGCTATGTTGGCAGCGTGACCGCAGCGTGTTTCGCCTCGCGCGGCCATCAGGTGATCGGCGTTGACACCAATCGTCAGAAGCTCGACCTGCTACGGCAGGGGATTCCGCCGGTCGCTGAGCCGGGATTGCCGGAGCTGGTCGAGGCCGCAATTGGCAATCGCAAGCTCTGCGTAACTCACGATGTAAACGAAGCCGTCCGGCGCTCCGACGCTTCTTTCGTCAGCGTCGGGACGCCGTCGCGCCGCAACGGCGATGTCGACCTCTCGGCGCTCGAATCGGTCCTCGAAGAGATCGGCGCGGCGCTTCGCGACCACGACAAATTTCATACCGTCGTGATCCGCAGCACCATTCCGCCGGGAACCACCCAACGCTTCGTCATTCCGATCCTGGAAGAGATGTCCGGCCGCGCGGCGGGAGGGGGCTTTGCGGTTTACTTCAATCCCGAATTCCTGCGCGAAGGCAGCTCCATCCGCGACTTCCACGCGCCTCCCTACGTGGTCATTGGCAAGCACAAGCATCTGGCTAACGGCACCCTGCGCCAGATATGGGAGGAAATGAAGCTCGATGCTCCGATCATCGAGCTCGAGCTCGAAGAAGCCGAGATTCTCAAGTACGCCTGTAACGCCTTTCATGCACTGAAGGTGTCATTCGCCAACGAAATTGGCGCTGTCTGCAAGGAACTGGCAATCGACAGCCAGCGCGTGATGGACGTGTTCGTAAAGGACACGCAGCTCAATGCTTCTGCGAAGTATCTATCGCCCGGGTTCGCCTTCGGCGGCTCCTGCCTGCCGAAAGACGTCAGCGCGCTCACGTACATGGCGAAATCGCTTGACGCGGCAACGCCGCTGCTCGCCAGCATCATCCCCAGTAACGACGCACACATCCTGCGCGCCGCGCGCATGGTGCTTGAAAGCAATAAACGGAAAGTCTGCCTGGTCGGACTCGGGTTCAAGGAAGGAACCGACGATGTCCGCAACAGCCCCGCGGTCCTGCTCGCCGAACACCTTCTCGGGAAGGGAATCGACCTTACAGTTTTCGATCGCACCGTGCAACCGGAATACCTGACCGGCAGAAATAAGCAATTCCTCGACATGACCATGCCGCACATCATGCGTCACATGCGCGGCTCTTTGCCCGAGGCCATCCGCGAGGCCGAAGTGGTCGTGATTTGCTCGCACGACAAGGAAGTGGAAGGAATTCTTCTCGCCGAGGGCCAAGGAAAGCAAACCATCGACCTGGTCGGAATTCCCGGCCTCAAACACTCGGCAAACGGCTATTCGGGAATCGCCTGGTAAAGCCGATGCGGATTCTCTTCATCACGCAATATTTCGCGCCGGAAACAGAAATCGGCGGAATCCGCATCTTGGAGATCGCCTCGCGGCTCCAGGCTATGGGCCACGAAATCGCCATTCTGACCGGCTTGCCCAATTATCCGAGCGGAAAGCTATTCGAAGCCTACCGTCGGAAGGCTTGGCGCGGCACTTGGACCGAGACGGTCAACGGACTCAAGGTCACCCGCGTGCCTCTGTTTCCATCACACGACAAGGAAACCCTGCCGCGCCTGCTGAACTACTTCTCATTCCTGTTTACCAGCGCCGCGCGCTCGCTTTTCATGAGTCTCCCGGACGTGGTCGTTTGCACCTCGCCGCCCCTGACCGTGGGGATCGCTGCGTGGCTCGCCGCGAAACGGTTCGGCGTCCCTTTTCTCTTGGAGATCCGCGATTTATGGCCCGAAGCCGCGATCGAGCTGGGTTACCTGAAAAACCCGCGCGTGCGCAAGGCCGCCTACGCGCTCGAATCATTCCTCTATTCGCGCGCCAGCAAGATCATTTCCGTCTCGGAAGGGATGCGCGAGGATCTCCTGAAGCGGGCGGTTCCCGCCTCTCGTTGCGAAGTGATCTCTAATGGCGTGGATGTGCAGTTGTTCCGTCCGGGCCAGGCCGGCCCATCCAATCGAGTCGTCGGCGAACTGCGGCGCAACGGAAATGTGGTCGGCGTTTACCTGGGGACCATCAGCACCTACCACGGTGTAGATTGCATGCTGGCTCTACTTGAAAAATTGCAGCAGGAGCCGCGCATCCAGATCGTATTTGCGGCCGGCGGTTCTGCGCGCGGCGATCTCGAACGTCAAGTGAAAGCGCGCAGTCTTGCGAACGCAACGTTTCTGCCGGCGCCGCCGCGAAAGGAAATGCCATCGGTCCTGTGCGCAGCGGACTTCTGCCTCGCATTCGTGAAGCCGGGGCCTTTTTCCCGCTGGCTCCTGTCGTCCAAGGTTTTCATGTACATGTCCTGCGCCAGGCCGGTCTTCGCCGCGGCGGTCGGCGAAACCGCCCGGGTTATTCAAGAAGCACAAGCGGGCATCGTGGAGGATGCCTCGCCGGAAGGCATTGAGCGCCTTGCCCGCTCCATCGCGCGCGTCGGTCGCGGCCTGGAAATCGAGCACATGGGAGCAAACGGCCGCCGCTACGCCGAACACTACTGCTCGTGGGAAGCGCTGGCCGCCTCCTACCAACGCGTGCTCGAGTCCGTCCACTCCACCGGACGCGGTCTGCGCATCGCGTCCTCGCGGACGAACCAGCAAACTGCGGATTCCGCGCGAGCAGGGGCCCGGTAGCGGTAGACGAAATGAGCGAACTCTTCACAACCCACGGCTATCTGGCGGCGTTTTTGTCCTTCGCCGCTTGCGCGGCCCTGCTGCCGCTGGTCCGCCGCGCCGCCTTCTACTTTCAAGTACACGATCGGCCGGGCCACTTGAAAATTCACAACATGCCGATCCCTCGCTTGGGCGGCGTAGCCATGATGCTGGCCATCGTGCTCGGATTGGTGGTATCCACGTACGGTTCGCCGGTCCATCTGGTGCATTTCTATTTTGCACTCGGTCTGATCTGGTATGCCGGCTTCATCGACGACTTGCTGAATCTTCGGCCGGAAGTGCGCCTGCTGGCACAGCTGGGCGCAGGGTTTTTGCTGAGCCAGACCAAGTGGAATCTTACGCTGTTCAGCCATCCTGTTCTCGATGCCATCCTCACCTGCCTGTTCGTCGCCGTTTTCGTGAACGCATTCAACTTTCTTGACGGTTCGGACGGCATAGCAGGCGGTGTCGCGGCTCTGGTCGCGCTGGGTTACGCCGCGATGTACGCGACGCCTACGGTCAGCGCGGGTGGCGCCGTCGCTTGGAGCCTGCTGGGCGCTTGCCTCGGATTTCTGGCCCATAACTTTCCGCCCGCCCGCATTTTCATGGGCGATTCCGGAAGCACCATGCTGGGCTTCCTGATCGCTTTTCTCAGCCTCGATTTCTATCGAGTTCACCATCGCATCGGTTCACACTGGCTCCTGCCGCTGGTTTTCGCAGCGCTCCCGCTGATGGACTTCTTTCTGGCCATCATCAGGCGTTTGCGCAAGCGCGTGTCGCCCTTCGCCGGCGACCGCGGCCATTTCTACGACGTCTTGCTCGATCGCGGCTGGTCTTCCATCCACGTCGCCTTGGGCGCATACGCCGTCACCGGAGGCCTTCTTGTTGTCGGCTGGCTCTGTATTCATCCCGACTGGAAGATCTCGGTGTTGTTGTTGTTTGTCGTGGCCTTTCTCTTTACCGTCAGCCTGCGCAACTTCGAGTCGTTGCGCCAGAAGTCGCAAGCACTTCTCGGATCGCCACCGCCCGGCGACAGGATTGCAAGCTCCGACGAGTAGTAGGAATGTTCGTGCAACAACGAATTTACCAAATCAACTGGGGACCCCATGGCTCTACTGCAACGCCTGAACGTTCTAATTCGCGGTTGCTGTTCGCTCAATCGAAACCGCGAGTTTGCTCTGCTTAGGCAGAGGGCCGGTGAATCCGCTGGCGGCGCAGTGCTGGACATCGGCAGCGGTGACGGCTTCTGGACCGAGCGATTCGCCCGACACTTCAAAGCGTCTTACGGCTTGGAGCCCGATCCACGAGCCCTGCGCACCGCCCAGCAGCTACACGGAGCGCGAGCTCAGTACATCCACGGCTTCGCTGAACAGCTGTGCTTTGAAGACGAAGCATTTGATTGCGTGGTCAGCGTGAGCTGTTTCGAGCATTTTCGAAGCGCACAGGCAGCCCTACAAGAAAGCTTTCGCGTCCTAAAGCCGGGCGGACGGCTGGCAATCTCGGTCGACAGTCTCCTGTCTGAAAACTCTTCCAGGCAATTTCGCTCCTGGCACGCCCGGAAATACCTGGTCACGGAGTATTTCAGCGAAAAGCGTCTCGCTGAAATGCTGGTGGGAGCGGGTTTTATCGTCGAGCATCAGCACACTCGGCATCTGATTACTTCACGGCTCAGTGGGCGTATTCGCGAACTGTACCTGCACTATCCGCGCTCCCTGCTTTTCCTGTTTCCGCTCTTGTACTTGCTGGTGCTGGCGGGCGATGCCTGGGGTAAGCAGCTTCCCGGCCAGATTGTGGTGATGAGCGCGCGCAGGCCCGGCCGCCGCGAAGCCGGCGCGCAACCGGCTCGGGAATTGCATCGGGCGCTGACGTCTGCTTGAAGCCTCAAGCCATGCTCGTTTGGAGGAAGGCCCATCACGAACCGGTCTGCCGTTTCGGCATTGCCGGAGACTTTCTGCCCGCAGCCGGATTGTCGCCAGCGGGCGGCGAGACCTGGTCTGGACAGGCCAAGCCGCTGGCTGCGCTTTTCCGCCAGCTCGAATTCAGCATCGTCAACCTGGAATGCCCCGTCGGCGTCGGCGAGATCCCGCCCAGGGTGAAAGCGTCTTTGGGCGACAGCTTCGCCGCCGAGACCTCGTGCCTCGACTATCTCCGCGCACTCGGAGTTTCCGTTGTCGGGCTGGCAAACAATCACCTCTACGACTACGGGAGCAGCGGAGCGGAGCGCACTCTGGAGAACGTTCGCAAGCGGTTTTCCGCCTGCGGGTTCGACCGCACGCTGGGCGATGCTCCTTCCGTCTCTATTCGCGAAACCTCCCAGGACTTGCGTATCGGCATTTGGGCGGCGGGGAGAAATCTTCCGGACGCCGCGTCCCGTAGCTCGGCGGGCATCGAACCAGCAACCCGCGAGCGCGCGGCCCAGGCCCTCGGCCAAATGGAAACGCGCGGGGTGCGGTGCCGTTTGGCGTTTCTTCACGCCGGAGCGGAGGGAACGAACTATCCCGACCCCGAAGACGCCGAGTTTATGGAGGAGCTCGCACAGATGGGCTTCGATGTGATTGCCGCCTGCCACTCCCACCGCATTAGCGGATACCAAACGATGCGCGGTAAAAACGGCACCGCTCACTGCTTCTACGGCCTCGGAAGCCTGTCTTCGGGCGTTCTCTATTCACCGCTCGAGCATGAGGGAATTCTCGCCAGGATTTCACTCGATGCGTCCGGAGCAGTCTCGGAAGTCGAGGCGCAACCGATCTACCTCGACCAGCGCGGCTGGGGAACGGTTCCTTCACGGCAACAAAGCGAAATGATTCTCCATCGCTTTCAGGCAGTTTCCGCATCGGTGGAAGACGGAAGCTATCGCCAGCAGTTCTATCGCGACATCTCGCGTGACATGATGGGCGCGCAATGGCGCGACGTTCGCATCGCCTTCGAGCGCGCCGGCCTGCGCGGCATCTTGAACAAGCTTACTCGCATGCGGCCCGCGCACGTTCGCCGGCTCTATCACAAGAGCCTGCGCAGCATCGGGCTTGACTAGCCCCGCTCACCCCACCGTTTCGCCTACCTCCGTGCTTGTGCTCCAGTCCCGTGCTGGATCGCCCCCAGATCCCACCGCTGTTCCTGTCTCGCCACACGCACCATCTGCGGCCACTGCAAGTCCGCCGCCAGACACTCGGAAAACTCCGTCGGTGCGCCGCGGCCAATCGCAGGCGATCCGTCTTGAAGCGAAAATCGTTCGGTCCCGCGGGCGCGGAAACGACAAAACGCGGCTCGGCGGTGAAGGAGTTCGCGTCTTGTCCGGTCTTTGCCTTCCACCCGGCCAGGTCGGAAAGGGAATTGCGCAGATTGAACCGCTGTGCGTCATCCGGGAAATAATCGTTGCTGGCGAGCTCGACCGGCCCTTCGACGCCCGGCTCGATGACCACGTGCTGCCGCGCCGAACCGGCAATGATGTTGTTCTTGATCGAAATATTTCCCGTCTGTGGCGTGGTCTTGCTCACGTAGAGGTAGATTCCAAAGCGGTTGTTATAGCAAGTGTTGTTGAAAAACATGTGCCCGATATTGTTTGCAAAAATGCAGCTTCCGTTCGGATGGTTGTAGACGATGTTGTAGAGGAACTTGTTGTTTTCAGAGGGATGGTAGTCGGTCATCAGCCCGTTGGAGCCGTTGTCGTGCACCACGTTGTAGCGAATGATGTTGTTGCTGGATCCCACCGCCGGTTTGCTGATATCGATGGAAAGCTCGATGCCGGCGTGCGCTGCCTGGTAGCACTCGTTTTTCTCAACAATGTTGGAACTCGAACCGGACAGCCCCACGCAGTAGCCTTCGCCCTTCCGTGAGGTGTCCAGGTTCGCATAGGAAACATTGCCGCTGACCAAGGAATCCGTGGTCTGATGCAGGTAGATCCCCGCCCCGTTGTTATAGGAGCGATTTCCGGTGATGCGCACCTTGCTCACGCCGATCTGCTGGTCGTTCTTCACGGTGCGACAACTCGTAGCGGCCGGGCAGCCGGCCATGTTGATGCCGATGAATTTGTTGTGATGCACTTCGTTGTTGCTCACGATGACATCGGATACCGGAAAATCCGGCAAGCTGCGGTAGATCTGAATGCCGACGTTCTCGTTGTTCGCCACCAGGTTCGCGTCCACCTTTGAACCCGACGCCCCTTCCAGGTGAATTCCGTCTCCGGCGCTATTCAGCACGACGCAGTGGCTGATCTCGACATTACCCGGCGGCGGCCCCTTGCGCGTCGCAGCGATCGCCCAGATGTTGGAGCCTAGCGCGTAAGGGGCGGCGTTTGCGCCCGTGGCCTCGATATTTCGCAGGGCGATGTAGCTCTTGCCGCTCAGATCGATTGCGCTCATGCGCGCGCCCGCCTCGACTCCCGACTCGGCGAACGCCTGGCCGGGATTGGCCGGCGCACGCACATAAAGCGTCCCCGCGCTCCAGAACCAATCCATCTCTTGCTTCAGGCTGTCCAGCGCCGTTTGCCGGTTTCCTTTGGCGCCGTCGAAAATCACCACGTTGGGTTCGGTAGCGACGTTGGCCTGCCAAATGTTGGCCGCAGGGCTCGCGCTCCATGCGCCGGGCGCAATGGCGTCAGCCCCGCTGATGATCGGCAGAGCCCCTTCGCCGTAGGCATCGAGAACAATGGGCCGGCCTGCGGAGCCGGAGGAGGGAAAGTTCAGCTGCTCACGCCAGATTTCTCCGCGTTTGAAGAGGACCAGATCGCCGGGCTGGAACTGGAAGAGGTTCAGCCTCTCTAACGACTTCCAGGCGCTGCTTGCTGAGGTACCGCTGTTGCCGTCGTTGCCATTCTTCGCGTCTACATAGTACGTTGCCGATTGGGCTGGGAAGAAAGGCAGGATGCAGATCGCGAAGACCAGTAGGTGTCTTCGCATAGGCTCCCTCGAGCTTTCTTGTCCATTTTAGCATTCCTGCCGGCGGCTTTTGCTCGAAATGTCTGCTACCGCTCGGTCCCTGGCGCCGCCGGAGTATGTGCAAGTACGCGTGCTTTTTTGCGTTGCGGGCTGCTGTTAGTGGTGCGGCCACAACCACCGCACCCAGCGCACTGCCGCCGCAGCGGCCAGCAGGATGAAGAGAATCAGAAGCGCCCTTTCTCCAGAAGAGGAATTGGAGTTTCTTACCGCCATGGGGATGGACCTCGACTACCAACGGCAAAAGAGAGCGGGGCCTTCATTCTAGCGCACACTTTTCCCGAAAAAACCGGCATACAGGACTTTTTACGGGGACCCAGATCACCTGCGAAAGGGAGAAAAAGAAGATCGTAGGGGAACGAACAACCCGACTTGTAGACAAAAAAAGACGGGCGGCGGAAGTCTTCTCAATTTGTCTGTAAATTGAGCGCCGCGCCGCAACTTCCGCTGCCCGACGCGCAGGATTATGGCAAAGCGCAAAACCAGCCGTAACTGTCAAAAATACCAGCGCAGCGAATATTTACGCGATAGCAACAGTATCGGTGAAGAGGATCCCCGCAGACGGCCAGCTCCAGGTATAAAAGCATTACTGCTGCACGGTCCCCGCGCCCAGCTTCTTGATCTGCGCAGGGCCTCGTCCCGGCGCCGGAAAGGTCACGGTGGCGTGAATTTCCGTGCCAGCACCCGACGCACTGATAATCTGAAAATCTCCCAGCACCGCTCGCATCCGTTCACGCATTCCGACCAGACCGATTCCGCCGGACTTACCGGAAGGATCAAATCCGCAGCCGTCGTCGCGGATCACCAGGCGTGCTTCGTTTGCGGTATGACTTAGCACGATGCGAACGCTCGAGGCGCGACTGTGCCGCACGACGTTGTTCAGAGCTTCCTGCGTCACGCGGAATAGAGCCAGCGCCTCCTCTTCTGGCAACGACAGCTTTTGGTCCTCACAATCGAGCTGGACCGCCAGCGAGTGCTTGTCCGCCATCCGCATGCACAGTTCGCGCAATGCCGCCGGCAGTCCCAGGTACTTCAGCTTCGAGGAATGCAGGGCATGCGACAGCTGGTGGAGATCGGTGCCGAGTTCGCCCGTGGCCAGTTGCGCCCGCTCGACTCGTTCGCGCAGGGCGTCGTGTTCGAGCAGAAACTGACGCAGCAGATCCAGCTCGATGCCCAGCAGCGCGACGCGCTGCCCGATATCGTCATGCAGCTCCCTGCTGATGCGCCGCCGTTCCTCTTCGTGCGCCTCCATCAAGCGCTTTGCCAGCTCCTGCAACTCCACCTGGGTGCGCTTTAGCTCGGAAACGTCGAGCGTCACGCCCGCGATCTTGCCGGGACCGGATTCAGCTGCGCTGCGGAGCAATTCACCCTTGCCCAGCATCCATCGAATGGACCCGTTCCTGGCGAACATGCGGAATTCCGCGTTAAACGAACCGCCTTCGTTGAGGATGCGGTTTGCTAATTCGAGCAGCATGGTTCGTTCGTCGGGATGCACTTGCCTGAGCACGTCGGCAAAAGGTACCGGACCCATCGGCTCGTGTCCTCTTTCGCGAAGGGTGTTGCGGTCGACCCAGGCAATGGTTTCGCTCGCGGGGTCGTATTCCCAGGCCGTCATGCGCGACGCTTCGAGCGCCATGGTCAGCCTTCTCCGGCCCTGTTCCAGTTGTTCGCGGGCACGAATTGCCTCGGTCACGTCCTCGATCATCGCCAGCACAAACTGCCCTTGCGCGGCCCGTGCGCCGAGCACGGAGACGGTGAGCCGCCCCCAAATGACGGCGCCGTCCTTTCTCAAATAGCGCTTTTCCATCTGGTAAAAGTCGCGCACTCCGGCGATCAGCTCCTGGAAGTTCAGCAGGGAGCGGGGCACATCCTGGGGTTCGGTGATTTCCCAAAAACCTTTCCGGATAAGTTCTTCCGGGTTGTATCCCAGCATCCGCGCAAAAGCGGTATTGGTGGTACAAATGCGTCCCTCGGAGTCCACCAAGCAGCAGCCGATCGGCGCCTCCTCGAACAAGTGCCGGAATCGGAGCTCGCTTTCCGTACCGGCCTCCTGCGCCAACTTTCGCGCGTGGGCGTTTGCGAAGACCGAGGCCAGCACCGACAGCTGCGCGATTACTTCGGAGTCCCATTCGATTTCATTGGCGAACGATGTCAACATCATCGCGTTTGCGGTACCGCAACCTCCCAGCGAAGGCACCACCGCGAACGACCGCATTCCGGAGGGTTCGAGCTGTTGCCGATCGACCTCGGAGCCGGCCGGCATGTCATCGAGACTCTTCATCAGTAGCGGGACGCCTTGCAGGATGGAGTGGGCGAGCCAGGGGTGCTCGATCGCGGTAAAGGATTCGCGTCCGGGCACGCCGGGCGCCGCGCTTGCCGTTTGCAGTCGCACAAACCGCGCACCGTCGCCGTTTTGTTGGTACCAGCAGATGCGATCGACGCCCAGCATCTCGCGGATGCCGCTCAGTTCGGCTTGTAACCCGGTAACGATTTCAGTTGACGAGAGGCCCACGATCCGCGCCGAAGCGCGGGCGATCGCGCGCTGCAGGGAATTGATTTTTCTTAGCGCGTCTTCCGTTCGGCGGCGCCTCGGGAACTCTGACCACAGCCAGAGCAGCAAGACTTCCAGCAGCAGGAAAATCAGCAGCACCGTATCCACGGTCATGTCGCGGATGCTGGTGTGCAACCACCCGACGTTCCGCAGCGATGCGATGACCGAACCGCGGCGCGGGCTGGAAATCAACATCGATGCTGCGAACAGTAGGACGCTGGCCGTCGAGAGCAACAGCGCGAACCAGTCCAGCCGCGTCAAGGAAACGAATCTTCCCGACCGGGACGCAAAGCGCAGCGGATTTAGACCTCGCATCGCTTCCTCCGCCAGAGTAGTTCACACCCGGGTAATCAGCCGCTCCTTCATTGCGAACCGCAGCAAATCAGAATTCGTCTTCAGCTCAAACTCTTCCATGATCTTGTACTTGTGAAATGCCACGGTTCGCGCCGTCACGTTCAATACATCGGCCGCTTCTTTCATGGTCCGCCCTTCGGCCAGCAGCTGAAGAACTTCCCGCTGCCGGGGTGTCAGCGTCTTGGCCCGTTGTTGCGGATCGCGCGCAAACCTGTTCAGCAGGTTTTGCGAGAGATAGGTCGTGACAAACGTCTTACCGCGCAGCACCTCCTGGATGGCCTTGACCAGCTCGGCGCTCGCCGACTTCTTCAGCAGAAATCCGGAAGCCCAGCTCCGCAGCACGTCCGCGGCTACCTCCGCATCCTCGGTCATCGTCAGCACGATAAGCTTGGCGCGCGGAACCAGTTTCTTCAGTCGCTGGCCGGCCTCGAAGCCATCCAGAATCGGCATGCTCAAATCGAGCAAAACCACATCCGGCTGCACCTGAACCGCTTTTTCCAACAGCGCTCTTCCGTCCGCGACCGTGCCGACGATCTCGAATTGCGGTTCCAGAAGTTTGGTAAGAGCCTCGACCACCAACGTATGGTCGTCCGCCAAGAGAACCCGAGGCTTCCCCATGTTCGTCGTCCCCACCCCTGCCTGGTCGATACCAGTCCTTGCACTCGTCCGGAAGACGAAACCCGCCACGCAACTAGCCCGCAAGTTTAGCAAGCCCAAGGCCCGGCCGAAACATCAAACCGCTACATCATGAGATTCCCTTCGTGCGCCGTACCGAAATTCCTCTACAACGCGTCCTATTTCCAG
>Ga0306926_10001113_pt1 | contig 26497 bp, 23 predicted proteins | sample flu12Cox44000178_FD_203759 | JGI IMG/M metagenome (GOLD analysis project Ga0306926, IMG submission 203759) | Lab enrichment of tropical soil microbial communities from Luquillo Experimental Forest, Puerto Rico - flux8day.12C.oxic.44.000.178 (v2)... | ecosystem: Environmental > Terrestrial >...
CGTCTGCTGAGGTAACCGATCTATGCTCCGCTCTGGAGCAAAACTCGAATTGCATTTCTGTCATGGGGATTATCTGGCTCCGGCACTACTGCACGGGATCGCCTACCGAGCAGAGTTTTACGAGCTCTCGGCGGCTTGAACCGTCGTCATTGTCATGCGTGATTCCTTTGGCCTGACAAAAGTAAACTCCGCACAGCGCACTGGAGTAAATCGATCTTCACAGCCATCGCTGTGATATAAAAGCCTTGCACGTTTCCTGGACTAGAGTCTCCGGCTGGTCAGAGGGGGCTATGGACCTGACCACTATTTTGGTTCGACACAGCAAGACATTCATGGTGACCTCGCTATTCATGGCAAGCGTTGTGTTCGGGCAGGACGCGCCAATGGTGTCGCCGCCGTTAACCATGAAACCGGGAACGATTTTGACCGTTCGCATCAATGAACCGCTTTCCTCCGACCACAGTCGGGTCGGTGAGGACTTTTCCGCCACGCTAGCGCAACCGGTAATCGTGCTTGGCATCGTGGTCGCGCGGTACGGCCAGACCGTCGGCGGCCAGGTCGTGGAGGCAAAGAAGGCAGGTAGGGTGTCGGGCGTTTCACGCCTCGGCTTAACGCTGACCAGCTTAACCCTCGTGGACGGCCAAACCGTGCCAATCCAGTCGCAGTTACTGGTTCGCGAAGGCCCGACATCGGTGGAGCGTGATGCCGCCGCCATTGCCGGTACAACGGGACTCGGCGCGGCCATCGGCGCAGCGGCTGGTTGGGGAACGGGCGCGGCCATCGGCGCGGCAGCTGGCGCGGCCGCGGGTACCATTGGTGTTCTGCTGACCAGGGGCTTGCCGACGGTGGTTCAACCCGAGACGCCGCTTGCATTCCAAGTGACGTCCCCGGTCACCATCGAAACGAATAATGCTCCCCAGGCATTCCGCTTTGTAAACTCCGCAGATTATCCGCCGGAGCAAACGCAGCAGTCCCAGCAGACGGTGGATTATCCAGCTCCTCCGTCGTATCCGTATCCTTACTACGTCTACCCGCCCTCCTACTATCCTTACTACCCGTATTATGGATACCCGTATTTCTACGGGCCTTCGTTTGATTTCTTTTTTGGCTTTCCCGCTTACTATCACTATCAGGGCTATTATGGCGGTCACTACGGGTATGGGTACGCTCCCAGGTCGGTTCCTTATCGTGGCGGCATGATCGCCTATCACGGTGGGACTCACTGAACCTCGTGGCTGCAGTCGTTGCGCCACGCCGATCCCCGAGTCACGCTCGGAGTCTACGCGCACGTTCTGGGGGACGCGCACCGCGAAGCGGTCGACAGAGTGGCTTCGATTGTGTTCCAAAGTGTTCCGAAACCAAAAAGGAAACTCAATTTGCGCCCAAAAAGCACGGGTTTTGCGCCCAGGTTTGTCTGTACCGTGAACGCAGAAAACTGTCGCCTTTTTGGGGCGCGGATTGGGCATGAGATGTGTGCCGCTAATTGTCATGACCGTAATGTTTTACGTAGAATTTCGGTGGTGGCGGGAACGTAGCATCTTTTATCATCGACGTGGTGAGGAATGTATCGGTGAATCACTGCGTTACGGCGTGGTTCTACCGCTTAGCGGCGTCCCTTTGTAATGATAGGGGCTCGGTATCCAGACCTTGCGTCTCTCCATCATCGTCATGCCAATTAATGCGGGCGTCGGCGGTACGGTGATCATGGAAAGAGCAAAAAACTCTCGACCTGGACCGGCCTTCTTATGGAAGGACCTACTAAGAACTGGACCCTCTTTGTCCGACGTTATCGCGACCCCTGCCACTGGCGGGGCGGCGAACGGCCTCGAAGCCAGCGCGCGATTGCCTGAGTAAGTTCTGCATCTATCATAACGGTATGGTCGCAGCAGAGGAGAAACGGGCGATGTCGCGAGAAGCGAGGCACGTAAATTGGTGATGAAAGACGATCTTTTTGCTCACTTGGTTGAACGAATAACAGAAGAGGTAAGAGAGTGCGAGCGGCACTTACGTGAACAGCGCGGCGCGTTTCTCGTGTTGCACGCGCACGATTCACAGCTGTACAGCGTGGAAAACGATAGGACGGGCCGTCAGGCGACGATTGCGTTCGATGGCTTGCAGCACACCATCGAAATCCGTGGTGAAGACATTCACTACACGTTTGAGATCACCATCGCTGATAAAGGAAGGCCGAGCTTTACGATGCGCAAGGACGGGGAGTTGGTTCCCGGGACAGTGACCCAAGGCAAGATGTTAGCCGCTGTGCACCTCGCGATTGATTCCATTACCGATTTACCCTCGCCAATCTGAGCTTCATCGCAATTCGAACCGCTGGAGGACCCAGGCCGCCCTTCGTGGCTGCGTAGGCGGCCTGACCGGGTTGACCTAGATAGTTGTGTACCGACCCATTAAAGATGATCCGGCCGTTGTCGTTCAGCAGAGGCGCCGCGGAATTGACGGTAAAGAAAGCGCCGTTAAGGCTGGTATGGATCACGTTCTCAAAAACGACCTCGTCGGTCGAGCCGCTGGGTGTCCGGCCGGAGATGCCAGCGTTGGCGAAGACGAAAGCCGGACCACGTCGAACCGATTGAGAAAGGCGGAGCGCACCACATCAAGAACATTCAACCGCTGTGCTTGAAGAAAGGAGCACGGGTATGCGCATGACCGTCCGAGCGACGCGCGCCAGTGGGAGAGACATCCGAGGGCCTCGACCTGACGGAGCTGATTGATACGAGACAGGTTGTCGAGTGAAGTTGCCCTGGGGCAACGTCGTTTTGTTCATAAGAAATTAAAATTGATTATCCTGCGAGTGGTTGAAGTGCGGGGCGGGGAGTCTTGGTGCAAGATACGCTCCGTCCCGCGCTTCTTGCGGCAGGTTCGCCCTGGGCACCCGTACCGTCGGCCGTCCGAATCGGCTGCAGCTAGGCGGTGAGCAGTGGTTTTGGAAAGGCTCTGATAGGCACCATGAGCGTTGCCTAACTCCAATCCCAAGCTGCCCTAACTCCTGAAAAGCCCGTAATCGGACAAATCATTGTGACCACTTTGCGCGGGAAGCGCACATGACGGAGCTACTCATGGGTTTGCTGAGCTGCAAGGACTGCCCGGGGTTTGGGAGTACGAGCTTTGTCTATTTCGCGAGCCAGCCCAGTCACGTCGAATTGTGTCGTGACGCCCGGTTCGACCTCTAACAGCATCGCTGTGTGCTTCATCATATCTTGAATAAAGAGTTCGTCACCGCCAACAGAATCAACGCGGTCCCCTTCCAGCGCTGGGCCGATGAGAGCGTCTGTCTTGGCAGGATATGTCCATAAGACACTGTATAAGTTTGCGGTTGCGAAACCGAGTTCGTCCCACTCGATGCGTTTCTCCTCTCCGTTTTCAAATTTTGCGCGGAGATTCATCAGCTTGCCTTTGGCTGGACGGTCGTGGACAGACTCCCATCGCGAGTGCTTGACGAAAGACAAGAAAGAGTGCGTTCCCTTCTGAAGGATGACTAAATCAAATTTGCCGTCCAAGGAAGTCTGTTTCAGCAGGACGGCATTGCCGAGAAGGTCCTTGACATCTTCCGAGTGCCAAGTGTGACGACTCGACTGTATGGCCGACACCTCGGGCAGCGGCGTCACGGACGCTGTCGCGGGAGACGACGCATTGGCTGGAGCAGTCGATGCGTGCACCACTGGCAATGAACCTTTCGAGACGGCTTTTTGGGAATTGCCTGAGCAACCCAGAATGCTGAAAAGAACGCCTGTGGATGTCAATAAAACGACCTTCTTCATCTTTGTCTCCTCATAAGGTATTCGTCGATGGTTGAGAGTTCAAACTTAAGTCTCCGGTCTTTTCTCCCCCGCACAAATAGCCCGAAGGTACAGGTGTGCTCATAACGTGCAAAATGTAAGGCCGGTTGCTGCGTATTTCGCCGCCTCGTCGATAAAGTGCGCCGGTCCTGGTCCGGCTAGTGGAGCTTACGAACCGCTGCACAATAGCCAGAAAGGGATGAGCGCAGCGGCATACACAAACCGGGGAGAGAAAAGGTTTGTAACCCAAAGGCTGAGCTTGACCGCCGAGTTTTAGGCGACTGCGATAGGCGGCTGGGCCCAACCTTCTCTTCTAAAGAGAGAAGCGCAGGACGATAATTAGGTAGCAGCGCCTAATGAATCGAGAACACCTCAACTGGTACGAGCGAAAATCGCTCACTCCGAGTGCGGATGGGAGGGTGGGGGCAGAGGCGGCTTGAACGGGAAAACGGAAGAAGGACAGTAAAAACTATTGGCAGGGATCGGCCTTCTCATGGAAGGCACGTAGATAGGTCACTTCGAGTAGCCCCGAGCAAAGCCGTCGAAGCGCCAGGAATCTTTGCTCAAAACTGAAGCCCGAAACTGATGCGAGATGAAAAGAACATCGAGGAAGCGCGAAAAGAAGGTAACGCGCTTTTCCTCGACGTTTGCGAGTCGTTTCGCTACGGTGTTATGAGTTACGGGGAGCGAGGATGGCACTCCATGCGCGTTTCTGGCCCAGCGCGAGATCCAGAAGATCGGAGACAACTCGCAGAAGTACCTGCGCTATTTGGAGCTGACCACAACGCGAACGGATGGCATCGCAGTCACGATTCCGAGGCGCCGGTGGTTTCATCAATGCGTACCCCGAGTAACGATACAACATTGACCCTTAATCAAGCAGGTAGGAGTAATACGTGATCCCGAACGGATTCCTGTCCGAATCGGTGAAAATACATCGACCGTGACAACACGAACAAACGGAAGAAAGGGAGAATAAGATGACCGATCGCGAGCAGTACGCACCGGGTCCGGCCAGCGGGGCGCAGATACGAAAGGACGGAGAACTGAAGTGGACCCTCATTCTCGTTAGAGAGCTACACCACTCGCCGGAAAAAGTGTGGCAGGCGCTAACCGACCCGGAGCACTTGCGCGAGTGGGCGCCCTTTGAGGTCGATGGGAACCTAGGTACGGTTGGAACGGTGAAACTCACCTGGGTGGGAACACCGACGCCAATTGAAACAAGAGTGACGCGAGCCGACGCTCCCAAGGTGCTCGAGTACAGCGATACCCGATGGGAACTCGAAGTCTACGGTGCCGGCACACGCCTGACGTTGTGGACCATCATCGATCGCCGCTTCATCTCCATGGGCGCTGCCGGATGGCACATTGCTTTCGATGTTTTGGATCGCCTTCTCAGCGGAACTCCCATCAGTCGCATCGTTGGCGCCGAAGCCATGAAGTTCGCCGGCTGGCAGCGGCTGAACGGAGAGTACGCCAAGCAGTTCGGTATTAAAGCGCCCAATTGGCCGCCCAAGGCTGCTCAAAAGTCGTGAATCGAGGGAGCGCAAAACAATGACACCACACTCTGGATTTTTCCAAGTGTTGTGGGGCAGCATCACCGGTCTCGGCAAAGTCTCAGTTTACAAGCCGGCCCTGTGGAACCAAGCGCGCCAGGAAGTTCGTTGACTTTCCGCGGTGCCCCAAGACCTGTTCATCTCCAACGGGGCCTGTGAGGTTCTTGGAGACGTCAGCCTGCTCCTGCGGCGTGACGCACCGACTGAAAGAGCTAGTGACCTCATCTGCATTCGGCGACTATCAACGTGATGTCGTCGGCCTGTTCATGAGAGCTGAATCTTCGAGCTTGATCTGCAACTGCTTCCAGCAACTCCGGCAGGGATAGCCTACGATGTTGTCGGGTGGCTTCGAGCACACGCTGTTCACCAAATTCCTCTCCCTCACCATTCAGAGCTTCCGTAACACCATCGGTGTACAGCAAGACGGCGTCGCCTGGAGCCAGTTCGCGTTCTTCCAGGGCGCAATCCCATTTCTCGAACAAGCCCACCACCGTGCAGGTTGCCCCTAAACGTAGCAAACTGTCGTCGCAGCGTAGGAGCAAGGCAGGTGGATGGCCGCAATTCGCGTAGCGCAGCTTGCGCGTGTCATCGTCGTATTCGGCTAAAAATAGGGTAGCGTAATCCCCCTCGGCTGTATTTTCGTGAAGCAGCTGATTCACCGACCGCAGAAATCGTTCGGGGTGTTCCCAAGCCGTCGCGCATTGGCTGCGCAGAGCCGCTTGGAGGTTCGCCATGAGTAGAGCGGCTCCGATGCCCTTGCCCGCTATGTCGGCGATTACCAGACCGAGCCTTCGGCTGCCGAGATCAAGAAAGTCGTAATAGTCTCCACCGACGGTCCGAGCGGGATGGCAAATCCCCGCATAGGCAAGGGTTCGAAGCGGCGGCTGACGTTGCGGAAACAGACGGGTCTGCACTTGCTTGGCGATTGCCAAGTCGTGCGCGGCCTGGCGCTCCGCTTCCAACCTGGCGGCTTGGGCGCGGCGCTCTGCTTCGAGCGTGCGCGTCGCCTCATCGAACTCAATCAGAGAGAAACTGTTTCCGTCCACATCCTCAAAAAGCGCGTAACGTGCTTGGCCAGCTCCCCATTCGGGTTCCATCGGTGGGAGCCGGAAACGGACTCCGCGTCTCGACCATTCTGCGAACAATCTACGCACGTCTTCGGTAAGAAAGCTAAGTCCGGTGTTTTGGCCGATGCGTTGGTGCTCCGCGGATCCTTCGGGTGGAACAACGAGGGCCATCCCAGTCAGACCCGCGCCTGTGGTTCCAGTGAGCCAACCAGCAGCCGGCGGAGCGACAACGATCCACCGGCCGCCTTCGGGAGTTTGCATGTCCACAATCGTCTCGAAATCTAGCGTTTCCATGAAGAACCGCCGACTCCGCTCCTGATCCCGCACCCAGAGCGTCACAAAGTTCAGGCGGAGAAAAGGCTGCAAGAGTGCCGCTCGTAGTGCCGCTGCGTGGCGACCAAGCACTCCTCCGGGATGCGCTGAGTGTTCCATCGCGACTGATTATTCCATAGAGTCCGAATAGAAGTCGTGATGGCCTACGAGCTTGCCACGCCCAGCCAAAAAGCCCGGGCAGAGGACGGTTGCCGCTCTGACCCGGACTGGGCAAGCCATACCAAAAAAGCTGACCACAAATTGGCGGGAGGCCGGAAACCATACCGGCCACCAGCGTGGACAGTGCGTGTCCGCGGGCGCGGAGGAAAAGGCCGAAGGCCGTTACTGTAGTGGTCGCAATTCGCCGAGCATCGTAGGAATGAGTTCAGAGACTGTCGGATGAATGTGCATCGCTTTCTGCATCACCGTGTACGGGGCACGCGCATACATCATATCCAGGATGCAGTGAATCACCTCATCCCCGCCGGTACCGAGAATGCTGGCTCCCAGAATGCCTTTCGAATCCGCGTCCACGAGCACTTTCATGAACCCTTGGCTTTCACCCTTCTCGACCGCCCGGCCCACACGCGTCATGGGCCGCATTCCCATCAGCACACGCTGACCCGACGTGCGCGCTTCCCGTTCTGTCATGCCACACCGTCCCAACGGTGGATCGATATACAGGTTGTAAGCCCTGACGCGGTCCGCAATGCTACGGCTCTCATGGTCCAGCAGGTTCGCCGCGACAATTTCGAAGTCATTGTAAGACGTATGAGTGAATCCGCCCTTCCCGTTGCAATCGCCGAGCGCCCAGATGCCAGGAACGTTGCTGCACAGTTGATCGTCTACCGGGATGTATCCGTGGTCATCGCGTGCGACGCCAGCCTTTTCTAGCCCGAGATCATCGGTGTTCGGCGTCCGGCCCATCGCCAGCAGCAAATGCGACCCTCTCGCCTCCGACGCGCCTTCCGTGCAATCCACGCGCACGCCCACTTCTTCGTTGTGTTTCATCAACTCGATGCACATGGCATTCAGCCGTACTTCGATGCCCTCGCGCTCGAGGATCGCGTGGACTTCTTTTGACACGTCTTCATCTTCATGCGCGATCAGGCGTGATGCCTTCTCGATGATGGTCACCTCGCTGCCAAAGCGCCTGAAGATCTGTCCGAATTCCAGTCCTACGTAGCCGCCACCAACGATGATCAGGTGGCGCGGCAGATTCTCGAGATCCAATAAGCTGGAATTGGTCAGATAAGGTGTGCTTGTCACTCCCGGCATCGACGGTATAGCCGCTCGCCCTCCCACATTGATGAAGATTGCCTCGGCATCCAGCAACTCTTCTCCCACCCGCACCTCATGCGATGACTCGAATCGTGCATGTCCGTGAAACACCGTACAATTCGGGGTACTCCTGAGCCACGACTCCACCCCATCCCTGGACTTTCCCGAAATTTCATCCTTGCGGGCCTTGACGCGCTTCATATCGACGCGCACCGGGCTCGCAACTGCGACGCCAAATTCTGCAGCGCGGCGGGCCATGTGCGCGACGTACGCTGAGGCCACCAGGGTCTTCGTTGGGATGCAGCCGGTATTGACACAAGTCCCTCCGAAACGACCCCGTTCAATTATGGCGACGCGTTTCCCGGCAACGGCCATCCGCACCGCCAGAAACGGTCCCGATTGCCCAGTCCCGATAACAATTACGTCAAACTTGTTCTTCATGAGCTAACCACCTGACCCCGTCTCTAAAGGTCTAATTCGATGTCTCCACGCGGCCGCGAGCAACAAATCAAAACGTTGCCGTCCGCTGGCGGCTCCAAAGGGATAGGTCGATAGTTGACCTCGCCGCCAATCAAAGCGCACTCGCAACTGTGGCAAACGCCCGTTCGACAGGACCACTTCACCGGAACATCACACGCTTCCGCCAGTTCCAGCAGGCTCTGGAAGTCCGGACGCCAGGCGACGGTCAATCCACTTCGCGTGAAGGAAACTCGAGGTCCGGTGCTGGCCGCTCCTCCAGGTTGGTGTGCTGGCCGCCTTGGTACACCGCGGATCCCTGGTTGCACGGCTTGGCCAGGCCCGAAAAGTTCCGTAAACACTCGGCTGGGTGAAACGCCCCAATCCTTGAGGCTCGATTTAAGACCGCTGAGGAAGGCGGGCGGTCCACATAGATAGAAATCCGCGCCACGCGGCACACCAATTTGCTTGATCACCGGGAGTCCCAGGTGCCCCGGTGCATCATACTCCTTTCCCAATCGATCTCCGGGGTTTGCTCGGCTATAGCAGATGTAGCTACGCCCAAATTGCAGCGACTTAAGCAACGCTCGAGATTCCTCTCGAAAGGGATGCTCGTTGCCGTTCCGAGTCCCGTAAAGCCACCAGACCTCTCGATGCGAAGCTGTGGAAGCCAGCGCATGAAGCATAGCAAGCAAAGGAGTCGCGCCTACGCCCGCGCTGAGCAGCACGACCGGCCCGTCGACCGCCCGCAGTGTAAAAGTCCCTCGCGGCGCGCTGACTTCCAGGACATCTCCAACTTTGACGCGATTACACAAGAACGTGCTTCCTAGTCCGTGAACTTCCTGCTTTATGCTCACGCGGTATGTGCCCGCCTTTGGCGCTCCAGACATCGAATACGTTCGGAGGACCGGAGGCATATCTGGTGCTGGGCGAAACTTCAGTACCAGGAACTGGCCGGGCAGGCCGAAAGGGAGCGGATTTCCATCCCTGCCTTCAAACGTCAAAGAGATTACGCTGGCGCTTTCTCGCTCCACCCGCGCCACTCTCAGCAGCTGGAAACCGGGCCACGCTGGCGGCCGGCTCACGACACCTGTGAGTCCCGCGTTTCCTGTCGAAGCTTCGCTCCCTTTCTGATCGAGTAAAGTTCGCAAGGAAAGTCTCCATCCCTCGCTCAACGCCGGTATGCGCAACGAGCGCTTCAGCAGCTCGCGTGAGTGCTCCGGCAGGTACAAGAGAGTGTCGATTTCAGCAACGGTCACGTGCTCTGGTCCGTCCGTGATCTTCACGATTTCGTCGCCCGCGCCCACCTCGCCTTCCTCGAGGACGCGCACGTAAAAGCCAGGCCGGTGATGTGATACGAGCAAGGCCGCCATCTCCGGTTCTTCCATGCGGATTCCCACCCGATAGCAAGTTACCCGCGGTTGCGTTACTTCAAAAAGGGCTCCTCCGATTCGGTAGCGGTCGCCGATACACACTGCATCGTCTGCCAATCCCTCAACCGTGAAATTTTCACCGAATTGCCCGAAGGCAAAATTGTTACGGCCCAGTTGACGTTCCCAATACCGGTAGGAATCGATCTGGTAAACCAAAACCGCTCGGTGCTCGCCGCCATGCCCGGCGAGATCGCCTTGGCCGTCACCGTCGACATTCAGCCGCCGAACCAGGCGCCGGCCCTGGACTGGTTCCTTCCAGACACTCGTGTGCACGGTCTCGCCGTGCCACGAAATGTCACGCGGAAGTCCAACATTTACCGATAACAAGCGACTCATTTCTTGACATCCCGTTCACATTTATTGGCGCAGCCTCTTCGGGCCACTCACGTGCGGATTGCCGCGCTCATAGAAGCGCAAAAGTCGACGTACATTACGGGAGAGCCCGATGCGCACGCTTTTGCCAATCGCACCGGTCGCCTGCATGGTTGCACCCAACCACAGCGGGCCCGGGCCACACAAGTCCAACCCGTCTTGCTGGAGATCGACCTTCATCGCTCTGGTCAATCGGCCTGGACCTCTACCAATGTCCGCAATGCGCGTTTTTCCACGGGAGCGAGCCATGCGCTCGATGCCCTCAAGCGGTTCGATGGCGCGCAACAATACGCCACCGCCAACCCCTGACCCCTCGCTCGATACATTTAGCAGGAAAGACGACCCGTAGCTGAAATGCACATAGGCGTGTCCACGTTGAAGAAAGAGGGAGCCATTCCGCGGAGTTTTTCCACGGAATGCGTGTCCGGCTGCATCGCCGATTGGGTAGGCTTCCGTTTCGACAATGCGCCCACTTAGCCTACCGGCGTTAAGTTGATGCACCACGACTTTACCGATCAAAAAGCGTGCTAACTTCACGGTGTCTATAGGAAGCTCCGCCCGGCGGAGACGCCTCAGCCGGCGGATCGGACTCTTTGGATCTGACAGTTTCAATTCAGACCTTTGTGCTTCGCACGAACTTCAACGATTCGATGCCATTACCCTCGTCGCGGGTCCAATCTTTGTCGCAGAAATGGACGTGTACCGGGCGGGGGAAAGCGGAGGTACGGGCCCGATCTTGGCGGGGTTAAAGGCAACGCTTTAAGCTGGTAAAGGCGAAATTCTGAATTCGGGAGCCGATTCGAGCCGCCGCAGTCACGACGATCGTTTTTCGGGGTGTGAAGTCAGCCAGGAGGCGGGCGGCTACCTCCGGCTGGGATCCTGTGCCAAAATATGCGGATTCTCGCATAGATGCGACCGTGGAACAAGCGCCAGCCAACTCCCGTCTGCATCCCCATTGTTCCCGCGCCTCTTGGCGCGCCGAGCGTGACCGCCGTCATATGTCGTTTTACGGGCCGTGTGTCAGCCTTGAGCCAATGCAGGAGGTCCTGCCCTTTCTGGCAAACGGGTGACTCAGGGCGGGATCTGGGCGGCTGCATCGCCGTGGGGCAACCGACACCTGACCCCTAACCCGTGAAGGCTCCCTGCGGTTTAGAGGCCGCCCAGCCGTTGGCCATCACAGACATTCGAACGGCAGAGCGGTATACGGAAAGTGTCAGCATGGGGCCTCTTCCTGTCGAAGTACCCCTGTTGATGCACCCGATGACCCCAGAGAGGTTGTCGGGTGCTTTTTATTGGTCGGGAACGCGTCCCAACGTTCCTACATCACTCACTCGAAACACAAAAATGGCCCGCTGCAACCGCTTGCTTGTCTAGAACAGGTTTCGGAAAATTTTGGGTGTTTATCTCGCAGCCAGCCTGCGAACGGGGCGGTCAGAGATGCGCATTTCGCCCCGGAATCTCCGCAGTGTGCTGGCCATCGCGCTAGTGCCTCTGTGGCAGGTTTGGGCGCCGCGGGTGTGAGCATCGACGGAATCAAACTCGGGTGGATGTTATCGGTCTCGACTTCACGGCGTTGATTGACGCACGGCAGGGCTGTCGAAGTGAAGTTGCCCTGGAGCAACCTCGGAACTGCTTTAGGGCAGCGACCTTTTAGCTTTGGAAAATCAGAATATACGCTAAGAAGGCATTCGGACGGGGAAGACCCGGTGGAAGGCCGCACCCCCTTCGATCCCTTCTTCTGGCACCAGGCCAGAGTCCCCGGGGTTACCGCCTAACCTCGGGGCTTTTGCAAATCCGACAACCCCATTCAGCCCGAGCACTTCCTGTCTGTGAATTCCAAGCCTGTCGTATTCTCAGAAGGGAGGCGGCACCGCCGAGCGGCCTTGCGAAGTTCAGAAATTCTCCGCCCAAGAATTTCTGTCAAACAACCCTCCGCAAGGCTGCACGGCAGTGCGCGCCTGAGTGCGATCGTGTTCTAGTTTTACTCAATTCTGGCTTGATACAACTGTCAAAAATGACAGACTTTGAGGGTCGATTAGACAAGGCTTAACGACGTCTTAACCACGGCCTTACAACAGCTCCAGGAGAAGTACCGGTCGGGCCACTTCTTGTGCTGTTTGATTTAGTTTGCCGGCACCAATACGGGAGCGCCTTTGTCCTTAACCAGGAATACTACGAATTTCGCCGGCTTGGTTTGGCTGGCGTTTCGCCCGACGACGTGAACATCAGAGGGACCCTCATAGAAGGTCTGACCAGGTGTCAGAGTCACTTCCTTTCCGCCCTTACCTGCATCACGATTGAGCCCTCAAGGACATAGACAAACGCATGCGCATTGTGGCGATGTATCGGGTCCGAGGCGCCTGGTGGATACTCCACCGCGAGCATCAGACCTTCCTTGCCAGGGAGGTCCGCCAGGTCTTTTGACAGGACCGGCGTCACCTTCGCCTCTTCGGGTTCCAGTGTGACGGACATCAGGCAAACCAGCAGCAAAACTAATTTTGCAATCGTCATAAATCAACCTTTCGTTTGAATGAGGCCAGTTCACGCAAACCCACCCTTTTGACGGATCCACTAGTGGCTGACCGTCGCCGCTTTCGCCGCGGACTGAGTGAGCCAGGTTTCGAAGCGCGTCTCGCCGAGCGGGGCGTTATCACCAGGAAGGAGCGTTGTCTCGTTTATCTCAATGCCGTAGTAACGCGCGTGCGGGTCAGCGACAACTTCGCGCGGATCCTTACAAGCGACTAGATATCGCCGGGCGAGTTCATCGAGACGAAACTTTTCTGGTCCGCCCACTTCAACGGTACCATTCACTGGTGATCCCATAGCGATCCTGCCCACCGCACTGGCGACATCGTCGGCCGCCATGGGCTGGATGAGCGCAGAGGGCAAGCGCACTTTGTTGCCGTCAGTCGAAAAATCGGCGATGCCCTTGACGAACTCGAAGAACTGCGTCGCGCGAACAATTGAGTAGGGAATCGAGGAGCCTTTGATCAAGTTCTCCTGAGCCATTTTTGCGCGGAAGAACCCGCTGCCGAGCAGACGCTCCGTTCCTACGACTGACAACGCAACATGATGTCCTACGCGTGCGGCCGCTTCATGGGCAAGGAGGTTACGCGTTGAGGTCTCGAAGAACTTCATCACCGCCGCGTCCTCCCAGGAAGGAGAGTTCGTTACATCAACGACTACCGCCGCGCCCTTCAGCACTTCGGCCAGTCCCTCGCCGGTGACGGAATTAACACCGGAATTAGGTGACGCGGGTACTGCTTCTTGCCCATCCTCACGCAACTTGCTGACGAGTTTTGATCCGATAAGTCCGCTACCGCCGATCACTACAATTTTCATGATTACCTCCTAGATTTTTCGATCTTTGCATGTCGAGCCTGCCGATTGTACTTGTTAAGACCGAACATTCCGTCGCTCGCTCTGCGTGAACACGAGCCGGATCCTGCAAACGAATCAGAACAGCGCCGCACTTGGCTTCCAGCAGCTTCATGGCTCTCTCTGCCTTATCATCCTTAACTCCCACTTCATTCAGGGATACGCGAAAGTGTTTCAGAAAGGGGTCGAAGTGTGCGTTACTCCAACTCCGAGCACCGAGGGTCGCACAACTTGAGCTGCCCAGTCGGCGCCATCAATGCCAGCAGAGCGCAGTCGCCGCAAATGGTCTTCCCGCAGGCTGGGATCGACGACAGGAAAGGCTCTGTCACCGCTCGCGAACCCGTCCCGGATGAAGGGAAGTAGCATCCGATACTCCTCGTCCAGATTGTGAAAGAACGCACAAACGTGACGTGATTCTAAGAGCTGGGAGCCAGCACAGGGATGGGGGGGCCGCAGGACCATTCATCGTGAATTCCTTCGTTTGAGGCGGGCTTGACGACGCGTGGGTCCGGGCGAAAAACACCTGGGATTGGGACGCGCCACAGTCCGTTTTCCCTCAACCTTTCGAGTGAATTGCCGTCAACGAAGCCTGCCTGCTTTTGGGGTTCGATGTCCATCCCTACTTTCGTGTAGGCCCGCGCTCTGTGTCAGCACGGAGCTTGACCCGCGCCAGAACGGTGAGAGAGATGGCCACTGCCGTAGGTCTGCGCCATTTTCGCATCACGCTGCGGCAGAAGGGTCCAGCGCTGGCCAGGATGGGGCATTGCAACGGGGTTCGACGATTGTCAACCGAGTTCGTGCTGCCCTTGTATTTGTTCGATTCCCATCGCCCGCTCCAGAAATTTGCAAAATTCGCATTGGTTCCCACAATTAGTTTTCTCAATACAACCTACTTGAAACGACTACCGTGACTTAGAGTTACCCACGCAAGAACGCCTATCGGATTCGAGACGGAGACACCTTCACGTATTTAACGCAACCGAGGGCTATTGGGCTCGAGACCAAGGTACGTAGCGAGAAACCAGGTGTTGCCGAAGGGGTCGGTAATGGTGGCGGCGCGATCGCCGTACGGAGCGGTGTAGGGCGGCTTGTCGCCTTTCGCGCCCGAGGCGAGGGCTTGAGCATAGAGGGCGTCGGTGTCAGGGACATAGACGTGGAGATAGGACTGCGTCGGCTGAACGTCCCCGAGGGCCTCGTCGATTTCAATGGTGGCGCCGGCGATCTCGATGGTGGCGTGCAGGATTTTGCCGTCGGGCGACTTGTGAAGACCCGTGGTATGCGCGCCGAAGGCGCCTTCGATGAAGGGAATCAAGTTGTGGGCATCGCGGAGGTGGAGATAGGGCTGGACCGTAAGAAAGCCCTCGGGGCCAGCAACCCGGCTCCTGCGCGTGGCGATGTACCAAGTATTTCCGAAGGGGTCTTTGGCCTCGCCCCAATGGTCTCCCGAAGGATGGTCGTCCGTGGGCGCTTGCACGGGCGTCGCGCCAACCGCGAGCGCGTTTGCGTAGGTCGCGTCGGCATCACTCACGTAGAGGTGTGTGGTCATGGTGCGCTGAGGATATTGTTCGTTGGCGTCGCCGAGCTCGATCACCGAATTTCCGATCGCGACTTCCGCGTGCATGATCGAACCGTCAGCGCGCGGGACGCGAACGCGTTCGGCGCCGCTGAAGGCTCCAACGAGGAAGTTGATGAATTTGGGCGCGCCGTTGACTAGGAAATACGGCGCGATGTTGGGGAAGTTTTCGCGGCGGAATTTGATGGATTTTGCCGTCCTTGCGGATGAGGCAGCTTGGTTCATGGAGCTTCTCCTTTGCAAATCGGTTTTGAGACGAACTTTGAACTCGGGATGCGGCAGATCACGCAGTGGTCCGACAAGGGTAAGGAGCTTGGCGACGTCGGGGTTCGTACGCGGCGCCGGACGCCGTTGCGGACGCGCGAGAAGCGTGCTGATGGCGAGATCGAGTTGTTCGGCAGGAGGGCGCTTAGTCATGGCGTTCCCCCATTTGTTCCCGCAGAGCTTGCAGCGCCCGGAGCTGGAGTTGCTTTACCGCGCCTTCGGTTTTGTTCAGACGTTGGGCGATTTCCTTAATACTGCGCTCTTCGATGAAACGTTCGCATACCACACGGCGTTGAATTTCGGGAAGTTTCTCGAAGAGGCGAAACAAGAAGGCTTCGCGTTCGACAGACTCCATTTCTCTTGAGGAAATGTCTGCCCGAGTTGGTGAGCCGAGCGTGTCGGCATCGCAGCTTCGTTCGCGATTGGCGCGTTTGTACTGGTCGGCGATGGCGTTGGATGCGATGCGGAAGAGCCAAGCGGCGAAAGAAGTGCCACGCCATTCGTAAGTGGAGAGATTCGCAAGCGCTCTGTGAAAGACTTCGGACGTAAGATCCTCGGCCGCGGCGCGGTCGTGGACGCGACTGACAATGAAAAGGTAAACGCGCGCGAAATGAAGATCGTAGAGAGCGTCAAATTTCGACACATCAGCCCGCGCGGCTTCGACGAGCAAACGCTCGTCAATAGCTTGCGACGGAGGCTTCCTTGCCAGACGTCTCGCGGCCACCATAGCTCTGCAACTATAACTGCTGAGAGTTCGCAAAAGTTACGGTGGGCTCTGTGTTCTAATCGGCAAAGTCGGTACTGTCCCCTAGGCGTCCGGTAACCCGTTAATCAGATGGCCCTTGGCCCCAGGCACTCTCCCTTTTGCGACAAGCCATCCATTATGCGTTGGCCCGCGCGAAGCCTTAGCTGCCGAAGATGACCCTTACCTCCAAATGCCTCGCGTTGATCCCTGTTTCGTCGCTCTTGTCAGATATTCCAAAACAGCACGCCTCGGCTCAAAAAACAGATAGGCGCCTGGGCGGGGCCAGGGATCGGCAGCCTCCTGTTGCAACCATCTAAATAGTCCACGCGTCATAGGATGGCATATCGGTGGCGACAGAAGAACTAGCGATGTGTCTCTGAACCAGCGGGTGCTGAGTTCAGTCTTTGTACGCCCCGCGCTCCGCACTCGACCTACCATCAGGCTAGTCCAGAGTTGACAGAGCTAGGGCGCGGGCGTAGCGTCAATCTTGCTTCTGTTGGTCCCGCCCTTCAGGCCGCCGGTTAAGGAGTGCTTTGCGATGCAGAGATGCACATCAGTTCAGCCCCGCTGATTCCATCTCTTCAAGTTCAGAGATTCGCGTAGATTCTCTGGCAGAAATCGCAAGGGGCTGCACGGGAGATTCAAATCGCCGAGACCGCCATGGAAAGTCATCAAATTCGGATCACAACTGTCCGTAGCACAAGTGTCTGCAACATCTTCAGAGGGCGCCGGGAGCGCCCACGAGACTGGCAGGGAGTGTCGAAGAACCTTGATCCCCTTACTTGTAAACAGCGACGAACCCCAGGGCAATGCAAATCAGTACCGCACCAATCTTACCCGTGCGCGGATGGAGGACGAAATGAAACAAGGCTTTTTGGCAATCATGTTGAGCTTATCCACCGGTCTCTCACTACTTGTGAACGCGCCAGGCCTGGAAGCCCGCTCGGATTCGAAGGAGGCAGAACGCCTCAATAACTCGGCCCTGGTGATGAAGGAGGCTATGGGTATGCCATCACGCATACCGCAGGACCTTCTTGATAAGGCGTACTGTGTGATTGTCATCCCTTCCGTCATTAAGGGGGCCTTCGGCGTTGGAGGAAGCTACGGTCGCGGCGCTATGAGTTGCCGGGGTGGCGAAGATTTCAAGGGGCCATGGTCCCCGCCAACGATGATGGCACTTGAAGGAGGGAGTGCGGGGTTCCAGGTTGGAGGACAGGCGACCGATTTTGTGCTTTTGGTGATGAGTAAGCGGGGAGCTACTTCGATTCTCAGCGGGAAGTTCAAGATAGGTGGCGACGCCGCTGCGTCGGCGGGCCCGGTGGGTCGGGATGCCCAAGCGAATCTTGACGTATACATGCGGACCACGATTTTGAGCTATTCACGGTCCCGGGGCTTGTTCGCCGGCGTCTCCCTGGAAGGCTCGACGCTGCGTCCTGATAATAAGGCCAACAAAAATCTGTACGGCAAGGAGCTTAGCGCCAAAAGTATTGTGCTTGACGGCGCCGCGTCTACACCACCCTCAGCGGAAAAACTAATCTCGACGTTGAATCAATATGGCAAAAATCCAGCGGCGACATCCGCGTCCGCTCACACCGCTTCGCTTGCGACTCCCAATCGTCCGCCGGTGGGATCCTGTTATGCCGATCCCGTCCAGGTTATCTCCGACTCGGGTAATACCGTTTTGGTCCGCGCCGACGCTAGCGATCCTGACAACGATCCGCTGACCTATACCTGGACGGCGCCGGTCGGCACCATCGAAGGCACTGGGTCCCAAGTCCGCTGGAACCCCGCCGGCGCGGCGGTTGGCGCTTACTCGGTCACCGTGCGTGTGGATGATGGTCGCGGCGGCACTGTGAGTTGTGTTGCGCAAGTCCTAGTGGCGGCTCGCCAGCCTACCTTGAGCTGCTCGGCCAGTCCAAGTTCTGTTCATCCTGGCGACCGGGTGCACATCACTGCATCCGCCAGCAACCCCAGCAACGATCCGCTGACATTTGCTTGGCAATCGAGCGGCGGCCGCATTGTCGGCTCGGGCCCCGAAGTTGAACTCGATACCACCGGTGTTGAGCCTTCCCACTATACCGTGACAGGCCAGATGAACAACGGGCGCGGTGGCACCGCTGACTGTCGAACCGAATTCAGTGTCGAAGCTCCGCCGCATTCCGGAACGGGACACTAGAAACGGGCTTAAGCGCCCGCACCGCCGCGACGACTTTCCCTGACGCTTGTTTTTTTGCGGACCGCCGCGAACTTGCGCGCAACTCGGGAAGCCATGTAAGGCGCTGTAGTCGAGTCATCTGTCCTACAGCGGAAGACGCAAATGAGCTTTACACCCTCGCCGATCCGTCCGATTCTCGAGTGTCAACGAGCCCCCGTGAGCCTCTGCAATCTGTCGGCTTAATACGAGCCCGATGCCCGACCCGCCCGGCTTTGTGGTGAAAAACGGCACAAACAGGTTCGCGGGATTCGAAATCCCGGGCCCTTCGTCAAGTATCACCAAATCAACCTGGGAGAGGCCGGCCGACCATTCTACGCGCACACTGCCTCCGGTTTCGCCGGCTGCATCAGCGGCATTGCGTATCAGATTGATGAGCAACTGCTCTAATTGGTCGCGATCCGCCTGAATTGAAACGGTCAACCCGTCGACAATGCTGACCGGGATGCGGCGTTCTAGCGCCGCCACTCGTCGGACTAACTCATCAAACTCCACAGGACTCAGCGTCGGCTTCGGCAATTTCGCAAGCTGGGTGTACGCCGACATGAAACGCCCCAACGCTTCGGTTCGCGAGCGGATGATCGCCAATCCTTGGCGGATATCCGTGAAAATCGAGTTTTCGCTTTTACCGTTTTCGGTTCGTTGCACTGACGTCTCCAGGCTCTGCGCAACGGACTGAATGGGAGCCAGCGAATTATTCAACTCGTGCCCGAGAACGCGGATGAGCCGTTGCCACGCTTGTCTTTCCTCTTCACGAAGTGTTCGGCGCAAGTCCGTTAGAACTACAAGCTGATGCGGCACTCCTCCCTGGCGGAACGACCCGCGCCGCATCCCCCAGCGTCCCGTGCCCCCGGGCAACGCCAGTTCCATCGTTCTTACCGGATCTCCCTCCAGGCAAACCGCTAACCCCAGTTCTGATGCCGTCAGACCCAGCAATCGTTCCGCAGGGCGGTCCATAAGCCGTTCCGCGGCACGGTTGACCAGTTTGAGTTTTCCCACCTCGTCAAACGTAAATACCGCCACATCGATCTCTTCCATCACCGTCCGCAACAAAGCCGTTGCCTCTAGCGCTCCAAGCCTTTGCTCGCGCAGCGTTTCGCTCAGGGCATTCACCTCGATCATCACCTCGCCCATCGCGTCGTCTGCGCGTGCTCCTCGACCTCGCAGCGAGAAATCCTCCTCGCGCATAGCGGCCAGTAGGTTCGACAGCGTCTGCAGCGAAAACACCACGCGGTGCCGCAGCGAGGCTGCGAATCCGAGCCATGCCCCCACAATAAAGAGGGTGAGTGTCCAAGCCGTTTGGGAAGAGTACGGTCCAAGCCACAGCAACAAGAGCGCTACGAGCGACCCCGGAAGGCCTGCCGCGAGCGCGAGCAATTGAACCCTTCGTTCGTAGGTAAGGCTCTTCATTCGAGGCCGAATTTTTGCAGTCGCCGATACAGGGCGCTTCGGCTCAGGCCAAGTGCATCGGCGGCCTTGCTGACGTTTCCACCATGCCGCGCCAGCATCCGTTGGATGAGGTGCTTCTCCACCTCTTCGAGGCTCATTTCCTCCAGACGCAGCGTCCCTCCCAGTGAGGAAGCCGCACGCAAGCCCAGATCAACACCGCGAATCATCGGGCTGCTTGAAAGCAAGACTGCCCTTTCGATCGCATGGTCAAGTTCGCGTACATTACCTGGCCAAGGGTGCTCGCGGAGCGCTTGCATTGCGCCGGCGTCAAATCCTGAAATCGCCTTTCGATAACGGTCCGTATACACGAGCAGAAAATGATTGGCCAGCAATTCAATGTCGTCGCCTCTATCGCGTAAGCTGGGCAGGCGAATTTCGATCGTATTCAAGCGAAACAGCAAATCTTCACGAAAGCGTCCCGCTGCTACCTCCGCATTCACGTCGACATTGGTCGCGGCAAGAACCCGGACGTTGACCCGGCGCGTGTTTGAAGATCCCACCCGTTCGAATTCACCGGTTTCCAGTACGCGCAGCAGTTTTGACTGCAGATTCAAAGGCACATTTGCAATTTCATCGAGGAACAGTGTCCCGGAATCAGCGATCTCGAACCTTCCGATGCGGTCCATCCGCGCATCAGTGAACGCTCCTTTCACGTGGCCGAACAACTCGCTTTCGAACAGGCCGCTCGACAGCCCACCCGCGTTGACCGTCACCATCGGGCGGTTTGACCTGCCGGACATCGCGTGCAACGTTCGGGCAACGACCTCTTTGCCGGTTCCGTGTTCTCCTGTAATCAGAACGTTCGCGTCCGAAGGACCGATTCGCGCAAGCAGATTCAATACCGGCTGCATCGCGGCCGATTCTGCAATCAGGGTGGGCCGCGCCTCCACGCTCAATAGCCGGTTCTCTGCTTCCAACCGCGTTGCGCGCCGCAAAGCCTGTCTTAAGTCGATCTGAGTCCGCAGGATGCTCAGTAGACGCGCATTTTCCCAGGGTTTTTGCAGAAAATCCCGTGCACCCAAGCGCATTGCTTCCACGGCGAGTTCTACGCTGCTCCATGCTGTCATCACGATGACCGGCAAAGTTCCATCGAGCGACTGGATCCGGGAAAGCAGATCTAGGCCTTCTTGCCCAGACGTTGTATCGCGCGTGTAATTCAAATCCATGAGCACCGCATCAAATTCGCGCGCCTCGACCGCGGCCAAGACTTCGGCAGGTGAAGACGCCAGCTGCGTCTCAAACCCCTCGTTCTTCAACAGCAACCGCAAGGATTCGCGGATGTCGGCTTGATCGTCGGCAAGGAGTATGCGATGCCGGCTTTGCGTCGCGGTTTTCATGGATATAAAAGAAGCCCCGGCTATTTTACTTTGGTTCGCAGCGAATCCTCAGGCACTCCCGCAGCGCGAGTATTCCGTCGCGCTATTCGTACCGCAACACAACCATTGGATCCACCTTCGTCGCCCGCCAGGCAGGCGCCCAACAGGCGACTGCCGAGACGGCTGCCAGTAGCGCAATCGCTCCACAGTAGGTGATCGGGTCAAGACGCGAGATGCCGAACAGCAACGCGATCATGGCCTGGCTAACCGCTGCCGCTACGAGGAGTCCAATGGCGGAACCGAGTGTTACGAGAATCATGCCCTGACGCATCACGAGACTCAGAATGCTGACACGCGAAGCGCCCAACGCCGACCGAATGCCGATCTCTCGGAAGCGCTCGGTCACACCTCCCGACAGCATTCCGTAAATCCCCGTCGCAGCAAGAGCAAGCGCAACCAACCCGAACGCTTCGAATAGAATCAACACGAATCTTCTTTCGGCGGCTGACGCTTCGACCAGGCTGTCCATGGTAGCGACATGGACGATGGCCTGCTCCGCGTCCGCCGACCAGACTGCCTTTCGAAGTGCAGGTACGAGTGGCCGCGCGACCCCCTGGGTGCGCACCACGAGGTACATTGCGTCGTCCTCGAACCACTGCTGCTCGGGTGTCAGATACACCGCGTCGAGGTCGGTTACCGCGAGAGAAGTCTGCTTCACGTCGCCCACCACACCGACGATCGCATACCACGGCCGATCCATTGGGCCCACGTGTAGCCGCTTCCCGAGGGGATCCTCTCCGGGGAACTCGCGTTTCGCTAGCGATTCACTGATTAACACTGCCTGCGCAGCGGCGGCCACGTCTCGCTTGTCCAGAAAACGTCCCTGACGAAGCGGAATTCCCATCGTTTGGAAATAGTCAGGCGTGACGGCGTAGAGAAACACGTCATAGCCGCGTCCGTCTTTCTCAAACGAAGTGCCGTAAGTGCCGGCCGTCAAAGCTTCCCGTTTTTCGCTCAGAGGCAACAGGCTTGTAAACGCAGCCGAAGCTACCCCGGGAACGTGACTCACTTCTTCGAGCGCTTTGGCAAAGAACCGCCGTTTTGTTCCGTCCGTATCGAACTTGTGGCCTGACGTCTGTACCTGCATCGTCAAGACATGTAATGGGTGAAATCCGGGATCGACCGCGAACACGCGCTCAAGGCTGCGCAAAAGCAATCCGGTGCTGACCAGCAGCACAAATGCGAGCGAGACTTCCGCAACAACCAGGGCGTGGCGCGTTGTCTGATGGCCGGTAGCCGTCCGCTGTGAGTTCCATTGGATGCCTTCCTGTAGATCCCTCCGCGAGGCGTAAAGCGCCGGCGCTAAACCGACCACCACCTCTATCAATGCGGTGACGGCAATTCCGAAAGCAAGTACGATGCAATCAAGGTGGACTGCACCCACTCGTGGCAAATCCGTGGGAGCCAGGGCGAGCAACGCTCGTACCCCTATCTGCCCGGCAGCTACTCCGAAAAGCCCTCCAATCCCAGAAAGCAGCAAACTTTCGGTGAGCGCTTGCCGCGCCATTCGCACTGGCTTAGCGCCCAGTACGGCGCGCATTCGAAATTCGGCCCGGCGTTGTGCTCCGCGTGCGAGCAGCAGGTTTGTCACATTCACGCTGGCGATCGCGAGCACCAGCAACACTGCGCCAAACACGGCAAGCAGCGCTGGCTTCACGCTGCGTGTCACTTCATCTTGCAGCGATTCGACGATGAATCCGTGTTTCAGCGCCGCCCATGGCGCGCGCGGAAACTCGGCTACGGGCGTGCCGGAGATGATCCTAAGCTCCCGCGATGCATTTTCTTTGCTGACTCCCGGCCGCAGTCGTCCGAACATCCGCAAATGATGGCCCCACTCCACGGTGTTGAGGTCGGTAATGTGTCCCGCGTCGTATTGCATCGGAGACCAGACCTCGGCTGACGGCGCGAGAACATTCTCGAACCCGCGTGGCATCACGCCCACTACCTCATAGCTATCGCCATCCAGTGTAATTTCGTGTCCGATGATTCCGCGATCACCGCCAAAGCGTCGTTGCCAGAGACCGTTGCTAAGAATCACTACCTTCCGGCCGTGGAAAGCGTCTTCCCCGGCCTCGAAATCGCGTCCCATTGAGGGCGATATTCCAATCACACGGAAATAGCCCTTGCTTACGCTCTGGCCTTCCAGCCGTTCCGGTGCCGCTGATCCAGTCATAGTCGGTCTCCATGGTTCCATCACGGAGACCGCATCAAAGGAATAGCTTCGACTGGATAATTCGCGAAACGTATGAAACGTTACGTCGGAGCGGGAGCCCTGGAAGATATCCCAGATCATGACGATCTGGCTCGCGTGCGGGTAGGGTAGCGGTTCGAAGAGAATCGGGCTCACAACACTAAAGATGGCGGTATTCGCGCCAATCGCAAGCGCTAGCGTGAGCACGGCGATCGCTGTAAACCCGGGCGATTTGGCCAACATCCGTACTGCGTACCGTGCATCTTGTAGCAGAGTCCCCACGTCTGCCCCTTTACATTCGGCCGTTTGTTTCCCTTTTCGTTCACTGCTACTCGTAACGCAACGCCACCAGTGGATCGACGCGAGTCGCGCGGTGCGCAGGGATTAGGCACGCCAGCAGCGCCACGCTGAGCAGCAGCACCATCACGCCACCAAAGGTTACGGGATCGCTCGGGCTCACCCCGACAAGGAAGCTCCGGAGCGTCCTTGCGCCGACAAACGAGAGGATCATGCCAAGCCCCACGCCCGCGGCGATCATGAGCAGGCTCCTCGACAGCATCATCTTCAGAACGTCTCGTGATTCCGCTCCGAGTGCCATGCGAATCCCGATCTCGTGCGTGCGCTGTGCCGCCGCGTAGGACACTACGCTGTACACGCCGACCACCGCCAAGATCAACCCTAGTAGTCCCATCGCCCCGCTCAACTGTGCCCCCAGACGATAAAACAGGTATCCGTTTATGCCCTGAAGATCCTGCTCCATCGTTTTTACCGTCACGGCAAGCCCCGGCGCGAGTTCGTGGACCGTCGCGGCAATCTCCAGTTCCAGACTCTCCGGCGGCACCGAAGTTCGTACTTGAATGTTGCGCAGCGGCAGGTAGTCTTGCGCCAGAGGTTTATAGACGTATGGCATCGGGTCTTCAATGATCCCTTTGTATTTGCCGTCCTGCACAACGCCAATCACTTCAATGTCTGTCCATTTGTGCTCGTTGTCCTTACTTTTGAATCTGCGTCCAAGCGCGTCCCCGTTGGGCCAGAACTTCTTCGCCATAGTCTCGTTGATGACCGCGACCCTGGGAGCGTTTTCGTTGTCTCTGTCACTGAAAGTGCGCCCGCGCTTGATGGGGATGCGGAGTGTCTCAAAGTAGCTCGATGTCACAAAGTTGTCGAAGACAACAGGCGGAACTTGTCCTGGTTGCAGCGACTGATTGTCAGGAATGATTTCATCCTGCGAACTGATCACTCCCATCGGGACGGAAAAGGCCTGGGTCACAGAAACCACGCCGGGCAGCGCTCGAAGCCGCTCTTCCGCGACCCGGAAAAACTCCCTGCCTTGTGGTTCCTTGTAGCCAATCTCCTCGATGTCGAGTGAAACGTTAACAACGTGATCCGGATCGAAGCCCAGGTACAACTTCTCCGCTTTCCCGAGGCTTCGCACAAACAAACCCGCCACCACCAGCAGCAGCAATGACCCGGCAAGTTGCGCCATCACGAGTGCATTGCGCATGAAATTCCGCTGCCGTCCCTCCGACGAACCGCGGCCGCCTTCCCGCAGAACATGATTGAGATCCGTTTTCGCGAGCGGGAAGGCTGGGATCACTCCTACCAACACCGCCGTCAAGACCACCAGGATTGCCGTGAACAAATAGACGCGAAGGTCCGGTTGAAAGTTAAGTTCGATCGGCAAATCGGCGCCCAAGGGCAGGGCACTGAGAAATCGTGCTGTCCACCAGCCGAACACGAGTCCCCCCGTACCGCCCAGAATCGCAAGCAACAGGCTTTCCGTCATGCTTTGCCGTACCAGCCGCCCCCAGCCTGCGCCGATCGCTGATCGAATCGCCATTTCACGCTGCCGTGCCGTTGCTCGCACCAAGAGGATGTTGGCAATGTTGAAGCACGCGACCAGAAGCACCAGCATCGCCAGTACAGTGAACGCCAGCGAAATCTTCGGCACGGTCTCGTCCGGGTCGGGCGAGGGCCGCGCCAGTCTCTCCGGGAACAGGCTGAAACGCATCCCTTTGTCGCTCTCGGGATGCTGTTCCTCGAGGCGGCGCGCCACAACCTGTAGCGACGCCTCGGCCTGCTTCAATTCGACGCCCGGCTTTAACCGCCCTCTCAATTCCAGGGACCGTTCCTCGCGATGCGTCCACGTCTCTTCGACTGGTGCACCGCCTCCTGAGCCCGCGACAGCGCTCAGCGGGACATAACCGTCCATGTTCAGGAACGAATACATCCCAGCGAACCCCCTTGGTGTGACTCCCACGATCGTGACCGGGTGCCCGTCCATCTCGACTTGCTTTCCGATTATGTTCTTGTCGCCCCCGAAGCGCTTCTGCCAGTAGGCGTAACCCAGCACGAAAACGGGGTCGGCTCCAGGTGTTTGTCCTTCCGTGGGGAGAATCAACCGGCCCAGTGCAGGCTGAATTCCTGCCGTCGAAAAGTAGTTACCCGTAACCCGGCTGATCACGCAGTGCTCGCCCTTGCCGTTAACCGATAGTCCGACTAGGGAAACTCGGTAAGCAAGGATGTCGCTGAAGGCGTCGCTTTGACGGCGTATGTCCTGGTAGTCCGGATAGGAAAACAACTGAAAACCGGAGCTTCCTTCTTGTTGCGTGGCAAGCACAACGATCTGCTCCGGATGAGCAACCGGCATCGGTCGTAGCAATATTCCGTTGATCACACTGAATACTGTGGTGTTCACGCCGGTGCCAAGCGCCAGCGTCAGCACCGCGACCAGTGTGAAGCCGGGTGATTTGAAGAGCAACCGGACCGTGTGGCGTAAATCCTGTAGAAGTCCCCTCATCTGGTTCCCTCTCTTGCGCGAAGATGTCAGCGGGCCGGGACCTTCTACTGGGAAGTGTGTGCGGCCGCAGAAGTATCTTGGCTTACGACCCATCCGTCCCGGAGCTGGATGATACGATTGCCATACGCCGCGTTTTTTTCGGAATGAGTGACCTGAATGATCGTCGTGCCCGCATCATTCAGGCGCTTGAACAATTCCATGATCTCCTCGCCTTGCGCAGAGTGCAGGTTGCCCGTCGGCT
>Ga0306926_10001116_pt1 | contig 26490 bp, 20 predicted proteins | sample flu12Cox44000178_FD_203759 | JGI IMG/M metagenome (GOLD analysis project Ga0306926, IMG submission 203759) | Lab enrichment of tropical soil microbial communities from Luquillo Experimental Forest, Puerto Rico - flux8day.12C.oxic.44.000.178 (v2)... | ecosystem: Environmental > Terrestrial >...
CAGCGTTGCTATTCCAGGTAAAACCCGCCGACATGATGACGACCCTGGCGGTCCTCCTCATGCTGGCAGCGGTTGCGCTGCTCGCCAACTACCTGCCTGCACACCGCGCTTCGCACGTCGATCCGAATGTGGCTTTGCGCTACGAATAATGCGGGTGATGACGATCGACCAGTGAACAACAGCCTCAATATCCCAAAACTTTGCCACGTACGTCACATCGCCTTGCGACATCCGGCACAGACGCCCGCCTGCCCATGCAGCAAACTGCCTTCCCAAGTAGTGAGCATTTCCTCCAGTGGAGGTCCCATCATGTTGGCAATACTTCAGTGGAGACGGGACGCAACAGCGCGCCGCTTCGCAGTCTGGATGGCTGTCGGCACGGCATTCTTTCTCGGTTTGGCGGCCGGAAGCCGGGGCGCCGCGGTCCCGATTCTGGTGGTGTTTCTGGGCGCCATCGGCGGATTCGTGGCCATGGGCATCATCGGCCTCTTCGTCGGAGCCATCGTTTTGTCAGTCGGTTATAAGCTGTTCCTTGCCTGGCTGGAACCCGCGCCCGCCTCCGAGGCGCCTTGATTCCAACCTTCGCTGCGCAGCGATATACTAATCTGTCCTGCACATTCCATCGATTCCATCGATTCCACAGATCTCGCCGGGGTCGTCTTGTAGCGGCGAACGACAGGTTGTGAACGAACAGCACAAGGCAAAAAGGGACCGACCACCATGAACTTGTACCGATCAATTAAGAACAGATTCAAGACCATCATTCGCGAATGCACAGCGGTCTTCTGTATCGCAGCGCTCGCCTCCGGCAATGCTGCCTGGGCAAACCCGCCACAGCAGCAGTCGGCACCCGCTGATAACCAGGCGGCTCTGCTTCCACCCGACCAGCTCGATTCTGTGGTTGCGCCCATCGCGCTCTATCCCGACCAGATGCTGAGCAATGTGCTCATGGCCTCGACGTATCCCCTGGAGATCATTCAGCTCCAGCAGTGGCTCGCACAGAACAAGAAACTCAAAGACAAGGCGCTGGCTGACGCCGTCCAGAAGCAAGGTTGGGACCCGAGCGTTCAGGCATTGGCTGCCCTGCCCGACGTGGTGAAGCTTTTGTCGGAAAACATCAAGTGGACCACCGACCTGGGCAATGCCTTTCTCGCGCAGCAGGACGATGTCATGGCCTCGGTCCAGCGCATGCGCAAGACAGCCCAGGACAAAGGCAACCTCAAATCCAGCGAGCAGCAAAAGGTCGAGACCAAGACGGTTGAAAGCAAGCAGGTCATCGTCATCGAACAGGCGAACCCGCAGGTTGTTTACGTGCCCAGCTATAACCCGACGGTGGTGTACGGAGCTCCGGTTTATGCTTACCCGCCAATCGCGTATCCGCCGCCGGGATATTACGCGGCAGGCATGGCCATCTCCTTCGGCGTCGGCGTTGCCATGGGAGCCATGTGGAGCGGTGGCTGGTGCTGCGGCTGCGGCTGGGGTGGTGGCAATAACAATGTCTACATCAACCACAACAACAATTTCGTCAACCACTACAACAGGCAGAACAACATCAGCAACAGCGGTAATCGTGGGAACTGGCAGCACAATGGGCAGCACCGTGGAGGCACGCCTTACTCAAACCGCCAGGTAGCCAACCGGTATGGCGGCACGGCGAGGGGTGATTCCCTGCAAAATCGCCAGGCCAACGCGCGTCAAAATGTAGGCCGACAACAAAGCGGTGCAGGCACGCGTGACGTCGCCAATCGCGGCGGCGCCAACGCCGGCAATCGGGGGGGCCCCGGCGCAGGAACAATGGACCGCAGCGGGGCCGGCAATCGCGGACCCAGTGCCGGCACCCGCGACGTTTCCAGCCGCGGTGGGGGTGAGCGGGTAGGCAATCAGCGCGTCCCCAATAGTCCCAGCACAACCAATCGCAGCGCTTTCGGCGGCAGCGGCATGAGCGGCAGCGGAGCACGCGCCAGTCAATCGCGTGGTGCCTCCAGTTATGGCGGCGGGGCCCGGGGCGGCGGTGGAGCGCGCGGAGGAGGAGGAGGAGGCCGTCGCCGGTAGGCACGAACATCATCATGAACGAGGCCATTATGAAATTCAGACCATCGATCTTCCGCAAGTCCTATACGAATTTCGTTCTGATACTGCTCGCCTTGTGCTGCCTGTCTTCCCTGCTCGCGCTGGCACAAGCCCAACCGGAAGCCACGCCGGCGGCTCCTTCCACTCAAACAAAGTTGGCGCCCAAGACGCCTCCCGTCGGAGCTCGTGCTTTCGACACCCCTCAGGCGGCCGCCGACGCTATGGTCAAGGCCGCCGCTGACTTTAACGTACCCGAACTGCTGGCAATTCTCGGTCCCGAGGGCAAAGACATCGTGGCCTCCGCCGACCCTGTCCAGGACAAGAACTATGCCCAGGAATTTGCCCGGGAAGCTACGCAAAAAATGACTGTGGACATCAGCAAGTCAAACCCCAACCGCGCAACGCTCACCGTGGGTGATCACCTGTGGCCGTCCCCTGTCCCCGTCGTCAAGGTGAATGGCAAGTGGTATTTCGACGCTCAGGAAGGCAGGCGGATCATCCTCTACCGCCGCATCGGCGCCAACGAGCTCGACGCTATCACCGTATGCCGCGGCTACGTCTCGGCGCAAAAGGAATATGCCGAGACCGTCCACGATGACTCCGGCATCAACCAGTACGCACAGAAGATCTTCAGTACCCCCGGCAAGCAGGATGGCCTCTATTGGAAGAATGCTGACGGAACTTCTGGCGGCCCGATTGGCGACGCTGTGGCCAACGCGTTGGAGGAGGGTTACACCGCCGGAAAGACTGGCTTCCACGGCTACTACTTCAAAATCCTGAAAGGTCAGGGGCCTGATGCCCCCAATGGCGCGATCAACTATGTCATTGAAGGCGTCATGATCGGAGGCTTCGCGCTGGTCGCTGTGCCCGTCGAGTACCGCGTCACCGGCGTCAAAACCTTCCTCGTCAGCTACGACGGAATCGTGTACCAGAAAGACCTCGGTCCCAATTCGCTGGAACTCGTAAAAAACATGGAGCTGTACAACCCCGACAAAACCTGGCAGGCAACTTTCGACGCCTGGCCTGAGAGCGTCGAGTACGGCGACACCGCTGACTGAAATGATTGCCCATCCCGTTGCTTTCTTGCGGCGACAGGATGGGATTGAAAATCTCTCCTCCCTTCCTGGCTGCGGGGCACCTTACGTTCAACAGCGTCCCAGTGGTATTCAAGATCTGGAACGCCGCTAAGATGAATAGCCCCGACCTTCGGCTGGGACTCCTCTATCAGAGGTTTGATTTTCTGTGCGATTTGCGAGGCGTTTACGAAGAAGACCCGACCCCCCAGCCTTAACATCAGCAAGCCGGGAATTGTCGAATTGTCTCATCTTCCGGATATTCCTTCGCACGTGGCCGGAACACGTTGGTACCGGGCATCTCAGCTTGGTCAGATACTGGGGAGAGATGCAATGCTATTCAATCTGGAAATCGCTGTTGCGAAATATCAGAGTACGTTTGTCACCGCCAAGTGGAACGAAGATTAACCGCAAGCTACGCTCAAACGAGGAATGCTCGACTCGACGTTGCCGGGTTGGGGGAGGGAGGTTGACCGGGCACCCGGCACGTTTCGACAATTAGCTTAATTGGATTGACTTATTGTTCCATCGTGTCATTGTGTTGTCACGTCGCTGAGCCTGCTCGAAGCCGGAGGTGAGTGATGCTATTTACAGGCCTGACTCTCACATTCCTGAAGGAGTTTGGACTGGGCCTATGGGTTACCGCTCCTCTGCTATTGAGCCTCGCGGCAGCCATCACAGTTCTGGGACAACTCGTTGGCAAAAACGAAGGGTGGCCGTCGTTCGACAGTTTTTACTGGGCATTTGTCACTGCAACCACGGTTGGCTATGGCGATCTCAGGCCAGTCAAACGAGCATCGAGGATCATTGCCATTGTAATTGCGCTTATGGGGCTGACGTTTACGGGTATTCTCATCGCCATAGCCGTGCACGCCGGTTCTTTGGCGCTGCAGGCACACGACGCTGCCGCCAGCATCAAGTAATTATCGGGCTCGTGATACGCGCGCTAGGGCCGACGCCTGGGCTTTCTTGATCGCTCGAAGAGCGTCCAATTCTAGTTTAAGTGCGAATCAGCCTCCAAGACCGCGGGATTGACGTCGATCTGCCGCATATCTTTGAACCCTTTTATCGCATCCCGCACGCCATCGTTGCTCGGATTCGTGGCACCGGCTTGGGATTGTCTATCGCAAAGCGCAGTGCAGAGGCCCTCCGGGGGCAGACTGACCGTGGTGAGCGAGCAAGGTGTCGGAAGCATTTTTACGCTTCACCTGCCTGTCTCTCGGCTAGCAGACTCGTGAATGGGGCAGACCAGGCTGGGTCGGCGGCCCATCCGCTGCAGGGCACTACGAGCATGAAAGCCGAGCTGAGCCAAGGTCTCTGGACAGAAGTTCGGTAGCTCGTGCTGCTTCCAATGCGACCACAAGTACTCCACCGGATTCAGTTCTGGAGCATAGCCGGGCCGAAGGCCGGGAGTTCGAATCTCTCAAGTCGCGCCATAATACCTTGGTCGCAAAATTCTCCGGATTCGAGCACCGCGGAATTCGTCAACCTGGTCAGCGCTGCTGCATGAATAAGCCTGAATACGGAAGGTTTGAGTCCCAAGCCTTCCCTCCACTCACCCCGAGGGAGTCTATCTCCATCGCAGACGGTGGCGCCAGTCCGTCCTCCAGCAAAAACCCGCTCAGCGTAGTACTGCTCGTCCATGCGCGTTCGAGAGCCGAGATGTAGTTAGTCTCATTTTCGTAGAGCATGCGCTGCAGAGTCAGCACGCGGATGAACGAAGCAGTCATTTCACCGTACTGCTCGGTCATGAGCTTATAAGCGCTCTCCAGCCGCGGTAGGATCTCGACCCGATACCGGTCCGCGACAAGACGTGCGCTGGAATACTCTTCCGCCGACGCTGCATAGCGTTTGCGCAGCATAAGTTCAACACGATGTACCTCCGCCTGCGCGGCTTCGAGGTTGGCACTGGCCGCGGCGATTCCCCCTTGATTGCGGTCCCAAAGGCGAAGATGCAGGCCGATTTCCGCGAATCCTTGAAGCCCAACTTCCAGGCCGGGAGCATTGAGGGGCTCGAAGTTTTGCTGCAGCCCGCCTTTCAGTGTCAAGTCAGGAATCGTCTCATGCCGGGCACGGTTCAGGGCAGCGTCGGCCCTTTCCACACTCGCGCGCGCAAACTGCACCGCAGGGCTGGCTGCGAGCAGCGCAGCCAGTAGTTCGCGCTGGTCAAGTGAAGGTAGTTCTGCGTCGATCCGGCCGGCGACGCTCCCATCCGGCAAGGACGGATCGCCTATCACCGAAGTGAGGTTTGTCCATTGTCGCCGCAGCATGTGTTCGGAGACCCCGGCGGCGACCTCCATGCGCTGCTCTTCGACTTCTGCTTCCAGGACCTCAGTCTCGTCAGCCTGACCCACGTTACCGAGCTGGTGGACGACGCGCACCGTGGTCTGCGCGATGGCAACTAAGTCGCGGTCGATGGCGAGTCGTTCCTGTGCAGCGAGCACCCGATAGTAGGCCATGCGGACGTCATTTTCCACCCGACGCCGCTGCCCTTCGCTCTCAGCCTGACGCTGCTTAACCTCGCCCGCACCCACCTTGCGATTAAGACTGAGCTTGCCGCCAAGGATGATCGGCTGCTCCACGAAAAATCCCTGTTCACCACCAGCGTACGACCCGCCTCGGATTTCTTCGCCCAGGTAGCCGACAGTGGGATTGGGATAGAGCCCACTTTGTCGTTGGCGGCCTTGCGCTGCTTCTACTGCTTGTTGTGCCTGACGGAGGGTAGGGTTGTGCGAGGTCGCCATGTGCTCCAGTTGCTCGAGCTCATAAATGGGACCAGAAACGACGCGCTGCGAATCTCCGAGATGTGGAAACTGTGGCATCACGTGCGGAATTTCTCCGTGATGGTGATGCTCCATACTTGGCTGGTCAGCCATGGGAAAGAACACCTGGGGTGCCGGTTGTGACGGTTCTTGCGTAGGCTGTTGTTGCGCCTGCTCGTGGTGCAATTCGTGTCCAGGCTCCTGTGCGAAGCCTGTCGGTAGTTGGAACAAAATAGGAAGCGTGGTTAGCAGTCTGAAAAATCGTGAACATAGCAGCCTCATTCCGCACCTCCGTCGTGGTGGTGCGCGTATCCTTGTACCGGTGGGATGGGCGCGACGTACCCGTCGCGAACATCGTTCATGACTCTGTCATACAAGTTCGTTGGCAACACTCGCACCAGAGTCATCATTCCCATCATCATGGCGCTCCAATTCCGGGGCAGACCGTTGTTCTGCGGCTTGGCGACAGCTTCGTCCATACCCATGTCCATGAAAGCATCTTGGGGAAAGCCAGGCACCTGGTTCGCATTTTCAGCGATTGGCGCGTGATGAATGTGTTCGAAGCCGACTTCGTCAGCGAGTGTCTGCATCTGGCTCAGGGCGCGGCTCTCCTCGGTATCCGAAGTCATCATCATGCGGTCCCCTAACAGGTCGCTCATGGCGTTCATGTTATGGTGCGGCAGGTGGCAATGCAGCATCCACTCTCCGGCGTTGTTTGCCGTGAATTCGACGTCGCGTGCTTGCGCTGCCCCCACCAGCACCGTATTCGCAGGTCCCCACGTGGTCTCGGGCTGTCGCCCGGCTTCCGTACCGGTTATTACAAACGTGTTGCCGTGCAAGTGGATGGGATGATGGTCCATGCCAAGATTGACGAACCGTATGCGTACGCGACTGCCGAGCCGCACGATCAACGGCGTGATCATGGGACCGGCAATTCCGTTGAAGGTCAGCCAGTTCCACTCCATGTTGGCGGTGTTCGGTACGGTGTTATTAGGCAGCACAGCCCACTCCTGCAGCGCGATCCCGAAGTCGTGATCTACGGCGGGAGCATGCGCCCGCGAAGGATGCAAAATGAACAGGCCCAGCATGCCCATCATCTGCTGCATGGGTGAGTGCGAGTGGTAGAAGAAAGTGCCGTTTTGATGAACCGTGAACTCGTACGCGAATCGCGAGCCGGGAGAAATCGGCTTCTGTGAAAGGTAGGGCATGCCATCCATTGCGTAGGGGATTTCAAGGCCATGCCAGTGGATCGCAGTCGATTCGGGGAGTCGGTTCTCCAACACAATGCGTACGCGGTCTCCCTGATTCACCTGGATCGTAGGGCCGGGACACGATCCGTTGAAGCCCCAGCAATCGATCATCTTCCAGGGCGCGATCTTTCGCTTCACCGGCTCCGCGGCGAGCTGGAAGACCTTTACACCATTGTCAATGGCGAACGGCAAGTCCCTCACGTCCGGTGTAATCACCGGCACCGGTCCCGTATCTCTCAGCCGAGCCGGGCTGCTCGTTATTTCCTTTCCTCCGCTTCGGTCGGGCTGGGGTCGATCAAGGCTGAGAAGCCGCGAAGCACCCCCTAAACTCGCAGCTGCAGCAATCACATTTCGTAAGAACCTGCGGCGTGAACTCATGTTCCTCCTTCGGACGAAACACACGAAGCAGCAATCATCATGGACTGGGGACTGGCGATCGATTGGCGGTTCGGAAAGACGAGCGATTACACGCGCAAAACGGTGGAAGAGGATCCTGCATTCGCGACGGCGGTGAGTTCCGCTTGAGCGGGTGGGGAAAAAGATGTTAGAGACGGCTTGTCAAGCTCACTGACCAGGCGAAACAACTCGATGAAAGTATGGAGTTGAGCCTGGGGCTCGAGCGAGCTCAGGGGAGCCTGGGGTGACATGCGCTTCCTGCAACTGGAACCGCAGCATCTCGTGCGGATGACTTCTACTTGGGCGCCAGCCAGATTGGACCGGCTCGGTGACCCATGATCGCAAGTCGTGCGATGGTTGTTTGGCCGGGAATCGCTGGGCTGGAGTTGCACAGATTGAAGGCTTGCACAACAGTACTGGCAAGCGGTCGCGGAAAAGACCGTACCGGCAAACAGCGTGCCTACAACGACCACCGTAGCTATTTTTTTTGAACAAGCCATGGTTTCTCAAGTATCAACCGGATCGGATTGCCCGAGATCCATTCTAGTCCGCCAGCCGCCTTTCCACTCTGCCTTGACGAGTGGCCCGCCCTCTCGGCACCATTCCTTATCTGTGGGACCCTACCCGTTTTTGGCGACAGGGTGGGACTAGGGCTTTTCCCAATCGGTACTGATCGATTACTTTCGTCACTCAGCAACTTAAGTTTCTCGTGACTCCGCCCATAGCGGCACGGTATTCGTAATGCTAACGCCGCGCTTGCAGGCACCGCGACGGATTGTTCTGCTCCGGGTATCCACCAGAGCGTCAGCTACACGGCCGAAAACACAATTCAGGCCGCTGAGCTCTGAGATCAAGTTCTTTGAAAACTGAAGCTAACCCCAGCGGGCTGAGGGTATTACGGGCGAAGCGGCGCTAATCCATTGATTCTAAACGGGATCCTTTCAGATTTGATGGGATAACTCATTCCCTAGGAGTACCTTACCTATAAGCCTCACGGGCTCAGGATTTTGCGAGGAAGGATCCATTCTCACCCTTTATTTTCAATATTTTGCGCGCCAGACGGGAAAGTGCATATTCCAATGGAGCCGTGGCGGCTATGTTCTCTACGGCTTTAACGGAAGGAAAGACGTAATGCGGTTTGGTTGCCGCGATATATTCAAAGCGAGTCATCTCGCATCGAAAAACTGGATCGCACAAAAATGACAGTGCACTCACCGGAATTGGCTTTCCCAACCAAGCCGGCGTGAAACCGGTTACTTTCCCTGCCTGCGTAATTAAGGTCAGCATTCTCGGTGTCTCGTGCCTCCACGGTCATAATCCCGACGAACCTCGCCAAAGTGATGCCCATCACTAGGCCCAGTGATAAGACTCACGGCCCTTCGGGTCGCCAGACTCCTATCGTTGGGTACAAAGACGAGCCGGGAATGAGACTCGCAGAGGAGACTGAGCATGTCACAAGGCAACGGAAATGGACACACAGGGGCCACCAAGGAGTTCACGCCGCGCCTGATTTTCTGGGAGGTGACCAAAGGCTGCAACTTGCGCTGCATCCATTGCCGCGCCACCGCCACTGAGTTGATGTCTCCCGCCGACCTGCCGACCGCTACTGCCCGCGACATCATCAGCCAGATCGCCAGATTCGGCAACCCGATCCTGGTGCTGAGCGGCGGAGAACCGCTCTATCGTCCAGACATCTTCGAACTCGCGGAATACGGTACCAGCCTGGGATTGCGTGTCGCGCTAGCCACCAACGGCACCCTGGTTACCAGGGACGTTGCCGAGAAGATCAGGCACGCGGGCATCAAGCGAGTTTCGATTTCCCTCGATGGTTCGGATGCCGCCACTCATGATTCATTCCGAGGAATTCCAGGGGCCTTTGATGCCGCGGTCTATGGCTTGCGCAATCTGCAAGATATTGGCGTTTCTGTGCAAATCAATACGACCATCGCACGCCATAACGCGCATCAATTGCCAGACGTGCTTGAGCTCGCGCGCCGGCTGGGCGCGGATGCGTTGCATACGTTTCTGCTGGTTCCGGTGGGTTGCGGTGTCGACATCGCGGCCGAACAGATGGTCCCGCCGGAAGAGTACGAGCGCATGCTGAACTGGTTCTACGACCAGTCGCTGACCGGCGACATCGAGCTGAAGGCCACTTGCGCACCGCATTACTTCCGGGTTGCGCGGCAGCGTCGCGCCGCCGACCGGCGCGCCGGCAAGCCCGAGCCAGCGATTGCCAGGGCGCACCATTCTTCGCAGCATATCGGTCCGACCGAGATGACGATGCCCGGCTCGACGGGAATTTCGCTCAACCCCGGCGGCGGACCCCCGGTTGGTCACACCGGACATCCCGGTGGTCATCCCGGCGATATGAACGCCATGACCAAGGGCTGCCTGGCCGGAACCGGCGTGTGTTTCATTTCGCACGAAGGAGAGGTCTTTCCCTGCGGGTACCTGCCGGCTCTCGCTGGAGATTTACGCAAGCAGAGCTTCGCTGACATCTGGGCCAACGCGCAGGTCTTCAGCCAGTTGCGCAATGACGACAACCTGAAAGGGAAGTGCGGCTGCTGCGAATTCCGCCATGTGTGCATGGGGTGCCGCGCACGTGCCTTCGCCGCGACCGGTGATTTTCTGGCAGAAGAGCCGTTCTGTGTGTATGAGCCGGGCACGTCGGCGCGGATGATTCGCGAAGTCGCCGAGGCCAAGAAATAATTGAGCCCGAGTCGCCGAGTCCGCAGCGGCAATGGCCTGTGGACGACTTTGCGAGTGAACCACAACAAACTCCCGGCGCGGAGCGGCACGGTGCATGAGTGGGTGTGGCGCAATTTTAGTTGCCCGGAATCGGAGGGTCGATTGAAACGGAATGGCGGACAACTGTCATTTCTGATTTGCACAAACTACGGGCCGAGCTCAGCAGCGCTTCATGAGACAGAACGTGGCTTGCGCGGCCTTCCAGCTAAATCAGTTGGAATCTCTTGACGCGATCCGGCACCTCGCTCGTGCCGTCGCTTTAGCTTCCGCTAGGTGCCAGCGCCGTCACCGTGTCCACGTGCAGCGATCCGTCTGCCGTGAGCGAGCCGGTTACCTTTACGTGCTGACCTTCATGGCCAGCGACCGCCGCCGGGTTCGCGATAGCGACGACTTTCTGGTCTTTGTCGGTAACCAGAACTGGTTTCTCCCCGTTCGCAATACACTTCTTAGCGCAGGCAGCGTGTGCCTCATTCGCGCCCTTCACTCCGCACTTGGAGTCGCTGATCCATCCGTCCCAGCTGCTGTCTTTTGGAACAGCCATGGCCATCAGGCTGCACAGGAATAATCCTAGAACCAGTAAAGCCGACTTTTTCATTTGCGCCTCCCGTCCGCGTCGAGACGCGGACTGTTAGTGAATTTGGCAACTGTTTCGATCTCACAAAATACCGAAGGATTCGGCATCGGGAAAACCAACGAGCCCGAACGAAGTGGATTTCGTAGCGTTTTACTTTTGCAGTCCGGGTTTCTTGAAAACGACGACCCTGCCCCACTCAGATGTTGCTGTGCACAAGTGTATTGCAGAACGGACCAGGATGCGATATTTGTCGGAAACAATTCGACATAACGGCAAAGAATGGCGGGTGGGCTTTGACACCCAGGCGACTCGACGGCTCCGTCGGCACGGGGAACTACTGCTTTTTAGGAGTGGCTGAAGCAAGGTTTTCAGCCAAAGCAGAATTGGCGCGGACGTCAGCTTTGGGCTGCGGTTGCACCAGGACAATCTCTCCCGGCATCACGTATCCGAGTCTCTCGCGGGCCTCTTTCACAATGGCGTTGGGGTCGCTTTGCAGCTTCTTGACGTTGTTCTCAAGTTCCTGATGCTCGAGCGTGGCCTTTCCGATGTCCTGCTGAAGGCGCAGGTATTCGGCGCGCTTGGCTCGCCACTCTATGGTGCCATTAGCTCCGAAGACAACTTTGTAGCCGATCAGCACGGCAAGCACACCGATCCACAGGGTCGCCAGTACGCGACGCATCGCGTAAAACCATTTATTCGTACTGCTGATTCGAGCCATCTATTTCGAACCCTTTTTCTTGAACCTTAGGTTCAAGGCCAGTTGCAGGCTAACGCTCAAGTACCACTCGAACCTTCGCCCCAACCGTGAACATACCCTGCATTGTCAGTGAACGGCCGTTTAACATCTCCGTCAAGCGAACGGAAGGCGAACATCCAAAGAGGAATCAACTTCGCAAACTTTGATATTGCTTTCGCCGTAGTCTGAAGGAGAGATCTACCTTCGTCTATTGCACTAAATTCGAATGCTAGAGTCTATACCGAGACGATGGTAGGGAGTTGACATTCAGCAAGAGGTGCACCGATGGCAAATGCTCGAATCGTGCTTACGACAGTTGGTCTAATGGAGAAAGCCGAGGCACTGGCGAGCGCCCTGGTTGAGCGGCGTCTGGCTGCTTGCGTGAACATCGTCGGCCCCATTCGCTCGATCTATCGCTGGAAGGACGCCATCGAGCGCGAGCAGGAATACCTTTTGCTCATCAAGACCACTGCGGAACGAGCCGCAGATCTGGCGGCGACGTTTTCGGAACTGCATCCCTACGATCTTCCCGAACGCGTAGAGTTCAACATCGAAGGTGGTAGCGGCGGCTACCTGGAATGGCTCAGCGCCCAAGTGGATCGCGATACAAATCAGTAAGCCAGAAGTATCCGCAGATCGCGCACATTGTTTCCCGTCGGACCAGTCACGATCGTATCGCCAATCGCATCCAGCAGAGGAAAAGCGTCAAATCGCGCCAGCGCGGTCTCGGGATCGAGGCCGCGCTGTTTGGCTCGCGACGCCGTTGTGCCATCGACCACCGCGCCCGCTGCCGGACTGTTGCCGTCGATGCCGTCGGTTCCCGCGCTCAGGACGGTGATGGGTTCGCCTGCGATCTTTTGGGCGCAATACAACGCGAACTGCTGGTTGCGCCCTCCCACGCCGGACTTCTCTTCAACCTGTACCGTTACTTCTCCTCCAGAAATCAGGCGGACGGGCGACGAGGAGTGACGCAGCGTTCGCAATCGCGCAAGCAGATAATCGGCGGCCTGCTGATAGTCCCAGTCGTCACAACTGTCGTCGACCTCGACTATGAAGCCGGCTTCGGTGGCCCGCTGGGCCGCGGCGCGCACAGCAGTCTGGTTTGACAACACGGTGATGTATTGGCTGTTGCAGAATACAGGCTCGCCCGCCTTAGGAGTCTCTGGAAGTTCGTGGCGTTCGAAGATGGGTCGCAGGCGTCTTGGAAATCTGGCCAGCATGCGGTAGCGCTCTGCGATGGAGTAGCAATCGGAAACGGTGCTGCGGTCAGGCATGGTCGGCCCAGAGGCCAGGGCGTCGAGCGCGTTGTCAGGCACATCCGACACCAGGACCGAAACCTGCATGGCCGGGCTCGCGGCCTGCGCCATGCGTCCGCCTTTGATCGCCGAGAGGTGCTTACGAATGGCATTGATCTCCGCGATCGGCGCCCCGGAATGGACGAGCCCCCGGTAAGTGCCGACGATGTCTGACAATGTCAGATCAGGGAGGAGGGACTTTTCGGCAACTGCCGATGCTCCCCCGCTGATGAGGTACACGATCAGCGATCCTCCAGGCAAGGCGCGCAGCAAGTCGAGAATGGCATCACCCGCATGCAGCGAATCCTCGTTGGGGAGCGGATGGCCACCATAGAAATATCGAAACTCAGCCAGGGGGACGGACGAGCGTGCGGGACACGCGACGATCCCGCCAATTCCGGTGGGCACGATGTTCGACAGCGCCTCCGCCATGCTGTGTCCCGCCTTGCCGATGGAGACGACCGCGACGGGAGAGAAGGCGCTGAGGTCGTAATCCGACTCGCCAATGCGCAAATGTGCGCCCTCAAGCCTGATGTTTCGCCCAAATGCCCTAGGGATGCTGCATTCTGCCAGGGCGCGCTCGAAATATTCACGCGCATGCCGGCGCATCTGAACTACGAGAGAGTTCTCCGACGCACCCGGCGACACTGGCGATGGTGGCGTCATTCGTCAGGATTATATGCGCGGGCAATCGCCCAATTCCTTGAGATCTCTGGTCGTCTGAGTTTCGTCAGTTGTGCGGAGTTAGCTGCTCCTGTAGCCAGCTCTCCACCGTCATGCGCATTTCGTTCAGGTGACCCGCGAAGAAATGGTCGCCGGGAATAAACACGAGTTCCTTGGGATCGGCCGCACCGTCCACGACCGCCTCCAGTTCGTCGTGCGGACCGAATTGGTCATGGTCGCCGCTGAGAAACAATTTCGGCTTGGAGCACCTAGGGAGGAACTGGTAAGAGTAGAGGCGTCCTTCAGCCTCTACCGGCGTCCCCAGAGAAATCAACGCACGAACGTCGGGGTCAGGACAGCAAGCGCGCAGGCCACTGGCCGCTCCGAACGAAAATCCGGCAAAGATGATGGGCAGAGAGAACTCCTGCTTCAGCCATGAGAGGGCGGCCCGCACATCTTCGACCTCCTCGCGGCCGTCGTGTTTTCCGGCGCTGAGCCCGGTGCCGCGAAAATTGAATCGCAACACGGGAAATCCGAAGGCATGCAGCGCCTTCATGGCATGAAATACAACCTTGTTATGCATCGTCCCGCCAAACAGCGGGTGAGGATGGCAGACGAGTCCGACATGGGTCGAAGTAGGTGAGCCTTCGTTCAATAACGCCTCGAGCCGCCCGGCGGGTCCGTCGAGAAACAATGTGCGGATGGCGGCATGCGTGACGGGCAATCTGTGCGTCCTGCTGCAAGGTTGCAGACGTTCATCATAATCCACGATATCTTTGAGGTGCAGTTGACTGCGGAGCTGCCACGCGGCGGAGGCGTACCGCCGCAATCATCGGAGCGCAAATGGTTCGTTTCGGCATCATCGGTTTTGGTCTACACGCGGTAAAACGGCTGATGCCGGGTTTTGCCGCCGCTAAGAATTGCCGGGTTTCGGCACTATCGCGCCGCGATCCGGCGCGGGCCCGCGAGTCTGCCCGCGAATTCGGCATCGAGCAGGCCTTCACCTCAACCGCCGAACTATGTGCGTCGCCCGAGGTGGACGCCGTGTTCGTCGCCACACCCGACGCGCTGCATCTTGCCGACACGCTGGAAGCAATCCGCCACGGAAAGTCCGTGCTTGTCGAGAAGCCGATGGCGATGAACGCTACAGAAGCGCGCCAGATGGTCGATGCCGCGCGCGGTGCGGGAGTCATACTTGGCGTCGCCCACGTCATGCGATTCGAAGAGAGCGTGCGTTGGTTTCGCGAGCGCATTGCCTCCGGAGCCATCGGCAGACCGGTGCTGGCGCGGGCCGCGTTCGTGGCGCCGCTAATCGACAGCGCCCGTACCTGGATCAACGATCCGCATCTCGCCACCGGAGGTCCACTGGCGGACGTTGGCGTGCATTGCCTCGATACACTACGCTACCTGCTGGGTGACGAAGTGAAGGCTGTGATGGCGCAAGCGCAGTATGACTCGCGCTGGGTAGTTGAGGCGTCAGCGACGAGCTTGTTTCACTTCGCCAGCGGGACGTTGGCGACCATGTCAGTGTCGGCGCGCGCCCCTTATCAGACGCTACTTGAGGTCATTGGGGAAAACGGCATACTTTCAGCGGTGAATGCCTTAAACGTCGAGCGTCCCGTGACGCTGGAGTTGCGCCGTGCTTTCGATGTTGTGGAGAAAAGGGAATTGCTGAATGACCGCGCTTACACGGCGCAAGTGGAGGCCTTTGCCGCTGCGGTTGAAGATGGCAGGCCGTTTGAAATCCCAGGGGAAGAAGGTCTGCAAAATCAGTTGATCCTCGATGCGGCATTTCGCAGCGTGAAGAGCGGGAAAACAGAGTTCGTGTAATGCGCTTGGCAAATGCGCTTGCAAAAGGGAATGCCGCTCGCCGGAGCGGCATTTTTGCAAAGGCGCGAAACGCCCTACTCCGAAGCCTCCTTCGCTTCCGCATGGTGCGGCAGTGGCGACGGCATCTCTGATACATTCCACGCCCAAGCTGCCAGCAAGGCCGCTCCCTCATTGATCTGGTCTGGGATGACCTTGTCGAAAGTATCGGTCTGGCTGTGGTGCACCTCCCGGTAGTGGGCCGGCAGTTGCACGCTGAAATATGCAGGCACGCCCTTGTCGAGGAACTCGACGTGGTCCGACGACCCGAAGTAGCGGGTACTCAGTGGCTGCAAGTCGAAGACTTCCTGCAGTGGCCGATAAATCTCCGACATCAGCGGCACCGTCTCCCAGAGGTTTTCGAGCGCAATGCTGAAGACCTTGCCTGTGCCCGTGTCATGAATAAGCACCGCATCGATCTTGGGAAGCTCGGCGGCATGGTTCTTGACGAAGGTGTCGGCGCCGATTCCACCCTGCTCTTCTCCGGTGAACAAGACAAACGTGATGGTGCGCCTGGGCTTCCATCCCAGCGACTGCAGGGTGCGAGCCGCTTCCAGTACAGCCATCGCGCCGGTGCCGTTGTCGAGTGCACCCTGACCCAGATCCCATGAATCGAGGTGTGCGCCGATGATGACACGTTCGTCGGGCAGTTCGGAGCCCTTGATCTCCGCTACGGTGATCGAAGCTGGCGCCGGTTTGTCGCTAAAGCTGTTTTGCAGATTGGCCGTGAGGGTCACCGGTCCAGCTTGCTGCAGCCGCCAAATCAAGTCGTAGTCTTCGTGTGCAAGGAACGCCGTCGGCACCAAACTCGGTTTGTAGGAGGGGTAGCTACCAGTCATATTGAACAGGTTGTCGGTTTTTGCGCTGTCCACCAGGATGAGTGCCGGTTGTTCTTCACTGAGTCGGCGCATGAGTTGTGCACGCTCACGCCACGACATGGCGCCATCGGTCTGGACCCCGTGCGCCTGCGTAATGACGGCATCGTAAGCGTTACCGGGATTGGGATCGGCCTTGGAAAGGTCGGCTGGCTTGCGTGCCATGACAATCGCGCCCTTGAGCTTGCCCTTGTATGCATCAAGGTCCGATGGCTTCTGAAGATCGATCGCGATCACCTTACCGGAGACCTCCCCGTTGGTAGCCTTGCTCCATCCCAGGGCGCGAATGCCGATGGGTCGCTGAATAGGACTGGTGATCTCGGCGGTCTCGATTCCCCGCGTCCAGGCATGGTCGATGTTGGTGGTCTCGAGGTGCGCGTCAATGCCGTAATCCTCGAACCGCTTCAGGGTCCAGTCGCTGGCGGCCTGCATTTGTTTGGAACCGGTCAAACGCGGGCCGATCTGCGTGGTGAGGTACTCCAGGTTTTTCATCAACTCGGAGTGAGTCTTCACTTCGTTGGCGATCTTCTCATCGGCCTCTTCCATGGCCTTGTGGTAGGACTGCTGCTGTTCCGAAGTACGTTGAAAGGAAGTCTGCGGCGCTTGCGCCGTCATCAGTCCGCTGAGAACAACCGCGGTTGCGATTGCCAGCAACGGACGGCGGGTTCGAATCATTACACCATCCTTGGCTAAATTGGCAGAGACTTCTATCTTAGCGGCTTGCCTATGTTTTGTGCCAATCGATACCGCCAGGAAAGCTACACCTGTACCCGCTAACTCACAGCGCGGGTTGACGGACCGCGGTTTCTACGGGCGCTGGCGCCTAAGTCTTGAGACCATGCAACATGCCAAACTTACCAATCATTTACTAGGTCCTTACCAGTCCTGTGATGGACTGGTGGTGCGGTATGAGCCGAGAGAGGCGCGAATCGGGGCTTCGGTGTTAAACTAGTAGGTAGCGATTGCATGGAACTGCTGCTCAATCTGGCGTGGATTGTGATGGCACTGGCGGCCTTCTGCTTGTTCCTGCGGAACCGGCGGGTGTCTTCGCAGCTTCCGAGGGTTCAATACGGAAAGGCCTTGTTGGCGCTGGCTTGCGTGCTGGTCCTGCTCTTTCCGGTTATTTCCGCGAGCGACGACCTGCATCCCACGCAGGCGGTCCTTGAAGATGCGACCAAGCGAATGCAGCAGGCGGTGGCGCCCTTGCATCACGTGCAGGTCAGCCCAACGGCGGTGATGCTTCCCGCGTCGCTCGCCGTCCTACTGGTGTTCGCCCTGGCCGGATCGCAGTTCTCGACTCCGCCTGCTTGTGAAGCTCGGGTGATCCATAGGGAACGCACCCCGCGCGACGGACGCTCTCCTCCCGCTCTCTAATCCGGCCCTCTGTAATCGCCGCTGGTGCGGCGTCCTTTTCCATCGTTATTCAACTCTTCGCCGGAGCACCCCTCCGCGCCGAGAGAACGAACGAGCCAGTTAGGGATGAAAGCATTCGCTATGAAGAACCAAAAACTCCCGTGCCGTCGCGTCTGCCTGCGATTCGGGGTTGTCCTGATTGTGTTTGCGGCTGTGGCAACCTTTCCGGGATGTTCGCGCTCGAAGATCGACCCTGGTGAGACCAAGGTCGAAAGGAACTCCGACCCCGACGTTTTCACCATGCCGCAACCGGAACAGTTTCCACTGGCCGAGGTGCAAGTCCGCAAAGTTCCCGACGAACTGCATGTTAATGGTGTGATTGCGCCCGACATCAACCGCTCGGTGCCGGTGGTCTCGCTAGGTGGGGGCCGTGTGGTCGAAATCAAGGCCAGGCTGGGCGACCATGTCACAAAGGGCCAGACCTTGCTGCTGATCAACAGCCCCGACCTGTCGCAAGCCTTCTCTGACTACCGGAAGTCTAAAGCCGACGAACAGCTCGCCGCAAAACAATTGGCCCGCGCCCAACTGCTGTACGACAAGGGTGCGATCGCGCTGGCCGATCTGGAGACCGCGCAGGATTCTCATGCCAAGGCGAAAGTGGATATGGAGACGGCAGCTCAACACATAAAAGTGCTGGGGGGAAACATCAATAATCCATCGCCCCTGCTCCCTGTGGTTGCTCCGATATCAGGAGCCATTGTCGATCAGCAGACTACCGGCGGAACAGGGGTGAAGTCTCTGGACAATTCCCCCAACCTCTTCACCATCGCGGACCTTTCGACGGTTTGGGTGCTTTGTGACGTGTACGAAGACATGCTCTCGCGGGTGCATGTGGGTGATACCGCCGAGATCACACTCAACGGCTATCCCGAACGACGATTCCCCGGAAAGGTAGTCAACATCAGCGAGGTTCTGGACCCCACCACCCGCACTGCCAAGGTGCGCATTGAGTTGCCCAATCCCCAGGGGATCATGCGAGCAGGCATGTTTGTTACTGCCAACTTCCAGAGCAAGACCCCGGTGGAGCGAGTGATCGTACCGGAGACCGCGGTTGTTCATTCGCACGACAAGGACTGGGTGTTTGTACCGGTCGGAGGGAAGCAATTTAGGCGAGTGTCGGTGCAACTGGGTCCTCAGTTGCCGGAGGGATTGCAGACGGTTATCAACGGTTTAAAGCCGGGCGATCGAGTGGTGAGCAACGCACTACAGTTCTCCACTTCAATCGAGGAGCAGTAAGGAATGATCCGGGCCCTCGTCGATTTTGCGCTGAAGAACCGGATCCTGGTGCTGGCGCTGGGAGTGTTACTGCTGATCTGGGGCATTATTTCGTTTCACAATTTGCCGGTCGAAGCCTACCCCGATGTTGCCGACAAGTATGTGTGGGTCATTACCCAGTGGCCGGGACGCGCCGCGGAAGAAGTAGAACAGCAGATCACGATTCCCATCGAAACCCAATTGAACGGAGTCGGACACAAGACACACATGCGCTCCACTTCTCTGGCGGGGCTTTCGTTTATTACGGTTCTTTTCGACGACGAGTCCGACAATCTGCAGAACCGCCAGCAGGTCCTGGAGAAGCTCACGCTGGTGAACCTGCCGGCGGGCATAAACCCCCAGATTGGACCAGACTTCAGCCCGGCCGGTCAGATCTATTTTTATACCCTGCAGAGTACCAATCCTCAGTATGACGTCATGGACCTGAAGGCGCTGCAGGATTGGGTAGTTCTCAAGTCGCTCATGTCGGTGACAGATGTGGCGGCGGTCTCCATCTTTGGTGGCGAAACCCGCGAATATCAGGTGCAGATTGATCCCGACAAGCTCGTGGCGTACGGTTTGACGATCGCGCAGGTGGAACAAGCACTCGCTAACAACAACGTCAGCAGCGGCGGCAGTTTCATCGAGAAGGGACAGCAGGCCTACAACATTCGCGCCATCGGTCTCATGCAAAACACCGACGACATTGGCGCCACAGTGCTCACATCCAAGAACGGCACACCAGTGCGCATCCGCGATGTTGCGGTGGTGACGCAAGGCCCAAAGATTCGACTTGGGCGGCTAGGCAAGGCTATCCGTCACGACGATGGTCGGGTTACGGACAACAACGACGTCGTCGAAGGCATCGTTCAGATGCGCAAGGGCGCCGAGGCCGAGGCAGTACTGCGCAATATCGATCAAAGGGTCGCGTTTCTCAACGAGCACGTATTGCCGAAGGGGGTCAAGATCGTACCCCATATTGACCGCGATGACCTGGTCCACCTTACGACACACACCGTTCTGCACAACCTCACCGAAGGCATCCTGCTGGTGGTACTGGTGCTGTTCTTCTTCCTTGGGAACGTGCGGGCTGCGCTCCTGGTTGCTGCGACGATTCCGTTCTCGTTGTTTTTTGCCTCGATACTGCTCGATTTGCGGCACATCCCCGCGAACCTGCTCTCGCTGGGTGCGCTGGACTTCGGAATGATCGTGGACGGCGCCGTGGTCATGGTGGAGAACATCATGCGCCGTCTCGAGACCTACAAAGAATCGCATGGCTCGATTGACGAAACGATACAAGCCGCTGCGCACGAAGTGCAGCGGCCGGTGTTTTATGCCATCGCCATTATCATCATTTCTTACTTACCGATCTTCACGCTACAGCGAGTGGAAGGAAGACTCTTCAAACCGATGGCGTGGACCGTGGTCTTCGCCCTGCTTGGTGCCCTCGTGTTTTCCATCCTCATGGCGCCTGTGCTCGCCAGCTATCTTTTTCGCAAAGGAGTGAAGGAATGGCGCAACCCAGTCATGGGTTGGCTGACGAACCGTTACGAGAAAACGCTAACGTGGATTATGGCAAGGCGAAGCGTAGCCCCCGTGGCCCTCGCTTTGATATTTGCGGCGACGTTATTTCTCGGTGTAAGCGGCGTCATCGGATCGGAATTCCTTCCACACCTTGACGAAGGCTCGATCTGGGCGCGGGGAACCCTGTCTCCCAGCACCGGTCCGACCCAAGGGCAACGCATCATGGACCAGGCCCGTCTGATCTTTGCGAGTTTTCCGGAAGTCACCCAGGTGGTATCGCAGGTTGGGCGTTCAGACGACGGCACCGATGCCACCGGGTTCTTCAACACCGAATACTTCGTCGATCTCAAACCGCGCGACCAATGGCGGCCCCAGTTCCGTGGTCGCAAGGAGCTACTGATCGAGGCCATCGATAAGCAAGTCGGTAAGATTCCTGGGGTCACATGGGGCTTTTCGCAACCAATTGCCGACAACATGGAAGAGGCCGTCAGCGGCGTAAAGGGCGAACTCGCTGTCAAGATCTTCGGCTCCGATTTAAAGGACCTGGAGCAAAAGGGCGAAGAAATCATGGCCGTAATGCGGAAGGTTCCCGGTATCACCGATCTGGGTCTCTTTCGCGTGCTGGGTCAACCCAACGTCAACATCGTGGTGAATCGCGAAAAGGCCGACCGCTTCGGCATCAACGCCTCCGATATTCAAGATGCAATCCAGACCGCGGTGGGCGGCAATCCCGTCAGTCAGGTCCTGATCGGGGAACAGCGCTTCGATCTCGTACCTCGCTACCAGGAACGGTTCCGCCAGTCGGTGGATGATGTCAGAAACATTCGCATCCTCGTGCCGAGCGGTGAGCGGGTATCGCTCGGCGAAGTGACCGACATGAAAGTCGAGGACGGCGCATCCATGATTTATCGCGAAGGCAATCAGCGATACATTGCGCTGAAGTATAGCGTCCGCGGACGCGACTTGGGCAGTACCGTAGAGGAAGCCATGGCCAGGGTGAACCGTGAGGTCAAGCTGCCACAGGGCTATACCTTGGATTGGGCCGGCGAGTACGAAAGCCAGAAGCGCGCCAATCGTCGTCTCTCAATTGTTATTCCTATTACCCTGCTGGTCATCATGCTGGTTCTGTATTCGATGTTCCGCTCGTTCAAGTGGGGTTTTCTCGTTCTGCTGAACTTGGGGATGGCACCGCTGGGCGGCTTGCTGGCCTTGTGGCTCACCGGCACACACTTCAGCGTGTCTTCGGGTGTCGGATTCCTTGCCCTGTTCGGCGTAGCAGTGCAGACAGGAGTCATCATGGTTGAGTACATTAACCAGCTTCGCGCCCGCGGGCAGTCCGTGCAAGACGCTGCCATGCATGGCGCGATGCGTCGTCTGCGGCCCATCTTGATGACCATGCTGGTCGCGACCCTGGGACTGCTACCCGCGGCGATGTCACACGGGATCGGCTCCGATTCGCAACGACCCTTCGCCATCGTCATTGTTGGGGGACTCCTCACCGGGCTGTGTCTAAGCCTGGTGCTGCTGCCCACGTTCTACACCTGGGTCGCCGGGCCGAACGATGTGTTGCCGGAAGAGGCCGAGGAGGCCACCGAATGATGCATTGCATCGTCACGAACTCCGGCTTTCGCAAATATGCAATCGTGGCTGGATTGATCTTGGTGGTTACGTCGTCTCATGTACCGGCGCAGCAGAATTCCGGGTTGCCCGATGCGCCGATGCCCCCTCGTGTGTTGCTGGCTCAGGCGCAAACTCCGCCACCTACCGGCGGCGCAGCGCAGATGCCGCTTCCGATGCCGAGTCCGTCTGCCTACGCCATCAGCATCGAACAGGCACTCGATCTGGCGAAACGCAACAATCCCACACTGCAGGCCAACCAGGCGTTCATCCTGCAAAACAAAGCTCAGGAGATCACTGCGAACCTGCGGCCCAATCCGGTGCTCTCGTGGGACGCGCAATTCCTGCCCTTGTTTTCTCCTAGTCTGTTGGGCGATGCGAGCTATTGGGAAACCCAGGCACAGTACGACGTCGGTATTGGTTACCTCTTCGAGCGCGGGAAGAAGCGTCAGCACCGGCTTGATGTGGCGAAGACGTCAACGGCCGTAACCGAAGCCCAGGTGTCGGATGCGCAGCGCACCATCCTCGCGAATGCTGCACAGTTGTTTGTCGCAGCGCTGCTGGCGAAGTCGAACCTCGAGTTCGCCCAGGGCCTGCTTGACAGCTACAGGAAAACGGCTGATATAGGCGACGAGCGCTACAAAGCGGGCGACATGAGCCGGAACGACTTGCTCAAGGTCCAGTTGCAGCAATTGCAATTCGAGAGCGACGTTAGCAACGCCCGGCTGGCCAAAGCTCAGGCGTTGGCTTCCTTGCGTCAGTTTCTGGGTTACGATTCGCTGCCCGCAGACTACGATGTGGCCGGCGATCTGGCCTACGAGCCGGTGCCGTTGCACGTGGAGGACCTGCAAGCTCGTGCCCTCAATAATCGTCCGGACCTGCAGGCTGCACGGCGCAACGTGACCGCGTCGGAGAGCCAGGTCGGGCTGGCCAAAGCGAACGGCAAGGTCGATTTGAACGTGACCTTCGATTACACCCGTCTCAACCAGAGCAATCTCGGAGCGTTCTACTTCAATATCCCGCTGCCCGTGTTTAACAAGAACCAGGGCGAGATTGCGCGGACGCAATATGCCCTCACGCAGTCACAGTTCCAGCGGAAAGCAGCCGAGCAACAAGTGCTTACCGATGTGAAAAACACGTACGAAGGCTTGCGGAGCAGCGAGCAGGTGGTGCAACTGTACGACAAGGGGTACCTCCAAAAGGCCACGCAGTCACTCGATATTACCCGGTTCTCGTACGAGCAGGGCGCGGCTTCGTTGCTCGATTTCCTCGACGCGGAGCGTACCTACCGCTCCACCCAGTTGAGCTACCGTCAGGCACTGGCGTCATATATGACCGCTCTCGAGCAACTGCGGCAGGCGGTAGGCACGCGGGAGTTGCAGTAGAAGCGGCTCATGTATTCTGAAACTTCCTGCATGACTAAGAACCGCTTACCTGTATTTCCGTATTGTTGGGCACTGGCGTTTCTCGCCGTCCTGCTGGCGCTCTGCTTGGGAGTCGCGGCGGGGCAAAGCCCTGGGCAAGCAAACGAACCGTCCAAGCCGGTTCCTGGCATTGGCGCAACAATCCAGGACCAGCCTTCGCCTCCGTCGCCGCCGGCGCAAACTGCGACACCGCCTGAGCCGCAGAAGCCCATCACCAAGGCCCAGGCGAAGGAACTCTTCCGCTCGGTTGACGAGATTCTCCAGTTCGTCAGCCAGGACACTGGCCTTCCCATCAGGCACCCGGTGAAACGCAAGCTCATCACCCGTGAAAAAGTAGAACACTACGTCGAAAAGCGGATGAAGGACGACAAAGACGCGCAGCGAATCGAGCGTTCGCAACTCGTACTGAAGAAGTTCGGGATGATTCCCGCGAACTACGACTTGCACTCCGAGTTTCTCAAGCTGCTCAGTGAGCAGGTGGCAGCGTTCTACGACTCGAAAACGAAAACCGTGAACCTGCTGGACTGGGTGCAGCCGGAATTGCAGAAGCCGGTATTGGCCCATGAGTTGACACACGCCTTGCAGGACCAGGCGGTTGACTTGGAAGTCTGGGGGCGAGCCGGTGCGAAGGACGACAACCCGCTCGCCGATCAGCAGGAGCAGGTGGTGGAAGAGGCCCAGGCCGCTCGCCAGAACATCGCCGAAGGCCAGGCGATGGTAGCCATGCTTGACTACACGCTCGCTCCCGCTGGCGTGAACGTTCTGACCGCTCCCGATGTCGTGAATGCCATGCGCGCCAGCATGACGGACGGCAAGGACTCGCCGGTTCTGGCGGCAGCTCCGATGTTCTTGCGGGAGTCGCTGCTCATGCCCTACACCTTTGGTTTGGATTTCGTACGCACGGTTTTGGTCAAGAAGGGCAAGGCGGCGGCTTTTGGCGGCATGCTCCAGCGACCGCCGGTGGATACCCAACAGGTGATGGAACCCGACACATATCTCGCAAATCGGGCGGCGGACCCGCTTAACGTGCCCGATCTCGACAAACTGATTGGCTCCGATTACCAGCGCTATGACTTTGGCGGGATGGGTGCGTTCGACATCTTCCTGCTGGCGAAGCAGTATGCGCCCGATCAGGATGCCAAGCAGTATTACTCGCATTGGCGCGGCGGGTATTACCTGGCGGCGCATGAGAAGTCCGCGCCGAAGGACAGAATCGCATTGCTCTACCTGTCGCATTGGGACACGCCACAGGCCGCCGAGGCCTTCGGGAGGCTCTACAGCGGCTACGTTCCTATCCGATATCACTTGCCGGTCGAAGGAATGCTCGGAACCACCGGGTCACCAGACCAGACGATCACGTGGGGTGTGGGACAACAGGGCAAGGTGATTATTCAAATCCATGGTAAAGACGTGCTGGTGCTCGAAGGCTTCGACGACGCGACCACGGAACGTGCTTCCACCGCGCTATTGCCGGGCTGGCCGTCTGCCAGGTGACAGCGGAGCACATACACCTCGTGGCCGCTAAAAACGCGGCAGAGACGCAAATCGCCAAGTACCGACCCCAGGTGTTTAGCGTCACAAATTGATGTGACACAAGTATTACAATCGGTTTCCCGCAGCCTTGTTAGTCTTGCCATAGCTCTTCTGCGTTCTCCCCGGCGCGGCAAGCAATCGTCAACATCAAGAGGTCACATGGTTCGGCAAGATAAAAAGGTGAATTGGATCACCTCCTTCTTTATGGTCGCGTTCCATATCGGCGCGGTGGCGGCGTTGTTCATGTTCAGTTGGCCCGCATTGTTCACGGCACTTTTTCTTTACTGGGTTGCGGGCAGCCTCGGCATCGGCCTGGGCTATCATCGCCTGCTGACGCACCGTGGATTCAAGTGCCCCAAATGGGTGGAGTACGTCCTGACTGTCTGCGCCACCCTGGCGTTGGAGGGCGGACCGATCTTCTGGGTAGCCACACATCGCCTGCATCATCAGGTCACGGATAAGCTGGGCGATCCACACAGCCCGCGCGACGGCGGCTACTGGGCGCACATGGGATGGATCATGAGCGGCGAACCGATGCACAACAAGATCCAGGGTCTGCTGCCGTATGTGCCCGATCTCCGCAAAGACAAGTTCCATAACTGGATTAGCGAATGGCATTGGATTCCGATGGTGGTGGTTGGACTTCTGCTGTTGGCCGTTGGCGGTTGGAAGGTGATGTTCTGGGGCATCTTCTTGCGCACCGTGTTGCTGCTGCATTCCACCTGGTTTGTGAATTCAGCCACCCACATGTGGGGCTCGAAACGGTTTGCCACCGACGACGACTCCCGCAATTTGTGGTGGGTCGCCATGCTGAGCTTCGGCGAAGGCTGGCATAACAATCACCACGCGCATCCGCAGTCGGCGCGTCATGGACTGGCGTGGTACGAAGTGGATTTCAACTGGTACGCCATCAAGGCACTCGAATCTGCGGGGCTGATCTGGGACGTGAAGTTGCCCAAGCTGCGTGAAGCCCGCATCCAGCCGGTTGCAGCGCCCAGTTTGAAACCAGAAGAACAACTGGTGGGCTCCTACGGCGGCGATTAGTTTTCGCCGACACGTGGTACCCCAAGACGGCGCACTTCGCGCCGTCTTTTGTTTGCGCAGTGCTATTCTTCCTTGGAAAGTGCCATGCGTATCACCAGCCGCAAAAAGACCATCGCGTTCGCCGTCACTCTCGGCGTGCTTGTCGCCGCGGTGGCCCTGGTGCTCAACATCAGTTGGATCGTACTCAACTGGCGCGAAGTCGTCCCGCTCATCCTGGGTGTTATTTTCTTCGGATTCATCATCGCTGGCGTGATCCTGAATACCATCTTCCTGGTTCGGGAGGTGCGCCGAAATGAGCAGCAGGACAGCTTTCTGAATGCTGTCACGCATGAGCTGAAAACGCCCATTACTTCAATCCGTCTGTACCTGGAAA
>Ga0306926_10001120_pt1 | contig 26437 bp, 23 predicted proteins | sample flu12Cox44000178_FD_203759 | JGI IMG/M metagenome (GOLD analysis project Ga0306926, IMG submission 203759) | Lab enrichment of tropical soil microbial communities from Luquillo Experimental Forest, Puerto Rico - flux8day.12C.oxic.44.000.178 (v2)... | ecosystem: Environmental > Terrestrial >...
CGTCGCCGGCAAAGGCGCTGATCTCGAGATCGATGCCGTGCTTCTTGAAGATGCCGGTAGCAACGCCGACATCGGCTGGAATGAAGGCGAACTGGGCAGCCTGGGCCTTACCGAGGCGGAGCGTGGTCTGCGCCTGCGCCGCGCTTGTGGAAAGCAACGCCGCAAGCGCTGCGGCGACGGCAACGCTGCCGAGCCTCGAAATCCAACGCGTTGCGACCATGGCTAGCCCCCGTGTCATTGCGCCGGCAAGAACGCTTCGGTGTGAAGGGTCGTCATATCGGGCTTCGACGGCAGCGCCTTGGTGTCGACGAACGATGCCGCCAAAACCTTGAGCGCCTTGGCGCTGAAGCGGCCGTCGGAGCTCAGGATCGGCATGGTATCGTCATAGCTCTCGGCGGCGACGGCGGCCGACACGCCGGTGTGCTTGACGGCGATGTCCATGGTTTCCTGCCGGTGGCTGCGCATGTAGGCGACCGTTTCGAACCAGCCGGCGAGGAACGCCTTCAGCGCCACCGGATTGGCGGCGATCAGATTATTGCTGGCATAGATGACGTGGACGTGGAAGTCCTTGTTGCGCTCGCCGTATTTGACCAGGATGCGACCTTCGCCGGTTTCCATGAAGCGGTAGACGGTGACGCCATCGGTGGTGACGCCGTCGACCTGATGGGTTTTCAGCGCCGCGATCTGGCCTTCCGAGGCGCCGAGCGGCGTGATCTTGATGCCGTCGTCGCCCCAGCCTTGGGCGCGCGACAATTGCTGGGTCAGCCAATAGGTCAGTGAGCCCATGGTGGAGACGCTCACCGCCTTGCCTTTGAGGTCGTCCACGGCCTTGATCGGCCCGTCCTTGAGCACCACCAGGAGAATGGTATTCGGCGCGTTTGCTTCAGCCGCGACCGCCTTCATCGGCACGCCCTTGACGATGGTCGCGAGCGCCGGTCCGCCGCCGAGCGCGATATCGAGCGAGCCCGCGGTCAGCGCCTGCATCTCCTTGGCGTCGCCGGTGAACGAACTGATCTCGACGTCGACGCCGTGCTTCTTGAAAATGCCGGTATCAGCGCCGACGTCGGCTGGCACGAAGGCGAATTGATTGGGCTGCGCCTTGCCGACGCGAAGGGTAGTCTGCGCGAACGCAGCGCCGGCGACGAACACCAAGGCCGCGGCAACCATGCCGGCCGTCCATGCGCTTCGCCTGACAAACATCAACGCCACTCCACTCTCACTTCGCCGGCAGGAACGCCTCGGTGTAAAGCTTGCTCACGTCGGGCTCGGTCTGCAGCGTGCCGAGCTCGACCCACGATTTGGCCAGCACGTTGAGCGCGCTCGCCTTGAAGCGGCCGTCGCCGGAGAACATCGGCATCACTTCGTCATAGGTGCGGCTGACGATCGCCTGATCCTTATTGATGGCTTGGCTCGCGATCGCCACCGTCTCGGCCTTGTTCTTGCGCATGAAGGCGATGGTTTCGAACCAGCCTTTCAGGAAACCGCGGATGGCGTCGGGGCGGCTCGCGATCAGCTTGTCGGTCGCGTAGATGACGTGAACGATGAAATCCTGCAAGTCGCCGAAGCGCACCAGGATGCGGCCTTCGTTTTTGTTTTCCAGATCGAACGCGGTGCTGAGATCCATGACGATGCCGTCGATGTCGCCGCGCTTGAGCGCGGCGAGCTGGCCGGTCATGGCGCCCATCGGCTGAATATCGATGCCGTTCGGCCCCCAGCCCTGGCGGCGGGCGGTTTCGCTGACGAGCCAATGGGTCAGCGAGCCAGCGGTCGAGACGGCGATCTTCTTGGCCTTAAGCTCGGAAACGGATTTCGGTCCTTCGGGCCGCACCGCGATGCACAAAAGCAGCGGCGGTCCCGCCATCGCGGCGATCGCTTTGACCGCCGAGCCCTTGACGATGAAGGCCATGCCCGGGCCGGAGCCGATGCCGATGTCGATGGAGTCGGCCGTCATTGCCTGCTGCAGCTTGGCGTCGCCGGCGAAGGCTGCGGCTTCCACCTCGACGCCGTTGTTGGCGAAGAACCCCTTGCGGATGCCGATGTCGAGCGGTGTGAACGAGAACGCCTCCGGCACTGCCTTGGCGGCGCGCACGTGCTCGGCGGCCTGTGCCGCCGTCGCGACGAGCGCGCTGAGGAGTACGGCGAGGAGCGGAAGCGTGCGGTTCACGGTCGGGCTCAAACGCGTTCACTCTTTCGGCAGAAACGCTTCGGTGTAGAGCTTGCTCATGTCCGGTTCGGCCGGCAGCATTTTCATTTCGACATAGGAGCGGCTCAACACCTTGAGCGCCGCCGGATCGAAATGGCCGTTGTCGGTGAACATCGGCATCAATTCGTCGTAGATGCCGCCGGTCGTCTTCTCGTCGGTGCCCATCACCGTCATGGCGACGGCGACCGACTTATCTTTGTTCCGCCGCATGTAGCCGATCGTCTCGAACCAGCCATCGAGAAATGCCGCAAGCTCACCCGGCTTCTGCGCGATCGCGGCATCGGTGGCAAAGATCACATGCATGATGAAATGCGGCGCCACGTCGCCGAACCGCATCAGGATGCGGCCATCGCCGCGTTGGACGAAATTGAGCGCCGAGCCGACGTCGACGACGCAAGCATCGACCGCACCGGATTTGAGCGCCGCGATGCGCGCGGAGTTCTCGCCGATAGGCACCTGCTCGAAGCCGTCAAAACCCCAGCCGTGCTGGCGCGACACTTCGTTCATCAACCAATTGGTCGCAGAGCCGACCGTCGAGATCGCGACCTTGCGGCCCTTGAGATCGTTGACGGTCTTCACGGCGCCGTCGGCGCGCACCACCATGGCGAAGATCAGTGGCGGCCCCGCCATGGCGGCGATGCCTTTGACCGGGGCGCCCTTGGCGATGAAGGCCATGCCGGGCCCGGAGCCGAGCCCGATATCGACGGCGCCCGCCGCCATGGCCTGCTGCAATTTGGCGTCGCCGCCGAAGCCGGCGATGTCGAGGTCGAGACCGTGCTTGGCGAAGATACCGGTCGCCTTGCCGATATTGGCCGGCGTGAACGAGAACGACTCGCGGCCGGCATTGCCGATGTGGAGGAGGTCGGCGGCGGAGGCGGCGGACGCCAACGCCAAACCGATTACCGCGGCTCCGACGATCGTCAGCGCCGGCTTCATCGATTTCCTCCCGCTACAACAAGGCTCGTTATCGTTGGCCCGATCTTAGCGCATTTCGCCGCCGCTCGGTGGCGGCCTCATCGAGCGTCAAATCGTCTCTGAGCACGACGCCGTAGTTTTCTTCGGCGAACGTCCGCGAAACGAATTCCTCGATGACATCGGACCGCACCGCCGCCGGATCGCGCTCCAGTGGATTGCCCCAGCCGCCACCACCGCCGGTGCGCACGATCACCTCGGAATCGACCGGCACCGGATGGTGGATCGCGTCCATGGAGCGGAAGTCGTTCTCGCCGGGCCGGCGCAGCAGGAAGTCGGCGGTGGCGCCGGCGGTGCCGCCCCACAGCCCCCAAGGCGGGCATTGGCCGCGCTTCGGATGATCGAAATTCCAACGGCCCTCGACCAGGTTGCGCACGGTGGTGTCGAGGCCGAGGCCGCCGCGGTGCTTGCCGGCGCCGGCGGAATCGATGCGCAGCACGCGGCCTTCCACCAGCACCGGGCATTTAAGCTCGATGCCTTCGATCGAGCCATTGCGGACGTCGCCCTGGCACACCGACACCGTGCCCGACACGCCGTCCTCGGTCGGCCGGCCGCCCCAGCCGCCGCCCTCGATGCTCTGCACCACGAAGCGGCGCTGCGTCTTCGGATGCACGCCGAAGAACACGATGGAGCCGCCAAGGAGGCCGTGATGCCCGGCCGGCACGCGGTCTGGCATCGCCTTGCCGAGCGCCTTGATGATGGTGTCGACCACCGTCGGCACGATCGTGCTCCAGCTCGACATCGGCGCCGGATGCTTCGACATCATCACGTTGCCTTCGGGGATGATGACTTTCAGCGCACCGAACGAGCCTTCGTTGACCGGCTCCATAGACCCGGTCAGCGCCTTGTAGGCGACGCGAGCGCCTGCATAGGTGCGCGAATTGACCGCGGCCTTGCGCGTGCCCGAGGTGGCGGAGAGGTCGATGGTCATGGCGCCGCGGTCGATCGTGACCTTGGCGTGGATCGGCAAGCGCTCGCCGCGGCTGACGCCGTCGTCGTCGATGAAGGACGAGGCCTCGTAGACGCCGTCGGCGAGTTTCTCCACCACGTTGCGGCACTTGCGTTCGGTCTCGGCGAAGATCTGCCCGATGGCGTCGAGGATGGTGTCGCGGCCGTAGCGGTCGAACAGCTCCTCCATGCGGCGGACCGCGAGCCGGCAGGCCGCCATCTGCGATTTCATGTCGCCGAGCGAGGATTCCGGAAACCGGATGTTGTCTTTGAGCACACGGTAGAGCGTGTCGTTGAGCTTGCCGCGCTCGTAGATCTTCAATTGGTCGAGCTGCAGGCCTTCTTCCCAAGGGTCCTTCACGGTCGGGCCTGCGCCGAAGCCGGTCGACATGCCGCCGACGTCGATCCAGTGCGCACGCACCATGGCGAACATGAGCAGCTCGCCCTTGTAGAAGAACGGCGTGTAGATGACGATGTTGTTGAGGTGCTGGCCGGCCACCGCCTGGTGATTGGTGATGACGACGTCGCCGGGCGCAAAGCCCTTGGCGCCGAACCGCGCCATCGCATCGGTGATGATGACGCCGAGGTCGGCGACGAAGTGCGACACGCCGCCGACGTTTTGCGAAATGAGTTCCCCCTTGGTGTTGACCAGCGAGGTGCAGAAATCGCGCACCTCGTAGATCATCATGTTGTAGGAGGTGCGCTGCAGGTCGGCGGCCATCTCGTTGGCGATGGCCGGCAGCGCGTTGCGGATGACTTCGAGCGTCACCGCATCGAGCGGCTTTTTCTTGCGCGCCGGCGGCTTTCGCTTTGCGGAGGCCGCAAGCTTTCCAGACTTCGCCATCATGCGCCTCCTACATCGATCAGCAATTCGCCGGACCGCGCCAGGCGGCAGACGTCGCCCTTGAATAGCACCGTCGTCGTGCCGTGCTCCTCGATCAGCGCCGGACCGGCAATGCGGGCGCCGGCGCCGAGCTCAGGGCGCTGATAGATGGGGCAGGACACCGGCTTCCGCGGGTCGTCGAGATAGACGTCGCGGCGCTTCGGCTTGGCTGAGGTTTTGGTCGCAAGCTTCGGAAAGGTTAGCTTCGTGCGCTTGCCGATGGCGGCGAGGCGGATATTGACCATCTCGACCGGCTCGTCGGGCGAATGATGCGCGTAGCGGTGCTCGTAGAGCGCATCGAAGGTGGTGCGGATCTTCTGCCGGTCGCCGCGCTTGATCATGTCGCGCGTCACCGGCACCGACAGCGTGAACTCCTGGCCGACATAGCGCAGATCCAGCTCGATCTGGAATTGCGGATTCTTCGCATGCCGCAGGCTCTTCTTCGCCTCGGCCGCCATCTCGTCGTGCACCACGACGAGCGCGGCAAAATCCAGACTCGCGAGATCGTAGTAGAAGGTGCGTATGAAATCGTGGCGCTCGTCGGCGAGCAGCATGCCGAGCGCGGAAAAGTGCGAGGGAAACAGCGGCACGATGACTTTGGGAATATGCAGTTCGCGCGCGATGGCGCAGACATGCAGCGGCCCGGCGCCGCCGGACGCCACCAGCGCAAAGTCGCGCGGGTCGTAGCCCTTTTCGACCGAGACTTCGCGGACCGCGAGCGACATCTTCGAGATCGCGATCTGCACGATCGCCTGCGCCGCTTCGATGGTGCCCATCTTCAAGGGCTTTGCAACTTTGCGCTCGATACCGTCGCGCGCGCCATCGGCGTCAAGCACCATCTGGCCGCCGAGGAAGTTGTGCGGATCGAGGCGGCCGAGCACCACATTGGCGTCGGTGATGGTCGGCTCGGTGCCGCCGCCGCGATAGCAGATCGGGCCGGGATCGGCGCCCGCGCTTTGCGGCCCGACTTTGAGCGCGCCGACGTCGTCGGTCCAGGCGATGCTGCCGCCGCCGGCCCCGACCTCGACCACGTCGATCATCGGCAGCATCACCGGATGACCGCCCGCGTAGCCCCCGACGTAATAGCCGGGCGCGAGCGTCGGCTCGCCGTCGCGCACCAGCGACGCCTTCGCGGTGGTGCCGCCCATGTCGAAGGAGATGACGTTGCCGAAGCCGAGCTTCTCGCCGACGCGGGCCGAAGCGATGATGCCGCCGACGGGGCCGGACTCCATCATCGCCACCGGGCGCTGCGTCGCCACTTCCGGCGTCATCACGCCGCCGTTCGAGCGCATGATCGAAAGATCGCCGCGGAAGCCGACGCCGCCGAGGCTCGCGCTCAGGCTCTTCACGTAGCCGCCGACCTTCGGGCCGATATAGGCGTTGACCACGGTCGTCGACATGCGCTCGAACTCGCGATACTCGCGCAGAATATCGTGCGACAGCGACAGGTAAGCGTTCGGCAGCGCCTCGCTCACCATCTGGCCGGCAATGCGCTCGTGCTCGGGATTGGCGTAGGCGTGCAGGAAGCAGACGGCGACCGCCTCGACGCCTTCGGCGGCGAGTGCCCGGCACGCCTCGGTGACGCTCGCCTTGTTGAGCGGCCTGTAGGCGTCGCCCGAGCTCGTGACACGCTCTTCGATCTCTCGCGTCAGGTGGCGCGCCACCAGCGGCTGGTGGCGGTGGAAGAACAGATTGTAGGCCTCGGGGCGGTTGCCGCGGCCGATGATGTAGACGTCGCGGGTGCCGCGGGTGACGATCAGGCCGGTCTTGGCGCCCTTGCGCTCGATTAGCGTGTTGATGGCGATGGTCGAGCCGTGGATCAGCTCGACAATCGAGCCGGCCGAAAGCCCGCTCTTGCGGATGCAGTCGAGGATGCCCTGGGTCAGCTCGTGCGGCGTGGTCAGGCTTTTCGCCTCGACGAAACGCCCCGCCTTGTCGTCGAAACCGACCAGGTCGGTAAACGTCCCGCCGATATCGATGGCAACAACTTTCATCGTCGCGTCCCGCGGTGGCGCGGCGCAAAAACGCCTGCACAGGTTGGAAGGAGGGCCGTCACGGCGGCGCAGACTATAAGTTTTCGAGCCGAATTCAACATGGCGCCCGGATGGCTGCCGTGCAGCAAATGAGGAACCGGCGTCTTAATGCTTTCTTCGCATCTCGTGCGACGAATTGACGGTAGCGTGCAGGTTGCGGGCGAATTCGACGGCGCCGAACACCGCCATGTCGGGCGCGGTCTTGACGTATTCCTTGACGCCCTGGATCGCCGGCCGCGGCGCTTTCAGGATTGCGGCGCAGAGCGTCTCGACCGCGGCCTCGAGCTTGGTGGCCGGCACCACGTCGCTGACGATGCCGAAGGAGAGCGCCCGCTCCGGCGCGATCTCTGCCTGCGAATACACGAGATAGCTCATCGCCTTGCGTGGCACGCGGTCGACGAACGATGACATCACCATGGTCGGCAGAATGTTGTGCGCCATTTCCGGCACCTGAAACACGGCCTTGTCGCTCGCTAGCGTGATGTCGCAGGCCGCGGCGATGGCACAGCCGAAGCCGAGCGCGCGGCCCTGCACCACGGCGATAATCGGAATCTTTGCGTTGCGCATGGCGCCGTAGCAGTTGAACACCACGTCAGAGAAGGTGCGGCGCTCGAGCGCATCTGGATCCTGCTTCGGCGTCGAACCCATCACCGCACGGCCGACGCAGAAATCGGCGCCGGCGCCGCGCAGCACCACGACGCTCGCGGTCTTCTCCGCGCCTTCGAGGATGCCGGTGAGCTCCGCGACCATCTCGTCGGACACGGCATTGCCGCGCTCCGGCCGGTTCAAGGTGATGTGCAGGATCGCGCGGTCTTGTCTGGTCAGGATATCGGGCATGGTGGCTCCGTTGTGGCGTATCACGCCTTGGACGAATTGATCGCTTGCCAGATACGCTCCGGCGTCACTGGCATTTCGATGTGGGTCACGCCGAATTCGGCGAGCGCGTCGACCACGGCATTGACCACGGCGCCGAGCGCGCCGGTGGTGCCGCCTTCGCCGGCGCCGCGCACGCCAAGCTTGTTGGTCGGGGTCAAGACTTGGCTGATGTCGGTGGTGAAGGCGGGCAGATAATCGGCGCGCGGCATGGCGTAGTCCATGAACGACGCCGCGAGCAGTTGCCCGTGGTCGTCGTAGCTGCAGCACTCCCACAGCGCCTGGCCGATGCCCTGGGCAGCGCCGCCGTGGGTCTGGCCGTCGACCACCATCGGGTTGATCGCGCGGCCGACGTCGTCGACGGCGGTGTAGCGCTTGAGCTCGAGCGCGCCGGTCTGCGGATCGATCTCGACCTCACAGACATGGGCGCCATAGGGAAAGCCGAGCTGCCGGATGGTCTCGTCGGCGGTGGCGGCGAGCGCCCCGCTCAAGTCTCCCGGCACCGCCTTGCCGTCGGCGGCCGCTTTGGCGACGTCGAAGATTCCCACCGAGCGGTCGGTGCCGGTGACGGTGAAGCGGCCGCCGGCGAACGCGATGTCGTCCTCGGCGGTCTCCAGCATGTGGGCGGCGATCTTCTTGCCCTTCTCGACGATCATGTCGGAGGCATTGCCCATGACGATGCCGGCAAGCCGCATCGAGCGCGCCGAGTGCGAGCCGCCGCCTTCTTTGACGATATCGGTGTCGCTCTCGATGACGTTCACATCGTCGAACGGCACGCCTAGCCATTCCGAGACGCACTGGGCAAACGTGGTCTCGTGGCTCTGGCCGCTGGACAGCGTGCCGACCACGACGTCGACCTTGCCTTTCGGATGCACGGTGATGTCGGCGCGCTCGCGCGGATAGCCACCAGTGGTTTCCAGATAGCAGCACAGGCCAATGCCGCGCAGGCGTTTGCGTTTGCGCGCCTCGGCGCGGCGCCGCTTGAAGCCCGCCCAGTCGCCGAGCTCCATGGCGCGATCCATCACCGCGCGGTAGGTGCCGTTGTCGTAGACGATGCCTTGCGGGTTCTTGTAGGGGAATGCCGAGGGCGGAATGAGATTGCGCTTGCGCAAGCTCACGCGGTCGAAGCCGTGCTCTTGGGCTGCTTTGTCGATCAGCCGCTCGATGACGTAGATCACCTCCGGCCGGCCGGCACTGCGATAGGGCGTGGTGCACATGGTGGTCGAGAGCACCGCCCGCGCGCGGATGTGGGACACCGGAATGCGATAGCCGGCGGTGGCGAGGCCAACGCCTTTGACCAGCGGCACATACGAGCCCGAATGCGCGCCGACATTGCTGAGGTTCGAGGTGCGCAGCGCGAGAAAGCGGCCGTCGGCGTCGAGCGCGAGCTCGGCGGATACAGAGAGATCGCGGCCCATATAGTCGCTGATGAACGCTTCGTGGCGCTCGGCGGTCCACTTCACCGGCCGGCCGACTTTTCTCGAGGCCCACACCACGAGGGCAAACTCGGGGAAGAAGCTGTTGCGGGTGCCGAAATTGCCGCCGATCTCGTGGGCGACGACGCGCACGGATTCGAACGGAATGCCAAGAATGCCCGCGATCTCCTTCTTCTGGCGGACAATACCGCCGGAGCCGGCGTAGAGCGTGTAACGCTGCGCCGCCGGATCGTACACGCCGACCGCGGCGCGCGGCTCCATTGGCACGCCGGTGACGCGGTTGACCCAGGTGTCGAGCCGCGTGACGTGGGCGGCGCGCGCGAACGCGGCGTCGGTCGCCTTGGCGTCGCCGACCTCGGCGTCGATCATGATGTTCGGCAGATCGTCGTAGAGCCGCGGCGCGCCGGGCGCGACCGCGGCCTTGGCGTCGGTCACCGTCGGCAGCGGCTCGAAATCGACGGCGACTTTCTCCGCGGCGTCTTTCGCTTGAGCGACCGTCTCGGCGACGACGAAGGCGACGCAGGTGCCGACGTGGCGCACCCGGTCGGCCGGCAGCACGTGGTGCGGCGCGATCGGCACCGGCGAGCCGTCGCGATTGTGCAGTACGATGTCGGGCGGCGTGCCGGGCGCGGCGAGGTGTGGAATGCGCTGCAGCCCGTCCGCGGCCGCATCGGCGCTAGTCAGCACTGCGAGCACGCCGGGTACCGCGCGCGCCGCGGCGGTGTCGATCGCGCGGATGCGGGCATGCGCGTGTGGCGAGCGTACCGCAGCGCCGTAGGCCTGGCCCGGCAGATTGAAGTCGTCGCTGTAATTGCCGCGGCCAGTGACGAGGCGAGCGTCTTCCTTACGGCGTACCGTTGCTCCAATGCCTGCGTTCATGATGCTTGGTTTCAGATTTTATTGCGGGGACCGATAGTCTCACACGCCGCCGGGCCCCGCTACGGCCTTTTCCGCGCACCCGCTATCGCGCGGCGGCCGGAAATTCCTTGTACCAATGCCGGGCGATATCGGCGCCGGTGCAGAACCACACCTTGTTGAAGCCGCGCATGTATTCGAGGAGCCGGATCAGCCCCTTGCAGCGGCCGGGCCGGCCGATCAGCCGATCGTGCAGGCCGATCGACAACAGCTTCGGGGCGCCGCGCAACCCTTCGCCGTAGAGCACGTCGAATGCGTCGCGCATGTAAGTGAAGAAATCGTCGCCCGTCGAGAAGCCCGAGTTCTCGTTGAAGCGATTGTCGTTGGCTTCATAGGAGTACGGGATGACGAGATGGGGCCGGCCGGAGATGGTCAGCCAATAGGGCAGCTCGTCGGCGAGCGAGTCGCGGTCGTAGAGGAAGCCACCGGCCTCGACCACGAGGCGGCGCGTATTGGGGCCGGGCCGTCCGGTCATCCAGCCGACCGGTCGCGTTCCGGCAAGCTTCGTCAATATCTCCACGGCGCTGCGGATGTGGGTGCGCTCGACCTCCTCGGCGACGGCGCCATAGTCGATCCAGCGGCAGCCGTGGCTGACGATCTCGTGACCCTGGGCGACGAACGCCTTGGCCAACTCGGGATTTTGCTCGAGCGCGCGGGCGACGCCGAGGATGCTCGCTTTGACGCCCAAGTCGCCGAAGACTTCGAGCACCCGCCAGGCACCGCGGCGGCTGCCATATTCGAACACCGACTCGACCAGCGGTACGCGGCGGCCCCGCTGCGTGCCGACGCCGATGTCGTTGAGCATGCCCTCGGACTCTTCGTCGCCGTTCGCGAGCGTCGACTCGCCCCCGCCTTCGACGTTGAGGTTGAAGTTGACCGCGATCAAAGCTCCGTCGGGCCAGCGCGGATGCGGCGGCGTCGCGCCGTAGCCGACGAGGTCGCGGGCGATCATTGGATCCGGTTTCGGGTCTGGCTTCAGATCGGACATGGTGGCATCAGTGGGATGGTCCAAGCGGCGCAGTGCATGGATCGTAGCAATAAAACCAGTCGGTGTCGGTCGGCCCGCGCATCCAGCTGTTCTCGAGCGAGATACGCTGCACCTCGGCAACCCGCGGAATCCGCGTCGCAGTGTACGTCGCGAATGCCTGTTCGCGATCGTCGAACGTCGCCAGGCACCGGGAAAGAATCGCAGCGTCTTCCACCGCCATGGCGCCGCCCGCCGCCATATAGGGCGGCACCGGGTGACAGGCGTCGCCGAGCAGCACGAGGCGGCCGCTGCGGCCGCCGCTCCAGCAATCGTTGCGCTCCCGATCGTAGATCGGCCAGAGACTTACATTGTCGACCGCCTGCAGGACGCGCTGCAGGTCGTCATGAAAGCCGACGAATGAGGCGAGATACTGCTCGCGGGTCGTCGGCACCGAGGCCTCGTCGCCTTCCCAATGGCACACCGGCACGACGCCGATGGCGTAAACCTCGTCGCGCCGGCCGGTCAGGTAATAGGGCAGGCAGTGCCGATCGCGGCCCCACCATTTGGTGCAGTCGGGGATGGCGACGCCGTTGAGCCGCGACGCCGGAAAGATCGCCCGATAGGCGGCGGCGCGGCTAAAGCGCGGCGGTTGCGCATCGATCAGGAATTCGCGCACCTTCGAGCGGATGCCGTCGGCGCCAATGACGATGTCGGCTCCCGTCGTCGTGCCGTTGGCGAAGGTAAGGCGGACCGCATCGCGCGTCTCGTCGAGGCCGACCAGTTGATGATCGAAGGCGATGGTGCTGGGGGCGACGCCGTGCTCCAGTACGTTATGGAGGTCGCCGCGATGGATATGGACGTAAGGCCCGCCGTAGTGGCGCTCGCTCGCCGCGTCGAAGATGATCTCGTACATCGTGGCGCCTGAGTCCCAGGCACGGCTGATATATTGCTGCGATTTGATGCCGGCGGCGATCAATCTGTCTTCGAGGCCGAGCCGGCGCAGGACTTTGGTGGAGTTGGCGGACAGAATAATGCCGGCGCCGATGCGCGAGAACGCCGGCGCCTGCTCGAACACGCGGACAGTGAAACCTACGCGTTGCAGAAAGCCAGCGACGGTCAGACCGCCGAGCCCGGCGCCAACCACGGCAACGCGTTCGCTGCGATCCATGATCGCGAACGGCGCTCAGTGCGCGGCTTGCGCCTCGCCCTCGACGCGATGCAAGCCGAGCCGCTGCATCACCGGCTCGTCGGTGACGCGCAGCAGCAGCGCTTCCTCGCCGGCCTCGTGGCTGTGCGGCCGCCAGGCCGGCGCCGCGATCACGTCGCCGCGGCGCCAGTCGAAGTGCTCGCCGTCGATCGTCGTCGTGCCGGTGCCGCGGACCACGGCGTAGATGTTGTTCGCGGTGGTGCGGTACGGCGCGGTTTTGACTCGCGGGGCCAGCCGCATCATGTGCAGGCCGATGGTGTCCATGGCCGGTGCGCCGAGCTCGACTTCCGTCCCGAACTGGCCGGCCGGCGTCTGCGCCGCCGAGTCGAGGCGCTTCAAGGTCTCGCTTAAAGGAAACACGAACGGCGAATCCTTGGTCGGTGGCGTGCTCGTCGCCGCGGCGCCGTGCTCGCCTTCCTCCTCGGCCGGCTCGAAGAACATCGGCTCGAGCAGCTGCACGAGCGGCACGTCGAGGAAATCGAGCCAATAGGCGCACGACCGGCTGTCGTTGCCGTGACCGTGGCTCGACCAGTTCGGCGTCAACAGCACGTCGCCCGGCTCCATGGCGATCTTGACGCCGTCCACCTCGGTGTAGGTGCCAGGGTCGGAATCGAGAATGAGCCGCAGCGCGTTCGGCGTGTGGCGATGCGAGCGTGCCCATTCGCCCGGCATGATCATCTGATAGGCAGCGACCAGCGTCCGCACGGTGCCGTAGCTGTTGGACGCGGCCGGATTGAACAGGATGAGGTTGCGCCGCTCGGCAAGCGCGGTGTTGATCAGGCGGCCGGCGGCATCGAGCGCGCCGCGCGCCTGCTCGTATTTCCAGAGCGCTGGCGCGAAATTCTTGCGCGGCTCGGCCCACAGCGACGGTGTCGCCTTGGCCCAGCCTGGCGCGATGTCGATGTGATCGAGCTTGCCGTAAAGCTCTTCGAGGGTTCCGGATCGGGCGAGTTCTTCTCGGGAGGGGACCTGCATCGGCTGCCTCTTTGCTGGTTGCCTTCACTCTAGTCGAACTGCCGCGCGTTTGCACCGGCTGCCATGGCTTGGCTGCCCGCCGCGCCGCGCACCACGTCGATGACGCCTAACGGCTCCGCCGGCATCCGGTCGCCGCGCCATGCGACATGGCCGTCGGGCCGTACCAGCACGAAGCGGCGCTCGTAGAGCGCGGCAACGAGCGGCTCGGCGATGGCGGTGAAGCCGATCGGCACCTTGCGCTCCTTCGCGGCTTCGAGCAGCGGTGCCGCTTCGGCGACGTCGGCGCCAAAGCCGAGCAGGGTGAAGCCGCCGCCGAACAGATCGAGGGTCGAACGGCCGTCGGCCAGGAAGGCGTGCGGCGCGCGATGGCCGGGCCGCGCGGTCGGCACATACATTCTTGGATTATCGGCCGGCGCCGCGCAACCGTCGGACAGGCAGATCGGCGAGCCCTCATAGCGATAGCCGAGATGGACGCCGAGCGTGAACCATTCGCGGCGCATGGTCTCGGAGATTTCGCGGCCAACTTTGTCGCGGGTCGCCGCACCTTGTGGTGTATCGTCGAGCAGATCGGGATGCGGATCGACCGACAGCATGCGGCGCAGATTGCCGGCGGCCTCGGTGACGTTGCGGGCGCCGATCGGCTGGCGCTCGGTGCTGTAGGAATCGAGCAAGGCGTTGCCGCCCCAGCCTTGCAGTGTGGCAGTGAGCTTCCAGGATAAATCGACCGCGTCGCCGATGCCGGTATTCATGCCGAAGCCGCCGGTCGGCGACATGACATGCGCGGCATCGCCGGCGATGAAACCGCGGCCGTTGCGATAACGTTCGGCGACCAGCTCGCGCCGCACCCAGGGCAGCACGCTCAAGATCTCGAAGTCGAAGTCGCGGCCGACGGCGCGACGGATCGCGGCCTCGATCTCAGGCTTCGAATATTCGCGCTGCTCGGCGCCGCCGATGATGGAGAAGCGCCACTCGTCGCGGCCGTTAATGGCGACGATGGTCGACCAGGTGCCTTCCGGCCCGATGAAGATGTGGCGATAGGCCTTGCCCTTGTCGTGCAGCGACAAAAGATGCGGGCACCGGAAGATCACGTTGGTGGTGTAGGTCAGCACCGGGTTGCCGCGCATCGCAAGCCCGAGCGTTTCGCGCACCAGGCTGCGTGCGCCGTCGCAGCCGACGATGGTGTGCGCGAGAATCTCCTCGCGCTCGCCGGTACCGGCGTTCTCGACGGTGGCGGTGACGTGGTCGGCGCTTTGCGTGAACGAGACGAGGCGGGTCCGATAGCGGAGCCGCACGGTTGGTTGTGCTTGCGCAAATGCGCGCAGGATCGGATCGAACATGTTTTGCGGGCAGCGCTCGCGCCGCTGCGGGCTTTCCTTGGGCGGCGGCGCCAGGCCGATGCCGGGAAAGCGTTCGCGGCCGAGCTCATGGCCGGTCATGCTGGTCAGGTAGATGTTGTCCTGGGCGTAGTCGCGCGGGTAGGGTGAGGCCTCGACTGCGCCGACCAGCCCCCAGCGACGGCAGAACTCCATGGTGCGGATGCCGACGAGGTCCATGCGCGGCTGATAGATCGAGCCGTCACTCTGCTCGATCAAGAGGCACGCCATGCCGCGCCAGCCGAGGTCGCCGGCCAGTGCCAGCCCGACCGGCCCGCCGCCGACGACCAGAACCGGTTCGATGTTACGTTGCACGTCCTGTCGCGGTCAGCCGCTGCAGCAGGCGACCAGCACGCTGACGGTGGGAGATCCGACAAAGCTGTAGGCGGCCGGTGCGACGTTCGCCGCGGCCTCCAGCGCATCGTCGGTAAACTCGAAAGTCAGGCCCAGTTCGCCGTCTTGAGGCTCCTCGACACGGTTCGTCATGCTTCTGATCCATCCATTAGTTAGCGTCGCCTGCGCGTGCGATTTCATCCTAGCAAGCCCGTTCCGGCAGGGAAACTTCGCCGCCCGCGCGCCGCAGGGGCCGCCGGTTGTCGGCAACGGCCGGCCGTGACACCATTTAATGTCCCGATATGTCCAGACACCGAACTACCATGCCGCGCAGGAGATTGGCCTGGGCCTCGCTGCCCGACGAAGAGCTGCTGAAGATCCGGCTGCGGAACCTCCACGTGAGGGTGCAAGGCACCTGGCTCGAGGACTGCCTGCTGACGTTGCACGACGAGCTGGCCGAGCGCGGGCTGCTCATTCGGCCGCACGCCTGGATCTCCAACGAATGGTTCAGCCCGGAGAACACGCCCGGCATCGCCATGCCGTTTTTCCTCGCCCATCCGCGGCTGATGCGGCTGGAAAAGAAGATGATCTTCGAGGTCGAGGGCGGCACCTGGAACACCTGCATGGGCATCCTGCGCCACGAAGCCGGCCACGTGGTGCAGCACGCCTATAAGCTCGCCCGCCTGCGCCGCTGGCAGCAGCTGTTCGGCCCGTCTTCGCGGCGCTACCCGCGTTACTACCGGCCGAATCCGGCGAGCCGCGACTACGTCCAGCATCTGAGGCTGTGGTATGCGCAAAGCCATCCCGACGAGGATTTTGCCGAGACCTTCGCGGTGTGGCTGCGGCCGCGCTCGAACTGGCGCACGCGCTACATCGGCTGGCCAGCGTTGAAGAAGCTCCGCTATGTCGACGAGCTGATGAAGGAGATCGCCGGCAAGCGGCCGTTCCTCACCAACCGCGAGACCGTCGATCCGTTGAGCAAATTCTCCGAGACGCTCGGCGAATATTACGCGCACAAACGCGAGCTTTATCTGGTCGACCCGCCGCGGACCTACGATCGCGACCTGCGCCGCTTGTTCTCCGCCGATCCGAAGCATCGCCGCGCCGAGACCGCGGCGTCCTTCATCCGGCGCAATCGCACCGGGATCCGCGAGCTGGTCGCCAAATGGACCGGCGAGTATCAGCTCACGCTCGACGCCGTTCTGGAAGATATGATAGCGCGCTGCCGCAAGCTCAATCTGCGCGCGGTTGGACCGGAGCGCGAGCTGGTGATGGAGTTCACGATCCTGTTGACCGCGAAAACCATGCATGCATTGTTTGGTCCGTCGCGACGGAGATGGATCGCGCTATGAGACGGCTGCGCGTCCTGGTGTTGATGCACCCAGACCTGATACCTCCGGAATCGTCCAAGGGCCATTCCCAGGAGGAGATGAACGTCTGGAAGACGGAGTACGATGTCGTCTCGACGCTGCGCAAGGCCGGCCACGACGTCAAGCCGCTCGGCGTGCACGACGAGCTGAAGCCGATCCGCGACGAGGTCGAGACCTGGAAGCCCGACGTCGTGCTCACGCTGCTCGAGGAATTCCACGGCGAAGCGATCTACGATCAGAACGTGGCGAGCCTGCTCGAGCTGATGCGCGTGCCCTATACCGGCTGCAATCCGCGCGGCCTGATGCTGGCGCGCGGCAAGGATTTGTCGAAGACGCTGGTGCACTACCACCGTATCCCGGTGCCGGCATTCACGGTGTTTCCGATGCGCCGCAAGGTGCGCCGTCCGGCGCGGCTGCAGCTGCCGCTGATCGTCAAGAGCTTGAACGAGGACGGCTCCTACGGCATCTCGCAGGCCTCCGTCGTCGACAGCGACGACAAGCTCGCCGAGCGCGTCAACTTCATCCACGAGCGCGTTGGCACGCCGGCGATCGCCGAGCAATATATCGAGGGCCGCGAGATCTATGTCGGCGTCATCGGCAACGACCGCCTGCGCGTGCTGCCGGTGTGGGAATTGACCTTCGGCAACATGGCCGAGGGCGATTGGCCGATCGCCACCGAAAAGGTCAAGCACGATACCGGCTATCAGGAGCGCCGCAAGATTCTGACCGGACCGGCCAAGGACCTGTCGCCCGAGCTGGTCGCGCGCATCCAGGGCATCGCCAAACGCATCTACCGTACGCTCGCCCTCGACGGCTATGCCCGCATCGATTTTCGCCTCGCCGCTGACGGCACGCCGTATTTTCTCGAAGCCAATCCGAACCCCGAAATCGCCGAGAGCGAGGAGTTCGCCGCCGCGGCCAAGCACGACGGCATCAAGTATCGCGAACTCCTGCACCGCATTCTGGCGCTCGGCATGCAGCGGGCGTCCGGCGCCGTCGCCGCGGGCTAGGGCGTGGACTTAAAGCGCGCGCGACAGGAACGCGCGGTCGTGGCGGGCGTTCACCTAGGTATCGTTACGCGCGCCTGGGAGTTTGTGATGGCCAATCCTCGTGAGTTCCTGGAACGCCGGGTCCGCGAAGCCGTTCAAGCGACGCCGTATCGCAACAAGGCCGAAGGCCAGCGGCTGACTTACGAGTGCCGCAAGGCCGCGACAACGGCCGGCGCTAACTGGTCTGCGGTCATCCAGGCGGCCAGCGGCAATGTGGTGCGCTATATCCTCGATGCATTGAATTGCGCCGCCGATCAGGAAGCCGAGCACATTTAGCATTGCCGGAAACCAGCTTGGAACTGATCCAAACGTGCTTGCGCGCTGGACGGGGAAGGCGGATATTAGTTACGGCCGTGACCAATTGCCCATGGCAAGGTCCCCTGAAAGGAAACGGTCCCGGGGAAGGTCCCTAGGAAGCGCGCCAATGGATACCAAGATCCGCAAAGCCGACACCGAGGCGCCGGCCGCCGTCGCGCCGCTGCAATACCAACCGGGCTTCGGCAATCATTTCGTCTCGGAAGCCGTACCGGGCGCGCTGCCGGTCGGCCGCAACTCGCCGCAGCGGCCGCCGCACGGCCTCTATGCCGAATTGATCTCGGGCACCTCGTTCACCACCACGCGCGCCGAGAACCGCCGCACCTGGACCTACCGCATCCAGCCGTCGGTGGTGCACCGGCCCTATGCGCGTATCGACAACGGCCTCATCCGCAGCGCGCCGTTCAACGACGTCGATGCGACGCCGACGCAACTGCGCTGGAGCCCGCTCCCGATCCCGAAGAAGCCGACCGACTTTATCGAAGGCATCGTCAGCTTCGGCGGCAACGGCGACGTGGCGACGCAAGTCGGCATGTGCGTGCACATCTATGCCGCCAATCACTCGATGACGGAGCGCTATTTCTACAATGCCGACGGCGAGATGTTGATCGTGCCGCAACAGGGCCGCGCCCGCTTTGTCACCGAGCTCGGCGTTATCGAAGCAGCGCCCGGCGAGATCGTCGTCATTCCGCGGGGCTTGCGCTTTCGCGTCGAGCTGCCGGACGGGCCATCGCGCGGCTATATCTGCGAGAATTACGGCGTCGCGCTGCGGCTGCCCGAGCTCGGTCCACTCGGCTCCAACGGACTTGCCAATCCGCGCGATTTTCTTAGCCCCGCCGCGGCTTTCGAAGACGCCAAGGTGCGATGCGTCATGGTGGCGAAGTTCCAGGGCAACCTGTGGGCGGCGGATATGGATCATTCGCCGCTCAACGTCGTCGCCTGGCACGGCAACTTCGCGCCGTACAAATACGACCTCGCCCGCTTCATGGTAATCGGCACCGTGAGCTTCGATCATCCGGACCCGTCGATCTACAGCGTGCTCACCGCGCCGTCCGACGTGCCCGGGACTGCCAATATCGATTTCGTCATCTTCCCGCCGCGCTGGTTGGTCGGTGAGAATACGTTCCGGCCGCCGTGGTATCACCGCAACGTCATGACCGAGTTCATGGGATTGCTGCACGGCGTCTACGACGCCAAGGCCGAAGGCTTCTTGCCCGGGGGCGCCAGCCTGCACAATTGCATGACCGCGCATGGTCCCGACGCCGAGACCTGGACGCGCGCCTCGCGCGCGGAGCTCAAGCCGCACAAGATCGAAGACACCATGGCGTTCATGTTCGAAAGCCGCTACGCCATGCGGCTGACGCGCTACGCCGTCGAGTCCTCAGAGCTGCAGCACGATTACTTCGAGGGCTGGCAGGGACTCGACCCTCACTTCAAGCGCTAAGGCGCCGCCCGGCAGTACAGAAGGAAATGGCTATGAGACTTTTTGGCAGGGCGCTCCTGCTCGGCGCCTGTTTGGCGCTGTCGACGATCGCAGCGGGAAGCCGCGTCGGCGCGCAGGATTATCCGAGCCGGCCGATCAACGCGATCATCCCGTTCGCTGGCGGTAGCGCCAGCGACGTCGTCAGTCGCATCCTGTTCGACCGCGTGGCGAAGTCGCTCGGCCAACCGATCGTCGTGGAAAACAAGCCCGGCGCCGGCGGCAACAGCGGGACCGCCGTCGCGGCGCACGCGACGCCGGACGGCTACACGATTCTGGGCAGCGGCTCCGGTCCGGTCGCCGCCAACGTCACGCTGTACAAGCAGCTCGACTACGATCCGCAAAAGGATTTCGAGACCATCTCGCCGTTTGCCGGCTTCACAATCGTGGTCGTCGCTAGCAACAAATTGCCGGTGAACAATCTGCAGGAGCTGATCGCCTACGCCAAAGCCCATCCTGGCGAGCTCAACTACGGCTCGGTCGGCATCGGCAGCTCGCAGCATCTGGCCGGCGAGTATTTCAGCCAGCTGACCGGCGCGAAGCTCACCCACGTGCCGTACAAGAATATCGGCCAATACGTGCCCGACCTGATGGCAGGCCAGGTGCCGGTCGGCTTTCAGTGGCTGCCAAATGTCGCCGCCGCGCTCCAGGCCAAGGGCGCGCACGCCCTCGCCGTTGCCGGCACCAACCGGCTCGGGGCGCTGCCGGACGTTCCGACCACAAAGGAAGCGGGCCTGCCCGAATACATCGTGTCCGGCTGGTTTGCGCTTCTGGTGCCGAAGGGCACGCCCGACGCGATCGTGAAAAAGCTCAACCGCGAAGTCGGCGCCGCGCTCAAGGATCCCGAGGTGCACCGCCGCTTCCAGCAGCAGGGCGCCGAGCCGATCTATCTGTCGCTCGAACAGTCGAAGGCCTTCATGGCCGATGAGATCGCGAAATATCGCGATATCATCACTAAGGCTCACATCCCGCAGATCGATTAGACAAATCGATCAAGCTGCCGCGCGGCCGCCACTGCGGTTGGCAAAATGATCGTCGACGAGACCGACAAGTGGGCCAAGGTGATCAAGTTCGCCCGCATCAAGCTCGGAATGACGGCGTTGCGGTAGCCGCGGGTTAACGTCGTTTGGATCGACCGCGCGAAACTTTTTGTTTTGGATCGCGACTTTTTTATTTCGGATCGGCGCTGGCGATTTGACCGCGCGCCTCCTAATCTTGGACGCATCGATCATCTCGCGAGGGACGGCGATGCGATTCAGTTGGCCCGCACTGATCCTGGCGCCGTTGGCGGTGCCGGTGCTGTTCAGCGTGGCGTTTGTGAGCTCCTCACCCGGGAGCGCGCCGCTGCTGGGGTTTCTGATCCTGCTGGTGCCGAGTTCCTTCATTTCCTACGGCACTACGATATTTTTGTTCCTGCCCTGCCTGCTTGTGCTCTCGTTGTTTCGGCCGATGACGGGCTTCAAGGTCTGCCTGCTCGGACTGGTGCTGGGCGCGCTGGTATTCGTGCCGCTGACGGTGATGGACTGGAAAGGCAGCGGTCCCGATTCCGGCCCGCCGGAGGAGAGCTTTTTCTCGTTCCTCGTGCGCTGGGCCGCCGATCCCTTCAACCTGATCTTTCCGGTGTCCGGACTGATCACGGCAGGGCTGTACTGGTGGCTGGCGGCACGGTGGCCGACGTGGCGGCGCGGCCGCTCGATAGCCGCGTCGCAATAGCCCGCCGCTACGCTGTCTGATAGCGCTTTAGGAACGTGCGCGCGCGGTTGATGGTGCGGGCCTTGAGCTCCGGCTGCTCCTTCCAGGGAAACACCGTTATCTCGGCATTGGGTACGAGCGAAGCGATGTCGATGGAGACCTGGAGCGGATGCGCGACGACGTCGTCGGGTAGCACTAGCATCGGCGTCTGGCAGGACTTCGCAAAATCGCGCGACACGCTGTACACGAAGTCGGGCTGCACGCGGTAAAGGTTGTGCAGATACTGCTCGATGATCGCCATCGACACGTTGGGCTGGCGCTCGCGAAACTCCTTAGCCCAGACGTCCCTGCCGGACTCGTACATGTAATCCGGCTTATCCGGCCGGTGCCCGACCGGCTGACTCAGGATTGCCGCGACGACGCGCTGCGGCGCGCGCTCCATCAGCTTCATTCCGAATGGGCCGCCGATGCAATTGCCGAAGAAAAAGAACTGGCGAATGCCGAGATGGTCCATCACGCCGAGCTGGTCGTCGGCGAAGGCTTCCCACGGATTGTCGACCGGAACCGGGCCGGTCGACTCGCCGTTGCTGGCGTTGCGCTGGTCCATGGTGATCACGCGGAAGTCGTTCTTGAACTCCTCCATGATGTTGATCACGGCGGTCGGCCAGTTGCTGATGCGCGAGTTCAGGCCGCCGCCGGGCGTCGCCAGCAGCGGGAAGCCCGCGCCGATTTCGGCGTAGCGGATGCGAACATTGCCCTTCTCGTAGAAGCCGATCTTGACGCCCGCCGGCAAGGCCGGCGGCGCTCCGGCCTGCGGCGTTTGGGCGAACACTTGCGGGGCGCTGGTCGCCGCGGCGGCAGCGGCACCGGTGGTCAGAACGGCGCGTCGGCTCGAATCGATCATCGGCTTCCTCCCTCGTTGTCGCTGCCGATTGCGTGCGGCGCAGCGAAATAATGCCTTATTCTATCACGTCGTCGGCGCGCCCGAGCATCAGTGGCGGTACGGCAAGACCCAGCGTCTTTGCAGTCTTCACGTTAATGACCAGCTCATACCTGGTTGGAAATTGGGCCGGCACATCGGCGGGCTTCGCGCCCCTCAGGATGCGATCGACAGACGACGCGCCCTCGCGCCAGACCAGAAGCGGATTGGTGCCGTAGGAGATCAGGCCACCGCTCGCAGCGAAGGTGCGAAACGCATAAACGGCAGGGAGGCGAAAGCGTGCCGCCAGATCGATGATCGGGTCGCGATTTGCGAAGGTGATGGCGTGCGGCGCAACGATCAAACCGCCATTGCCCTCCGCGGCAAACGAGGTCACCGCGCGCTCGATCTCGGCGGTGCTGTGCACCGGAAGCGCGATCACTTTGACCGTCGACGGTGCGCCGGCCTCGGCGGCGCGCAGCAAACCGACATTGGCCGACGTTTCCGGGTGCAGGAGGAAGCCGACGCGGCTGACCGTGGGCGCGACCTCCTGCAAAATCTCCACCCACTTGCCGGCGATGGCATTCTCCAAAACGGCGTAACCGGTGAGGTTGCCGCCGGGCTGCGCCATGCTCGCGACATAGCCGCTGCCCACCGGATCGCCGACGAGGATGAATACGACCGGGATGGTGCGTGTTTCCTGTTGCACGATCGTGGTGATCTGGTTTGAGCTCGGCACGATCACGTCGGGTGTCACGCCGATCAATTCTCTTGCGAGGGTGCGCGCCTTGTCGGGATCGCCACTGCCCCAGCGGATGATGAATTGGATGTTGCGCCCCTCCGTCCAACCTAATTCTTCAAGCCCGCGCTGAAACGTGGCGATCACGGCCTTGCCCTCGGCGTCGCCTTCGCTATAGGGGATCAACAGCGCGACCCGCCGCATCGGCTCGCCCTGCTGGCCAAGCGCCGTGAGGGGCCATAAGACTGGCGAGCCGGCAATTGCTTTGATTAAGTCACGCCGTCGCATTGCGCCCCACATCGGCCGATGGCTTGCAGTCGGTAGATTACAGCAAATATTCTAGGCCGGCGAAATGGGGCTTCGCACTCATGTCGCGCAATGGTAATCCTACGCGCTATTCGATCGCGTTGCGTTAGCGCACACGGCCCACTGATCCTACAGCTCGCGAAAGCATCGACTATTGCATCTTGGGGATCTTGTACTTGCGAATGAGCTGACCTGACTCTTCAAGCTCCCGAGCGATTGTTTGCGAAAATTCGCCGGCGCTGGTGACGTTCGGTTCCATGCCTTGGTTCAGCAGGAATTCTGTGACCTTGGGCTCGTTGATCGCCTTGGCGACCGTGCCATTGAGCTGCGTGACGATTGTCTTGGGCGTTTCGCCCGGTGCGAACAGGCCGAGCCAGGTCGAAAGCGGAAAGCTGCCGAGACCCGCCTCGCGATAGTTCGGGATGTTCGGGAATAGCGGCGCGCGCGGGTCGCTGCCCTGAACCAGGATACGTCCTTTGCTTTCGTTCGGATTGTCCACCCAGTTGCCGAGCGCCGTCCACGTCATTTGAATTTCGCCTTTGATTAGGGCGAGGACGAGTTCGCTCGCGCCTTTGTACGCCACCTCCAGGATGTCGGTTTTCCAGCGGTCGTTGAGGAAATGCCGGAAAACGTTGGCTGTGCTCGCGGGCCCATAGGTGCCGAAGTTCAGCTTGCTGGGATTGGCTTGCGCGTAGGTCTTCAGCTCGTCGATGGTCCTAACCGGGATGGTCGGCGATGCGACCAGCCCAACGGTGAATTTGCCGAGCATGATGACGCTTTTGAGATCATGCATGGGGTCATAGGGCAGGTCATCGATCAAATATGGGTTGAACGTGATTGACGAGGTCGACAACGAGCACACGGTATAGCCGTCGCCACGCGCGTCCTTGCAGGCGAGCGAGCCGCGCACGAAATTGGCGCCCGGACGATTATCGGTAACCCACGGTTGACCCATGATGGCGCCGGCATCGACGGCGATGCGACGCGACACCACATCCGACAGCGATCCCGCGGTGACGGGCACGATCATGGTGATCGGTCGCGTGGGATAGTTCTGCGCTTCCGCCGATAGGGCAAACGCCGCCACCGCGAGCGCAAGCGAGAGGCTCAAGGTGCGCCCATACATCGTTCTCATCGGGCTGTGGCCGCTGTCTTGGCGGTTTCGCGATGCAGATCGGAAATATCGGCCCAGAGGTAATCCGGCCGCTGCCATTCTTTCAGCGGCCGGCCCTCGGCGAAGGCTTTCAGCTCTCGCAGCCACAGCCGGCGCATCAGGGCGACGCTTAAGTCGGTGCCGCCGAGCAACTCGTCGAATGTGCGCTGTGCGGGCGGGCCTAGGCTGGCCAAGACCGCGCAATCCTGGATGTTGGTGAGATAGAAGTGATTCATCGTCTCCGAGCGCGCCTTGAGGTCGCGCATGTTCTCGCGGCCGGCGATCAAGTCGGCCGCCGCGTCCGCCACCGCTCGCGGCGGGCGAAAGGCGTCCGATTCATCGCGCGGTCCCGCGGTTCCGGTTTTGATCCGCGCGGCAAAGCGCTCCGCGTCGTGGCGCGGCAGCGCGTCGAGATTGAAGCGGATTGCCGAGTCGTCGTCGCGCGGAACCCGCCAGGCCCGCGTAAATTTTCCCGGAAAGCCCGGCCGGCCGATCTGCGCGAATTCGGCGGCGGTCGGCATGTGAAAGTAGCTGCGATTGTAGATCGCTTCGTCGCCGGTGCCGATCGAGCGATCGAAGCGGCCGGTCATGCCCCAGTCGCTTTCGCGCCAGTCGAGCTTGCCCGAAGTTTTGTAGCCGAAGTGCCAGTGCAGATACTCCGTGTGCACGAGGTCCGTTGCATTCTCGAGCAGATCGAAATAGCTGCATGGCCAGATCTCGGTCGTAATCCGCCGAATATAGAGGTCATCGTCCTCGAAATCGGCCAAGCGCGGCAGCGGCGCGGCTTCGCCCTCTCCCAGATAGACGAAGACAAGGCCGAGATATTCCCGGACCGGATAACCTTTGATCTTCACGCGATCGCAGAACGGGCGCGGTTCAGCGGGCTGCGCGACGCATTGCCCGGACGCGTCGTAGGTCCAGCCGTGATATGGGCATTCGATGTCCTCGCCATGGACAAATCCGAGCACCAGTTGCACGCCGCGATGCGCGCATCGCCCGCCGACGATGTGGGCGACGCCGGACTCGCCGCGATAGAGCGTCAGATCTTCGCCGAGAATGCGGATCGGCTTGATCTGGCCGGGCGCAAGGTCGGCGCTGACGAAGACCGGCTGCCAGAAGCGGCGAAGATAGCGCCCGGCGATCGTACCGGGTCCGACGCGCAGGATGTCCGCGTAGCTGATCCTTGCCGCATGGTCTCCTTGTTTTGCATCGCGCGTGTCAGGTGAAGCTGGCGCTTGCTTCATCGTCGTCACTCCCGCGTCTGGGCTTGCAGAAACTGCGTAACGATTTGCCGCGAGCGATCGCGCTGATCGACTTGCGGCCAGTGCCCGCAAGCGGACAACACGTGCAGCTCGCTGCCCGCGATCAGTCGCTGCATCAGCACGGCGCGCTCGGTGACGGAGCTGCGATCGTCCGCGCCCCACAGCAGCAGTGCAGGATTTCGCAGGCGAGGCAATTCGGAATGAATGGGCTTCGGCGTGCCAAGCGCGATGCGTCCGCGATTGGCGGCTTGATTTTTTTCGTTCCAACTCTTGGCGAAGAGCTGCACCAGCTCATCGCTGTACGCCGCGGGGTTTTTCAGGACGAGCTTGAGCATGGTTCGGGAATTTTCCAGCGAGGGCGCAAAATCGTGAACGGCCGCCGACACGGTGCCCGGCATAGGCGTCGCGGACGGTGTCACGCCGGGCAGTTGAGGCGGCAGCAGGGTCGACGGGTTGAGAATGAGCTTGTGAATGCGCCGATCGTCGAGCGCCATGGCGCAAGCCATGTAGCTGCCCATCGAAGAGCCCCAGATCGAATAGCGGTCGAAACCGAAATAATCGGCGAAGGCGCGCGCATGAGCGATACGTGTGTCGATGGAGAAGTCGGCGGGATTGTCGGTCTGTCCGAAGCCGGGCACGTCGGGCGCATAAACTGAAAAGCCGGCTTCGGCGCAGCGCCGCACCTGATCTCCCCATTCGACGCCGACACAGGAACCCGGGAGTTGACCGTGCAGCATCAGCAGAACCGGCCCGTCGCCGGCCTGCCAGTAGTAGGTCCGCAAGCCCACTACGGTCGCATGTTTCTTCTGCACTTCGACGGCCATGAACGCTCTCCGCCCGAAACCGTAACCGGCAATTTCTGTCAGTGTCTCAGACCGCCAATCGCGTCGCAAGACGAAGTCCCTGCGCGTCAGCCGTCAGCGGAGTTGTGAGGGCCTTATCGCTTTTCACTCCGCCGCCACTGTTTTGGTTCGCGGGCGGCGCGGCGCCAAACGCTCGGCCAGGCCAAGAATGCCGCGCGGCATGAAGATGAT
>Ga0306926_10001122_pt1 | contig 26431 bp, 24 predicted proteins | sample flu12Cox44000178_FD_203759 | JGI IMG/M metagenome (GOLD analysis project Ga0306926, IMG submission 203759) | Lab enrichment of tropical soil microbial communities from Luquillo Experimental Forest, Puerto Rico - flux8day.12C.oxic.44.000.178 (v2)... | ecosystem: Environmental > Terrestrial >...
TGTGACGCTCCGATGCCAGGCCGCCGTCAGCGGTTACGACGGCGTTGCAATGATGTCGATGTGGTCGATGCCGCTGCGTGAATAGGCGCCCATGACCCCGTCGACGCCGTCGCCGAAGCTGGTCTCGGACCCATTTTTTTCAATCACACCGATTCGGTATCCTCTAGCGATCAAAAAGCGCAGGTATTCGGGACCGCTGCACACGGATATGCCTTGCAGCATGCCAGGACTAAATTCGCTCACGATCACCGGCCGGTCGCGATCGATCGTCTCGGAAAGCCCGATCAGCGCGTTGAGCTCGGCCCCCTCCGTGTCGATTTTGATCACGTCGAATCGTCGATCTCTGGGAAGGATCGCATCGAGCGCAAAGCACGGCACCGGGCGCGAGGCAAAGATCGCGTCCAAATCACTCGGCAATTCCGTCGTCGTGCCGTTGGAATAGGAAACGTTGAGGACCAGAAGGCCGGTCTGACGGCCGGCCGCGGTCTGAATGACCAAGACCTGGTCGAAGCCGTTCACCCGGCGGCTCGCCTCCAGCAGCTTGATGTTCTCCGGATTGGGTTCGACCGCGACGACGCGGCCCGACGTCCCGACGAGGGATGCCAGCAGCATCGTCAAATACCCGATATTTGCGCCGATATCCACAACCGCCATGCCAGGTTTGACACAGCGGCTCAACACCGCGACAATCCTCGGATCGTAGGAACGGCCGATCAGCACGTGATTCCCAACCGCAAGATCGTCAATCGATGCGAATAGAGAAAAACTCGGGAACTGCACCAATTCGACCTTATCCTGATATGTCTTGTTCAACAGCCTGCGGTCGGCAAATTCTCGGGAGGTAACAAAGCTGCTGACGACATTTCCAAGATCTTCGCCTGCCCGCGAGGAGTGGCCGGGCCATTCTTCCGGGTTCGGGTTCCGCCCGAGCAACAGCCGAAAGCAATAAAAAATATCCTCGGCGGTTGCCGTTTCCGAGTGCTCCGCCCCGAGCCGGAACGGGTTGTGGGACGCCGGAGGCAGAGCCGGATCGTCCGAGACGACCGGCAATTCGCTTTCGCGGTATACTGAGTGGCGCGGGTCGAGCAGACCTCGTACGATCGGTATGCGCCGCGCCAGCACCGTTGCAAGAGCTCTCATCGTTCCGGCTCGCCGAGGCTTGTGACGATAGCAGATAGAGGGGTCGGCGGTCCTCACTCTGATCAGATCGATGATAGACCCGGAGCGGGAACGTACTCTTCAACGGGCGCGCCTGTTGCGACAGCGTGCCGCGGTTCTGCGTCGCCGCCGGACGATCGCCGAGATTTGGCGGCGCATCGAGTTCGAGGCCCTGTGGGCCGATCCGCGCCAGCGCGCGGCGCACGACGATTGGCGGCGCGCATTCTGCGAGCATCGGCCGCATCTTTATGAGCCCGTGCCGAAGGCGGTCGGGCGACGCTCGCTGCTTGCGAGCCTCGCTACTCTCCTGGCGACGCCGACGATGGCCCAGGCGTCTGCTCCGCACCGTCCCCATGACGGCCCGAGCCTTCTCGGCGCAGGGCAAGAACCCGGCTCACGCGTCGACGTCAGGAACTTCAGCACCGCCGAGCACCCTTATCGCGGCGGCAGCGACGACGCCCCGGCCATTCAGGCGGCAATCGGCCATGCCGCGTCGCTAGGCGGCGCGACTGTATATCTCGGCCCCGGACCGCTTTCTTTTACCGGCTCACAGGGGGTCGACAAGCCTGCGCTGTCGTGGACCGCTCCGGGGATAATGCTCAAAGGCGACGGCCCCGGAGGAACCGTTATTACCGTCAAGTACAATCCGACCGTCGATGTCATTTCTCTCGGCTCGGTGCCGGACAACCTGAATGCGGCGCAGAGCGGGATACGAGATCTCGGCATCGGCCTCGGGAGCGGCCAGTCGCAATCTGCCGGCTCGGCCGTGCGCAGTTCGAACGGGCAGAAACATCAGTTCGAGAACATGCACAGTTTTGGCGGCTTCTACGCCCATTTCTGGGTCACCGGCGGGCCCAATCAATATGTCGTGTGGATCTCCCGATGCCTGGTCGACGCTTCGACCGGCACGCAACATGCGATCATGGTCGGCGATGGGACGCGCAATTTCCCGCAGGACACGATTATTTTGGACCTCGAATCGGGTGGCAACCATACCGGGCGGAATTGCATCACGATCGTCAATGCCGGCGGCGTCACAATTACCAACGCCGATATTATCGATTATACCGAGAACGGCCTCAGGATCTTCCCAGGTTCGGGTCAAACGGTGGTCAATTCGTTCATCCACAACCTCGAATGCGATACCTGCGGTGATGACGGCGCCTTTATTGCGATGGCCGAGAGCGGCGGTCGAGTGCAAAACCTGAGCTTCTCGCTTTCATGGTTTTCGAGCAACGGAGGCGCCGGGCTCAATCTGAAAGGGGCTGCCGGCAACCCGATCGACGGTGTCCATCTGACCAATTGCACGGCGGGCGGCAACGTGCGGCACGGGATCTGGGTCAACTCCAATTGCAAGAACATCGACATCGATACCGTAACCGCCGGGGGCAATTCGGCGTTGATCAGCGGCTTCACCGGCGAGCCGACCGGCACCGCCAATACCCACAGCGGGGTCATCGTAGACGACGGCAACAATCTCGGCGTCTCGATCGTCGGGGGGCGCTCCGGGGCTGTCGGCGCGTGGGACGGAGCGGCTCCGACACAGAAATACGGCTACGCGTTTGGTGCGAGCACGGATTATTGCGGGCTCTTCGGCGCCACCGCGAGCGGCCCCGCCGGGCCGGCGCGCAACGCGACCGGGCCGCTGCTCAATCTGAGCACCGGAAGCCACAACCAGATCAACCCGCCCGTCGGGTAGCGGAATGCAGAGAGAAAACTTTCGCTCATTCTAACTTCTAACCGCATGTCCGCCAAGGATGGGGCGACCCGTCTAGCAGTATGCAGATCAACGCAACTACCCGTTTAGCTTTAGGCCACAACTGCAGGCGTTTACCGGATGTTCCGTCGTAATTTCTCAGTCACCTCGCCAGCAAGATGGAGATACCAGTCGCTCGGTACATTGCAATCGCCGTCATCGAGCGTAACCAGACGAGTATCTTCGGGTGTTGCACTTTTACTAGTCACCACTTTGTACAGCGCCGTCCCCTCATTCACCTCATCGAACATAGCGCTGTAAAGCATTGTCGCGCCCGCCCCGATCGCGTTTGTTGCCTGACGTTTATAGAACCGCCCGCACTCGCGAGGAATCTCATTAAGAGCTACTTTGCCGCTCTGTCCATTGTACCAAGACATGCCCGGGAAAATAACTGGTATATACTCGACGGTGTGCTGTTTTGCTTCTGCCATATCCGGAGCCATTTGCTGCTTGAGGAACGCATCGGCTTGCTCTGCATTACGAAATCGGCCGACGGTCCAAGGGCTGATAACGTCGAGGGATCGGTACACAGCCGCCCATTCGTACTCGCCGTGCGAGTCTTTGTCGAGCGTGCGCCAATATGCAGGGACTCCGCCGACAATCGTCGCCGGGACCTCAGAATTACGAAAGAAGGTGATCAGCGCTGATGCTTGTTGGGCGCTCAATGGGCGATCAATAACCCCGATCCCCCATAACCCTACTAGCGGCTTACCCCTGTGCCGCATGTACGACGGGCTCTCGGTCAGGTGCATTGACTGAGTCAACTCATTCCAGTCGCGGCTCACCCGCTCAACCATATCGGGGTCCGTGCCTGACAGATCGTACATGACAAAAAAACCTCGTCTCGTCGCCTCAGCTCCAGTACGTACATTGTTCAATACCCTGTTCACAAACGAGAGTGTTTGCGGATTCTTGAGCTCGGACGCAAATCTCTCCAGAGCGACTCCGTCGATCCCGTAGTCTCGCATCCATTGAAAATGACGAGCCACCGTTTCGGAGTTTTCCGCCGAATAGAGATAGGCCGGCTCCCCTGACCGGAGCCTTAATCCGGTATGGCACAGCTCATCAGAACGAAGCTCGGACGGATCAGGCCACATATCGACGACGACGTCATGCGGCCCGGGGCGATCTCCCGAAAACCAATGCCGCCAACCGATCCCAGATCCGTCCTCAGGACAGCTGAACCATCCCTGATATCCGGCAACGTGTTTACCTATTAATGTCAAAAAATCAGGATTCATGGACTGAGCGTGACTCGACCGGCCGGCAATTACCATCGCGGCAAGACCGCCAACTACTAAAATGAGCAGGTTGCGGAGTTCCCCTCCCATCCTGGGTGTCCTTCGGTCAGGGCTTCATAAGGGGTCTACGATAGCCCAGATAGAGGCGCAATATCCTCGGGCTGTTACCCCAAGCCTCCTCTGTTCAGGAAAGTCATGGGCCATCGTCGCGCAGCGGCGAGGCCCGGCTACGTCCGGTCGAGGGCCTGGATCTGCGATTTCTCATCATCGCTGAGCACGATCTCGCGCGCCGGCAGACCGATTTAAAGGCCGACGATGTCTCTGAGCTTCGGCACGAATCGGGGTCGCGCGACAACTTAAACTGGCGCCCCAGTGTGGCGCCGCAGCCTGAGTGGCCACCAGATGCGCTGTACCGAACCGGCGCTAATGCCGACCGCGTGGCCATCATCGCGGCCGGCCAATGCGTCCGCCTCGCCCGGCGGATCGGTGAGGGTCAGCGCCACGGTGCGTTCGCGCCCGCTTGCCTGCAGCGAGAAGATGGATGAGGGCCGCGTCTTATCGCAGGCCCGCGACACCCGCATACCCTTCAAGATGCGGCCTCGATCGCAGCCTGCATGATTGCCGCTTCCGTTTGATGTACCAATGTGGCGCCGATGAGCGTCACGGCACCGTCGAATGCAGGGCGTTCGTTGGAGAGCCGGATGTCGATCAGATCATCGTTCAACTCATCGACGACAAAAACGAGATGGACCTCCATGATGTGTTCGGCCGGCGGCCGTATCCTTCGGGATGCCAATTGCGCGCCGGCCAGAACTTCGACCGTAAACTCACGATCGGCCGCCTCACGCGAGAACAGCAGTTTGAGTGAAAGACCCCAACGCCCCGCCGGCAATATAATATGGGGGCCCTGCACCAGGCAGCGCGCGCGCCCGGTAATGTCGACTGCGCCGACTGCTCGCTGATCCGGCCGATCGGCGAGAACAAAAAGATCGGGGGTCCAGGTGATCGAGCGAATTTCGCTGCTCTGCGCGCCCTCGAGATAAGGCGCGAGCGCACCAGTCACGGTGTCCCGGTCGCTCGCTGGGAGGCCATTCCACCAGGCGGTCGCATCGTGAAGGTCGAAGGCACCGCTGGTGGGCAGGCTGCCAGCCAGCACGGCAACCTCCGAGCCGCTGACCGGAATCTGCAGATGCTGCGCAATTGCCGAGGCGGTGGTCTCGCGCCGCGACCAATGACGATCCCTCTGCAACGCCAGCGACTGGGTCGAGGAAACAAGAGCGGTAACGGCAGCGCAACTGCCGGCTACCGCCCGGATCGCGCCGGCAAGTTCGGTACCGCGGCCGAGAATGAGGTCCGCCAACGCGATACGAGGGTCATCGAGTGCGGCAACGAAGCCGCGGCCGGTTTCGACGAGCGTGCGACGCAAGGAGCCCCGAGGTTGCCGCGCGCTGATCACCGCGTGGCGGGCATCCGATTTCATCACGCCGAGCGACAGTTCTTCGAGCGTGTTGGCATGGATGGTCGCGGTAGGCCCCAATGCGCGCTCCGCAAACCTCGTGGCTACCGTGTCGCACCACTCGGAAAAGTAGCCGGGAAGCCCCACCACAAAAAAGAACATCTGCCAACCTAAAGATCCAGGACCGCCTCAAAGTTATCTCGTGCCTGGGTCGCACCGTCAAAGTGCTCCAACGCCAAGGGCGTCAGCGTAACATGCCCAAAGGCGACCTGCCCCTTTGCGTGTTCGTCCAATACCATGACGCGGACTTCTACTCCTTGCCCGGTTTTTTCTCCCAAGGAGAAGCTGATCTCTGCTGTCTGGATGCCGGTAGAATCGGGACGAAAACTCGTCGCCGCAAGCTGTTGATCACAGCAGCAGGCATCGACAAGGAAAATGTGCCCTGTCGCTTCGCGCGAGAAACCAAGAACAAGACGTGCGTTCCAGGATCCAGGCGGCAGATGAATATAAGGTCCGTAGATCAGGCAACGAGCTCCTCCCGACACGTCGATCAAATGCGCCGGTTTCTTGATCGGATCCCCGACAATCGCAAAGAGATCCCGGGTCCATACAAACTGGCTCATATTGGCGCCCGCAAAAAACGCGCCGTAGGGTGCAAGCGCGCCGTCGAGCGTTTTTCGGCTTCGTTCCGGCAGAAACTGAGTTCCCGCGCCACCATTGGTTTCGACCGGGGCCAACCCCGCTTGCGCCAGGCCCTCGACGATCTCCGCCACTTGGGATTCGGTGATTGGTATGCGCAAATGGCCGGCAATCGCCGATACCGTGCCGCTGGGGTTGCTCCGCGCGTTTTTGGCGTGGAGGGTGAGCGCATTCGGGATAGTTAAGTACCGCATGATAAAGGGGCAGCTATTTGCCACCGCGCGGGTCGCGGCAGCTGGTTCGACCCTCGTCTTTTCCAGAATGTCAACGACAGCGCCGCGAGGATCGTCGAGTGCCACGATGAAGGGGATTCCCGTCGCCGCGAGTGCGGCGAGCAACCGCTCGTCCGGTTGCCGGGCGCCAATGACGAGTTGTTCCGGAGCATCCCGCATCAGGAACAGGCCAACCTGATCGAGCACCCGGCCGACGGGGTGATACCCGAGCATCTCATCCAAGGACGGCCACTGCCGAGCGACGGTCGGTCCGCCGAGTGATCCGGCAAGCCGGGCAATAACGCCGTCGCACCACTCGGCAAACCGACCGGGGAGGCCCACGGAAAAGAAAATCACTTCTCCTAGCGCTCGCCGCCGTTGATAACGCCATCCAGCCCTGATCCAACCCTGAGACCGCTCAGTTCGGGCTCATCATGCGGATGCCGAGGCGACAAATGTCATGAGCGATTATGTCAAGTCAAGGCTGCCGCAACACGATGGGTGACCGTCGAATTGCACACCTTTCCTCGGCCGTAGTTCCATGATTAATCGGAAGCCCTGGTTTGAGACAGCTCTTCACCGGCACCGCTTTGCGCGATTGGTCCGATAATCCCGGGTGGACACCAAGGCAGAAACACACGTGGTGCAACTGAACCGGCATGGGCTGGCCTCGATCAGACCAATTCGTGCAAGTCAGATCGCCAGCCGCGGCTCGGGACCGACCGCATGGTTTAGACTGGCTTCGCAAGCAGTTTCCCGCTAACTCGTCCGCCGTGGCACCCAGGCGAATGGTGATGCGCAAATCGCTGTCAATATCGAACGCTTTCACCCGGTCGCGTGCGGCCAGAGCATTGCGGTGCGCCGCGACGGCCTGGTCCTCAGGCGGAGAGCTCTTGTCGGCCGAGCAAATTACAACCGCTCTCTACCGCGGTATTCTCGAACGAGAGCCGGATCCGATCGGGTTCTCCCACAGCGTCGACCTGCTCCGTTCGGAAGCGATGCTCGAGGATTTGGTCCGGACCTTTATCAGCTCGCCGGAGTTTCGGTCACGGCTGCTTCGGGCCGCTGTCCCCAGCGTCGAGCTCCCAGATCTGACTCAGGTCATGCCGGAGATGTACCGGAGCGAGTCCCCCGGCGATCCCAAGAAGACTGTCTATACTGCCAAGACCGATGCCGATATCGCGCATATGGCACGATTGATCGAGCGGCACCGCTATTACGATGCGTTTGGCGTGTGGTCGCCAATTATCGATCTGGACAAGGAAATCACCGCGGCAATTGTCGCCGGGCTGGGAGCACGCAGCTGCTTCGAGCTGGGTTGCTTCACGGGGCCCGTGCTGAGCCTGTTGGCAAACGCGGGGATTGCCGTGGCCGGGGCCGACGTCAGCCACACTGCGTTCACTTTCGCCTACCCGAATATCCGCAAGTCGCTGTTGTTTGGCGACGTCATCGGCCTAGAGATTGACCGTCGCTTCGATGTGGTCCTGTGCATGGACGTTCTCGAACATGTCTCGCCCTCAGACCTCGGGCGCTATATCGAGAAGATTTTATCCCTGCTGACCGATGGCGGCTTCGTCTACGTAAACTCGCCGATGTACGGTGACGACGCGGTCTTCGGGACGGTCTTCCAGCCCTATCTCGAAGAATGGCTGACAGAGGGCGATCGTTCGTTTTGGCGCCATTGGCCTTGCGACGAAAAAGGTTGGCCGGAACATGGCCACCTTATTTGGGCAAGCGTAAAGTGGTGGTCGCGAATATTTGAAGCACACGGCCTAGTCCGAGATGAGGCGATCGAGCAGGTCGTGCACCGCCATCTCTCGACTTTTTTTGAAACGACACCGGCACGTCGTTCGCTTTTTGTGCTCCGCCGTACGGAGAATACGAAGTCAGGCTCCGTTGCCGCCGAGCTGAACGCGGCGCTTGCCCGCATGCCTAACCTGCCTCGGCAGCATCGCTGACGACGTTCAGTCGCAAGGGTGTCCGAACAAGCCCAACGTCACCCACGGTTGAGTTTCGGAATTCGTTTCGCCTCCTCCTTCCGCCACGGCAATCTCGGTGCAGTCATCGCGCTCGATAATCGAGCGTTCGATCTGCCGGCGCATTACCATTTCGAGTATTTCCATGCGATCGCCATGTCGTGCGACGACAGCCTGCAGCGCGGGATCCGCGGCGCTGCGTAATGCTGAAAAGAACCGCAATGCCAGTCCGACATTGAAATTCCAGAAGGCATTCTCGCTGTGGCGGATACCATTGCCGTCGACGGTGCTCGTCGAAATCGTATCGACCTTAAGGGGCCGGTCGGTGACCACGCGACAGGTTTCTAAGCAATAGCTGCCCAGGCCGCGATCGACTGCCGCTGCAAAACGTGGATCCTCTATGCAGCGCATTGCCTGGGTGAGGGCGAGGAGCGATGCGCTGTGCCCGTCGACAAACGCGGCGCGTTGACTTGCGATGCCGTAGGTGAACCCGCCGGCCGGCGCGCCCGTCACGTCATTGTACCGAATCTCGAAATCGAGCAAAACGTCGCAAAGGCGGCCGACTTGCTCCCGGTACCAATCGGAACCGGTCGTGCGGAACATCGTAGCCGTCCCGAGTATCACAAATGCCAATTGCCGGGAAATGATTGTGTTCTTGCCGTGGTGGTGTCCAGCAACGAATACCTCGAAATAGTGTCTGAGATAGCGGTCGAATAATGCGCGCAGCTCGTCCGGCGAGATCACTGGCTGCGCCCCGACCTGCCCGCTCGTGCATACCGCGAAGCATTTCGCGAATGCGTTGACCTCAGCGCCGTAATCGTAGGAAATGCTTAGGTCCAACGGATTGCTTCGGCTTGCCTTTGTGGCAATCGTATCTCGGATGATCTGGGCATAGTCGGCGGTTCGATCATAGAGACCTCCAGCGGTCAGCACCTTGTCCTCCGCAACTACGAGGCGCGCACCGCGGCACGCACCGTCGAACCGGTAACGTGCCCGCACGAGATGCAATCCGCCTTGCTGCTTCACCCAAGCGTCAAGGCCGGCCAGATGCTTCACCTCACGAGGCGCCGTGTGTATCGCTAGCGCCAGTCCGGCAATTTCCGGCTGAATGATCGCGTAATAAGGTGCGCCGGACGCGGCAAGAAATTGATGACCTGGAGCGTCCGCCAAGAATCGCACGGCACCACCTTCCGGCATTTCAGCGGCAATTTCCGTGTAATACACACCATTCATCCCGTGGCTGAGATAATCGTGCCCAACCGTCAGCACGACATCGGCAATGTTGGCGCTTGCGTCGACGTCGAGCACCGCCTCGACACCGATCAGCAGCGAACGCGCATCTATCGTGTACGTATAGGTGATGCGGCCAAGCCGGAGGGATTTCCAGAGTGGCGTGAAATGCAATTCGCTGGAGTGGCGCAACGTGAGGACGCTATTTTGCTGGGCCGTATCGAACTCGGTTATCGCGTCTTCGACGTCGAGCCGGAACCGGCGTCCTTTGTAGGAGAACGCAACCGAATTTCCGGACAGCATCAGGTTGTCAGCGGTCCTGCCATCGTGAAACCTGGTGCCGGCAACGACCACACCGCGCGACAGGTCGCAACGCAGCTGCATTAGCGAGTGACAAAAGCTATCGATGCCGCCTGCTCGCCCGCTCCATTCAAGTCGCGGGATACTGACCCGACGGAAGATAAAGGGGCCGTGGCACATCGCTTGAACGAACCGGAGGATTTCGACGGTTTGCTCGGGGAATCGCCGCCACACTTCGGGGCGCGACAACAGCTCCAGTGCTTTGGCGTTGTCATCGGTCCAAAACCATACGTCCCCCATGCAAGGCCGTTCGGTTTCAGCCAACGCAAACAGCCGGGTGTCGTGGCCTAGCTCAATGGGCCGATACAAATAGCGGGTGAGAAAGGCAGCCGCGGAAACCGCATCGGCGGGGAGGTTCGGCATTCAATTGATTTTCCCGGGACGCAGGCGCTCCGCTTCCGTGTCGCTGCCAGCCCAATGGCGCGCTGTCGCGTTACACCAGCCCCGTTCAAGCAAACCCAATGTCGCCCAAGGTTGCGTCTCTGAATTGGTCTCAGTCGAGAGAACCGAACTGCGTATTTCAACGGCGCCATCGCGCCACGATAGCGATCGATTAATATGCCACCGCATGATCCTTTCCAACAATTCGATCCGCTCGCGATGCCGCGCCGCGACTGCCTGCAACGCGGGGCGGGCGGTCCTCCGTAAAGCAGCGAAGAGCCGCAGCGTCAAGCCGGCGTGGTAGTTCCAATATCCATGGTTGGTTTGACGCGTACCATGATCATCGAGCCATTCGACAGCAATAACATCGATTTTGTGTGGCCCATCATGCCAATCGATTTTGGTGGTCTCGATGCAATAGCATGTGAGGCCACGATCGATAACAGCTGCAAGACGCGAATCATCGACGTAGTCAGCAGCCCTCGTCAATGCAAGCAGCGCGGCGCTGTGGCAATCGACGAAAACAATGCGCTGGCTTTGGACACCCATCAAGAAACCGGACGCCGATGCCCCGGCGACATCGTCGAACCGCTTCTCGAAATCGAGCATCACTTCGCATAACTGCAGCAGCCGGCGGACATACGCCTCGCTGCCAGTGGCACGATACATGGTGATCACACCCAAAATGACAAAGGCAAGCTGCCGCGAAAAGACCGTATTTTGCTGATGTGCATGCCCACCAACGAATAACTCAAAATACATTCGGAGATACAAGTCGAAGAGATGCCTAATCTCCTCTCGTACTTGCGGCACGACTGCAGATGACGATATTGCCGCAAAGTAGCACGCAAAAGCGTTAAGTTCGGCACCATAGTCGTACGAGAGGCTGTAATCGAGACAGACTTCTTGAGCAGATTTCATCGCGACGGCATCGCGGATTAGGTTCGCATAATCAGCGGATCGACGATAAAACCCGCCGGCCGTCAGCATCTTGTCCTCAACCGCAGCTAGTCGAGCGCCGCGGCATAACCCCTCAAAGCGATAACGAGCCCTGGCAACCTGCAATTTGCCGGGCTCCTGCACGAGTGTCTCAATACCGGACAAGCGAGCGGGTTGACGAGGTGCGGAATGGACGGCAAGTGCGAAGCCAGCGATCTCGGTCTGGGCGATCGAATAATAGGTACTTCCCGACGCGGGGACAACAGCACGGTTGGGCTCTCCTGCCGTGAATTGCCCTGCGTTCGGTTGCAACCCTTCCGTGAAAATAGAACTATACATAACGCCGCCGCCGCCATGGCTCAGCTGGTCATGTCCAATCGTCAGCACCACATCCGAGACATCGGCTTCCGCGTCGACCTCAAGTGTTACCGCAACGTTGATGAGCATGTGCCGCGCGTCTATGGTGTAGGTATAATTGATTCGTCCAAGTCGAACAGGATGGCCGTTAGGTCTAAAATACAGGTCGCCGGAGTGTTGGAAATTTAGAACATAGCCGTTCTGCACGGTCTCTACCGTATCTATCGAGTCTTCGACATTTACGGTGTAGTTACGCCCAGAATGGGTAAAATCCACGCAATTGGCGCCCAATAGCAAATTATCGGCGGTTCTGTTGTCGTGGAACCGAATGCCGGCGGTCACGCAACCTTTCTTCAGGTCGCACCGGAGGTGCATCAGCGAATGATAGTAGCAGGCTGTGGTTCCTTGTTCGCCGACCGGTTCGAGGCGGGGCGTGCTCACCCGCCGGAAAAAAAACGGCGCGTGACACATCAATCGGAGGAATTGGAAAATTTCCTCGGCTTGGTTAGCGTAGCTGTGGTCGAGCTCCGGTTGCACCAGAAATTCCAGCACCTTTGCGTTATCGTCCGTCCAGAACCAGTTGTCTCCCCCAAATGGACGCTCGGTTTCAGTGACAGCAAAATATTTCCTGTCCCTGGTGAGATCGATCGCCCGGTACATGTGACGAACCAGAAATTCCGCCGAAGCTACGACGTCTAAAAGAGGCGATGTCACAGGAAAAGATTGTTAGATGGCGCCCAGGACAGAATGAGGCAAATTATCGGAAACACGCGAAATGCGTTCTGCATAACAGGCCTAGTCTTCATAGTTCATTGTAGATATCTATTGCTAACTGCAGGTCGTCGAACACCTTGCCGCGGCCACGATGGAGGACCAGCGCGCGCGAGCAATATGCCTTGACGATGTCGCTGATGTGCGAAGCGAGGATCATCGAGCGGTCGGCGCGTCTTTCGAACAGCTCCTCGTGCGAGCGGCGCTGGAATCGCTGGTCACCTGCCGCAATGACCTCGTCGACCAGGTAGCAATCGAAATCGATGGCGAGGGACAAGGCGAATGCAAACCGCGCCCTCATTCCCATCGAATATGTTTTGAGCGGCTCCGACAGGTACCTGCCGAGTTCGGCAAAGTCGTCGACATAGGCGCGGATGTAGTCGAAGGGCTTGTTGTAGATGCGCGCGATGAACCGCATGTTGTCGTTGCCGGTCAGGCTACCCTGAAAGCCGCCTTGTAGACCGAGCGGCCAGGATATCGACATCTCCCGCTCGATCTGGCCGCTGGTCGGCACCTCGACGCCACCGATGAGGCGCATCAACGTCGATTTGCCGGCGCCGTTGCGCCCGAGCACCGCGACCTTTTCGCCGCGGTTGACGGTGAGTGAGACGTTGCTCAGGACGCGATGGGTCTTCCCTTCCGCCCGATATTCCTTGCAAAGGCCGCTGACCCGGATCATTCGACGACGACGTATTTGCGCCCCTCGCGCATTAGCCACAGGCCGAACAGCGTCAACGCCGCGAGGATGAAAGCGGCATAGCCGGGATCGCCATAGGTTCTGATGACGCCGCCGAAGACGCCGGCGCGGATCATTTCGTAGGCCTGCGTGTAGGGCTGGCAGAGCGCCACGTAGCGCAAGGCGGGCGGCAGCCAATCCGCCAAGTAAAAGAACCCAGAAAACACCATATACATGTAAGAGTAAGGCATCCAGATCTGTGCGACCCAATCCGACCGCTCGCTCAGTCCGCCGACGATCAGAGCCGCCGCAACCGCCCACCAAATCATAAAAAAATACCCGACGTAAAACATCGGCAGATTCCGTGGTACGTCGACCGCGCCGATCGCGTAAAGGAGCGCGAACGAGACGATGAGAGCCGCGATATTGCCGCCGATCTCGAGCAACGCACGGCCCACGAAAATGTCGAAGATCGTCACCCGGCGGTGGTAAAGCAGCCCGGCGTTAGCGCTTATGAACATCAAGACGCGGCCGCCCAGATGCCGGAACAGCAAGAGCGGCAGATATCCGCTCCACAGGAACGGCATGACCGAGACGCCATGTTCGTGCGAGCCCCTGATCGCGCGCCACATGAGCAATACCGGGATCGCGAACACCAGCGGCTCGGCGACGATCCACGCAAATCCGAGGCTCTGTCGTCCGAACCGGGTATAGATTTCGCGAATGGTGAGGGCGCCGATCACACGGCATTGCACGGCGAAACCCCGCCTAAACATCCGCACGCCGCGAGCTTCATTCATCGGCCGCAAGCCTCAGGCTGCCGCGTGCTCCCGCGCACTCGCCACCAATAGCCAAGCGATGCCGTAGACAATCAGACAGCTCGCGACAATCACCGCGAATGAAATCGCGCGCTTGGGATAAAGTGGGTAATCGGCCAAGTTTGGCCGCGCGATCGTCTCGAGATAAAGTTGCTGCCGCTGCGCTTCGATGCGTGCCGCCTCGAGCGATGTGAACGCCGATGCTAGCTGCTTTTCGGCAAGTTCGCGGTCGAGAGTGAGACGCTCGTACTCGGTCAAGGCTGCAACCACCGAATCGCTCTGCCCGCTCAGCTTGGCACGTTCCTCGGCGATCAGCTTGTCGAGCGAGTCGATGCGCGTCTTGACCAGCGGGATCTGCGGGCTGCCGGGGGAATTCTTCAGCAGTTCGCCGAGTTGCGCGCGGGCAGTGGCCTGCGCCGTGCTCATTTGCGCGATGAGCTCCAACACGCCCGACGACGCCGTCTTAGGATCGAGCATTTTCTGTTTTACGCGGTAGGCGGTAAGCTCGTCCTGGATCTGCGCAATGCGCTGCTCCGCATGATCGACTTCGCGACTGGCCAAATCGAGCGCGTCTCTGCGCGCCCGCTCGTTGAGATCATTGACCAGCTCCTCGCTGTACCTCAACAGTGCAGCAGCGATCATATGTGCGTCTTCCGGCCGATATGCTTTCACGCTGAGTGTGGTTACCCCGGTCGTATTATCGGTTTCGACCGACACGAAATGGTCGTAGCACCAGTACAGCGCCTCGAAATCGTGGCGCCAAAACATTATGCCAGGAAACCGCGTGACGAAGTCGCCCTCCGGTCGGCTAAAAAGGGCCCTCAGGTCATTGTGCTCTTCGAGCTTGCGCACCGCATCGCGCGTCGTCATGTAATCCTGGACGGCGGCGGTGTCGTCGCTCGCCCGGCTCAGCCCCGAGGATTGCAGCAGAGCTCCGATCGGGTTGGTTTGCACCTGCTTCGGGCTGCGCACGATAAACCGCGCTTCCGACAGATAGAGGTCCGACGCGATCGCAAAATAATAAACGCCGGCGGCAAGGGTCGGCAGGCCGACGACCGCCCAGAACCAGATGTTGACGGACCGGAAAAGACCCTTCGGTCGCCATCCTGCACGCGGACGAACCCCGATATCGGCGGTGGCGGTACGGCCGAGCGACAAGACGCGATCGAGCTGCGAGGTCTCTGCCATCTGGATACCCGAATGAACCCTACGGCCTGAGCGGCCGGTCTGTCTAACCTAAGGTGCCCCCGGCGGCCAAGCGATTAACCGCCGAGCGCCATGCTAACGCGTTGCAGGGGCAAGAGGGAAGAGCGATCAACCGCTGGAAGCGCCGGGCCAGCTCAGAGGAGCGCATTGTAGAGCGCCGCGACCCGCTCACGATATCGCTCAACCGAGAACTTAGCGGCTTGCAATCTTCCCCGCTGCGACAGTTCGGCGCGCAGATCGGCATCGCTCACGATCGTTGTGATCGCCCGCGCAATGTCGTCGGCCTCGTAGGGATCAACGAGCAGCGCTGCATCCCCGGCGATCTCGGGCAGAGAGGATTCACGCGAGGTGATGACCGGGGTTCCGAGCACCATCGCTTCGAGCACCGGAAGTCCGAACCCTTCATAAAGCGAGGGAAAAACAACCGCGCGTGCGCCCCGGATCAGGGTTACCAGCGTCGCAAGCGGGACATAGCGGAAGCGACGGACGGCGCGCCGCACCGGTGGACGATCAAACCCATTGGGAGACGGCTCATTCTCGCGCAGCTCGGCCAACAATCTGATTTCGGCGTCATTGTGCCAGCCCTCGGCCGCGACGAGCACGAGCGGAATGTCGACACCCGAAGACAAATAGGCCTCGACCAGCCTGCCGACATTCTTTTTTGGCTCGAGCGCTCCGAAGAATAGCAGGTACTGATGCAATTCAAGACCGAAAGTCCCTGAAAGTTGCTCTGCAATCACGTTATCAGATCTGTTAAGATAAATTTCAGGGAAATACACTGCTTGATAGGTATTGGTCACCCGTTTTTCGTCGACATCGAGAAACTCAATGATATCTCGCTTTGAATTTTCTGAAACAGTGACGATGTGGTCGGCGTCCGCGGCGATTTTTTTGAGAAGCCGAAACATCTGCCGCTTGTTGTCGAGGGTCGCAAACGGCAGGCGAAGCGGCACGAGATCGTGAATCGTATAGATGTTGCACGCAGACTTGGACCGTAATGGCAATTGGTATGTGCAATGCAAGATATCCGGCTGCGGGTCGAAAGCGAGTTCGACGAAGCTCTTTGTCCAGGAAAAATGCAGCCGAGCGTTTTCGAAGAGCTTCCGCGCGACAAATATTTGATCGAGCATTGGCAGTGTCGAGGCGAACTGCCGAGTAACAACGGCGCCGCTAAGCTCAACGGGCGTCGGCTTTACCGGAAGATGATAGCGAATTTGATCGGAAACATAGTTAACGAGTTCTGCCGCTATAGAGCTCTTGATCGCCCGTTTCTCGTCAAAAAAGGTGACCTCCCGCAACAGCCTGTTCTTTGGCGGGACCTGCGGGGAGCCATAAACTACGCCAACCTCGTGGCCGAGCTCTCGCGCGACCTGGGTCAGGATGCGCGTGTATGTGGCTACCCCCGTTCCTTCTGCTAGCGATAAGTTCAGGCCGTCGAAGATTATGCGCTGGGCCATTCCCGAGCCGTGTCGGGGAGTGTCGCCGTCCTATAGGGCCGGGAACCTCGATCCGCAAGAATCATCGTCGCTGCTGACTGCTCTCCAAATGTCGCATTGCTGCGGCGCAACGCAATTTTCGTGGACAGCGCCCGCACGATTGTCAAGAGTGGTTCCTCGCCAAGAACATTCCATCCGCATTACAGTTAGGGTGGGGATGCGGCAAGTTAATCTCGCCTCTGCGGCGGCGGCTGCGTCGCATGGACACGGCAGGGGTTGCTCTGGGGCGCCGGTCGGCTCGGGCCTGATCGAAGTGGTTGCCGGCTCGCGGGAGCGGTCCGCCCTCGCTGCGCTGCTGCCCGATTTCACGATTGGGGCGCGCGTGCAAAGGGCGGAGGCCGGCCGGGTTTCCGGGATCGTCGTGTGGTCTCGTTCACGCCATCAGGGACTGGCAAGGAGGCGAGCCGCTGCGTTGGGGGCTCCCTGCCTTCTGCTCGGCACCGGATTGTTGCGGGCGCCGCCGGCGTGGGCTGTTGGCGCACGCACGCTGAGCGCGACCGCTCACGCGATGACCGGCCCGAGTTCGCCGGCTGATTTCCTCGACCCTTGCCGGCTACTTCTGACCCGCGGTTGGGAAAGCCCGGAATTGTTGGTGCGCGCTGCGATCGCACGGCGCGAGATCGTATCGCGTCGCCTCGGCGGTCCGTGGTGGAACCCCGGAACGCCCCCCGGGCTGCCGCAGCCTGACGATTTTTTGCTCCTCATCGCCGGCGAGAGCGGCGGGTTCGGCGCGAATGGGGCACCCTCCGCTCCTGTTCTCGCTGCGATGCTTGACACCGCCTTGGTGGAATACCGTCCCGGGCAAGTCGTGATCCTGGCTCCCGAGATGGACCGGCGGCCCGGTCCCCTTGCGCGCTTTCTGAGCGACGCGACGGCACGCGGTTGCACCGTCATCACCCGTACCGTCGATCCCTCGGAGGCGGTCGAGCGATCAGCGTGCGTGTATGCGGCGGGGGGCGAGACCGGCTTCCTCGCGCTCCTGGCCGGGGCCAGAGTCCGTTGTTTCGCCGATTCGTTCTATTCGGGTTGGGGGGTCACCACCGACGAAGCGACATTATGCCAAAAGCCTTTCCGCCGAACAGTTGACGAGATCTTCGCAGGCACCTGCTTGCTCGCGACCCGCTATCTCGATCCCTACCGGATAAAAGCTGCATCCTTCGAGGACACTCTCGAAATCGTCGACACGTGGCGAAATGTCGAAGCCGCTAACCGGCGCATCGCAGTCTGCATCGGAATGTCTTTCTGGAAGCGCCGGCAAGTAGCGGATTTCCTGCGATCGAACAGCGGAACGCCCGCTTTTCGGCGGACGACGAGAGCAGCGCTCGCGAGGGTTCGGGCCCGGCCGGGAGCTGCCATCGCGGTGTGGGCCTCGCGCATCCCGCCGGGCCTCGCCCAAGCAGCCGAAGCCCGCGGCGTGCCGCTGATCCGCATCGAAGACGGGTTTGTTCGCTCGGTTGGCCTGGGATCCGATTTCATGCCGCCCGCCTCCCTCGTTCTCGACAGCCGGGGCATGCATTTCGATCCGAGCGTGCGCAGCGATCTCGAGCAGCTCCTCGCCGAGACCGAGTTCGATGCGGCGGTGATCTTGCGCGCCCGAGATCTGATCGCTCAGCTCGTGACCCGCGGGGTGACTAAATATAACCTCAGCACCACCGCGCCCTCGATCGAATGGCCTGACGGCAAGCGCCGGATCCTAGTGCCGGGACAGGTCGAGGACGACCTATCGGTCCGCCTCGGCGGCGAGGACATCGGTGGCAACCTCGATCTTCTCGCCCGCGTCCGCACGGCCAACCCCGACGCCTTCATCCTCTACAAGCCCCATCCCGATGTGGAAGCCGGTCACCGCAAGGGAAGGGTTCGCGACGAGATTGCGCGTGGCTATTCAGACGGCATCATTCGCGACGTCTCGACGGCGGCTCTCCTCGCCGAAATCGACGAGCTGCATACGCTGACCTCCCTTGCCGGCTTCGAGGCGTTGTTGCGCGGGCGGCGGGTTGTCGTGTACGGCCGACCCTTCTATGCGGGTTGGGGACTGACGACGGATATCGCGAAGGTCGAGCGTGGGCGAACGCTGGCCGTCGAGGAGTTGGTCGCGGGCGCGCTGATCCTCTACCCGCGCTATCTCGACCCGATAACGCGCCTTCCCTGCGGACCTGAAGTCGTCATCGAAAGGCTCAACAATCCTGAACTCTGGCGGCCCGGCATTCTCGTCCTAGCGCGCCGTCTTCAAGGCCTCTTCGCCCGACAATGGAGTGAATCTGCGCAGAGGCTTCTCAGTTTTACTGCTGGACCGCACCAAATCCCCGGGCGTAATGCTTCTCGCGGGCCGCGGCTCTAGGAACTCGGGGATGCGGGCACCCTTCAGCGCCGTAATTATCACCGGCGCATCGAGCGGGTTGGGGGCCGCCTTGGCGAGAGCCTACGCCCGCCCGCAAGTCGCGCTCGGAATTCTCGGACGCGATCGGCAACGCCTCGAAGCCACGGCCCAGGCTTGTGAGGCAAGGGGGGCAAAAGTGAGCACTGCGGCGATAGACGTGACGGACGCCTCCGCCATGGCCTCATGGCTATGCCAGTTCGATCGCCAGAACCCGGTCGATTTGGTGATGGCAAATGCCGGTACATCGGCGGGACCGGACCCCGAAAGCCCCTCGGAGGGCGTCGACGGGGTGGCGCGGCAGATACGGGTGAACCTGCTTGGCGCAAGCAACACCATCGAGCCGCTCTTGCCGGCGTTATGCTCGCGCCGCCGCGGGCGCGTCGCGGTCGTCGCATCGATCGCCGCTTATCGCGGGCTCCCCTACAGCCCCGGCTATTGTGCGAGCAAAGCCGGGTTGCGGGCCTATGGCGAGGCGCTGCGGCCACGGCTCGAGCGGCACGGCGTCGGCATGACTGTTGTATGTCCCGGGTTCTTCGCATCCCCGATGACCGACCGGTTCGACGGGCCGACCCCGTTTTTGCTCAGCAGCGATGCCGCCGCGCGGATCGTCAAACGCGGAATCGATCACGGCCGGCGGCGTATCGCATTCCCGCGGCCGCTCGTGCTTGGTCTGCAATTTTGCGACTTGGCCCCCGCCATTATCGGCGATGCGATCTTGCGGCATTATCGCTTCCGTATTCACTCGGTCTGAAGAAGCGATGAGCGCGGTCTTGCATATTGGAGTGGGCGGCGCGCTGGCGCTCGCCGCATGGTTGCTTCCTCGTCGCATCGCCGATGCAAAAACCGTCAGGTCGATCGCTCTTCTTCTCGACCTGCTTCCGGTTCTGCTGGCGGGCAGTCTCATGCTCACCGCCACCGGCCGGCCGATTTTCACCGGTGTTGTTCTGATCTCTCTCGGTGCAGGCTTCGCAGTAGCCGATCGAACCAAGCGTGAAGTATTGCGCGAGCCGGTCGTGTTTTCCGATATATCCGAGCTACCGCACGTATTTAGCCATCCGCAGCTTTACCTGCCCTTCGCGGGACCCGCCCTGGTCCTGGGCGGCGCGGCCGCGGCGGTGGCCCTTTCTGTCGCTCTGCTCTCCTTTGAGCCAGGAGTTTGGGAACCCAACCCTCTGTTGGTGCTGTTCTACACCGGGCTGATGACGGGGGGCACATGGCTGATGTCTCGCGAGCCAGCGCTCGGCGCGGCTGCTGCGGCGCTGCGCGAGCTCGGGGCGACCGGCGAGCCGTTCGGCGATGCCGCCAATCTCGGACCTTTTGCGATGGTCTTGGTCTCCGGCGTGATCGCAAGAGCCGAGCGCGCCGCGCGGCGCGCGCGGCATGCTCCGCTGCCATCGCCCTCGCCCCGACGAAGTCGTGCGCCGACAGGCGTCCCCCTTGTTCTTGTACAGTGCGAGTCTTTTTTCGATGCCCGTCGCATGTCTCGCCTCGTGCCCCGCGATCTACTCTTGGGATTTGACGCTTGCTGCGAGAGCGGCGCGACGTTCGGCCGGCTCGAAGTGCCGGGGTGGGGCGCCAACACGATGCGAGCCGAGTTCGCGGTGCTGACTGGAATCCCGGAAAGCGAGCTCGGTTATGACCGATTCAATCCCTATCATGCCTTCGCGCGCACACCGATCACGTCGCTCGCTTGGCGCTTGCGCGGCCAAGGCTATCGTACCATTTGCCTGCACCCTTTCGACCGCAGTTTCTTCCGGCGCGATTTGACGCTTCCGGCGCTCGGTTTCGAGACGTTTCTCGGCATCGAGAGCCTCGGAGGGTCGCGGCGGCCACCCTATTGCTCGGACCCGGAGCTGGCCGACCACGTATTGAGAGTGCTCGACGCCGAGGGACCGCGGGTCTTTATCTTTGCGATCACAATGGGCAACCATGGCCCTTGGCGCGAAGGCGGGCTCCCGATCGATCCCGAGCTGCAACGCCGGTTTGCGACAGAAGTCCCACAGGGCGACGATCTGCTGCGTTACCTGGAGGGCCTCCGCCGATCGGACGAGATGCTGCGAATCTTGCTCTCAGGATTGCGCCGCCGTGACTACGAGGGGGTTCTCGCCTTCTATGGGGATCATCTTCCGAGCCTGCCCCAAGTCTTCCGCCATTTCGCCTTCGACGAGGGTGATAGCGACTATGTCGTGCGGCACGGTGCGGCCTTGCATTCCCGACAAATCGATCTCCCCGCCCATCGGCTGCCGCAGATCATCATCGAAGCCCTGCGCTCACTCGGGGCAGTCGACGGGCACGCCGCACCAGCCTTTGTCGCCAATCTGTGAGCCCGTCGGCATCTGGCCTGAGAGCGACACTGTAGTGGGCCACGGCACGGTCGGCTAGAACAACGCATTCAGTCTTGTCACGCGTCAGCGAGCTTAGCCATGGAGATGCGGGGCCAAACTGTCATCGTGACCGGTGGCGCCTCCGGGATAGGCAAGGCCACCGCCTTTCTGCTCGCCCGCGAGGGAGCGCGGGTCTTCATAGGCGATATCGATGAGGCAGGCGGGCTGGCAGTGGCGTCGGACGCCGCCACCGAACGGCTGGCAATCGAATACCTGCCGCTCGACCTCGCCGACCCGCCCTCGATATCCGTCTTCGCAGCGGCAATTCATCATCGGGTCGAGCGCGTCGAAGGGTTGGTCAACGGAGCCGGTTGGGACCAAATCCAACCCTTTCTGGAAAACCCGCCGGAAATGTGGGATCGCGTCATCGCGATCAACCTGATGGGCGCGGTCCGCCTTACCCGCAGCGTGTTGCCGCCGATGGTGACGGCGCGCGCGGGCAAAATCGTCAATATATCGAGCGATGCCGGCCGCGTCGGCAGCATGGGGGAGACGGTCTATGCCGCTGCCAAAGGCGGACTGATCGCATTCACCAAGTCGCTCGCTCGCGAGCTAGCCCGCTACCAAATCAACGTCAACTGCGTCTGTCCGGGCCCTACGGATACGCCGTTGTTTCAGCGGCAGCCAGAGCGCATGAAGGAGGCCCTCACCCGCGCGATCCCGTTTCGCCGCATCGCTCAACCGATCGAAATCGCAAACGCGGCGCTGTTCTTCTTGAGCCGCCGGTCCGACTACATTACCGGCCAGGTTCTGAGCGTCAGCGGTGGATTGACGATGGCGGATTGAGCAATGCTCGAAGCCGCGTCATGATCGGCCCGCGTCCTACCGAAGGAGTCGATATGCCGAGGTGTTCTTCCTGGATTCTCCCCGCCGTGTTGGCAGCCGCTTTTATCGGACCGGCCTCAGCGCAGACGCGCGAGCCGCCGGACCAGGGTGCAGCAGCAAATGTTCGCCAGAGCCAGCAATACGAGCAGGTGTTGCACAGCAACTCCGCATTCCGCGCCAAGCGCATCAAGGAAGAATGCGGCCCGGTCACCGACCCTGAGCTGCATGCGAGTTGCGTGGCCTCGTTTGGCGGGGAAGGCTCGCCGCCAACCCCGAGCAAGCGCCACCAGCGTTGATAATCCTTTGGAGGAAATGGACATGCCCAACCGCGCCCCGGGTTTTGTCACCCGTCCGGATTATCGCGTCGACCTTTTGCCGGAAAGCCGACGGGTCAGTGTCGTCTTTGGCGGCGTCACGGTCGCCGACAGCAGCGCCGCGCTGCGCGTCGAGGAGACCGGCCATACTCCGGTCCATTATCTCCCCGAAAAAGACGTGCGGCTGGATCTGATGCATCCGACCGAACATCACAGCCGCTGCCCCTTCAAGGGCGAAGCCTCGTATTGGACGATCGAGATTGCTGAGGTCTCGGGATCGAGAAGGCGGTCAGAGAACGCTGTCTGGGCCTACCCGGCGCCCTACGACGAGGTTTCCGGGCTCGCCGGCTACTATGCCTTCTACCCCAACCGGGTCGACTCGATCGCGGTCGCATAAGCGACGCCGCAAGATGCACCCGACCCAGAATTGGGAGATCCGCAAGCCCGGCGTATCGTCGCGCGGCGGTATTGTCGCTGCGCAAAACGGGACCGCCGCCAGCGTCGGCGCCGAAGTGCTGGCGGCGGGCGGCACCGCGGTCGATGCCGTCGTCGCCACCGCTTTTGCGCTCGCCGCAGTCGAACCCTGGAACAGCGGTCTCGGCGGGATCGGCTTTATGGTCGTGCACCGGGCAGGAGCGACCGGGGCCGAGGCTGTCGATTTCGGACCGGCGGCACCGCACGGTCTCGATCCGCGCGCATTCCCGCTGACCGGCGAGATGAAAACCGAGCTGTTCACGTGGCCCCGGGTCGTCGACGACCGCAACATGCACGGACCGCTATCGTTCGCGACCCCGAGCGCGGTTCGTGGCTATGCCCTGGCAGTCGAGCGTTTCGGACGCCTTCCCTGGCGGGAGTTGGTCAAGCCGGCGACTGCGCTTGCTCGTGCGGGCTTGCCGGTAGACTGGTTTACGACCATCAAGGTAGCCGGCGCCGCGACCGATTTGGCGCGTTACGAGGAGAGCCGGCGGGTCTGGCTGCCCGACGGCCTTCCGCCGGTCTGTCCGCCCGACCGCGACAGCATGAGCCTGCCGTTGGGGCGCCTCCCGGAAACCCTGGAGCGTCTGGCCGAGGCGGGGCCGGACGATTTCTACCACGGCGAGATCGCGCACTCGATCGCCGCCGAGGTGAGGCGCGACGGCGGCTTTCTGGCCGAAGACGACCTGGCCCGCTGTCGTGCCCGTGTCGCCCCGGCACTCACGATCCCATATCGCGGCACATCGTTTCAGACCGCGCCCGGGATGACCGCCGGGCCGACATTGGCCGGGGTTCTCGACAGACTATCGGCCCGGCGTTTTGCCGGCGCTCCCGACGCCGACTATTTCGAAATCCTGGCAGAAGCCCTTGGAACCGCCTATGCGGAGCGGCTGGAAAGCATGGGGGACGTCGAAACCGGCTCGCGGACCTCGACGACGCACATCACTGCGGCCGACCGAAACGGCGGCATCGCAGCGCTGACGACGACATTGCTGTCTTCCTTCGGCAGTCGATATGTGCTGGCCGGTACAGGAATCCTGATGAACAACGGCGTGATGTGGTTCGACCCACGCCCGGGACGGCCGAATTCGATGGCGCCAGGAAAGCGCGCCCTAACCAATATGTGCCCGGTTGTCGCTGCGCGCGACGGCCGGCCGTGGTTCGGCGTCGGCGCTTCCGGTGGCCGGAGAATCCTTGGCGCGGTGCTGCAATTGGCGAGCTTCATCGTCGATTTCGGCATGGATCTCGAGACCGCGGCCCATCACCCGCGCATCGATGTCAGTGGCACTGACCAAATCGGCATCGACCGGCGGCTGCCCGCGGGTATCGTGCGACGCCTGTCGACCCGCCCCGGAGCTCGGATCGTCGAGCACACCGTGTATCCGAGCCGCTTTGCCTGCCCGAACCTGGTGCTGCGGGGATCGGACGGCCTCAATCACGGCATCTCCGACGCGATGTCGCCATGGTCGGCCGCCGTTGCGGAGCCGGGTTCGGCATGAGGCCTTTCCGAGCTTTGGTGCTGCTGCTGGGGCTGATGCCAGCATCAGCCCTGGCGCTCCAGGCGCTAGCATTGGCACCTGGGGACAGGTGGACGGCGACCGACCCGCCGATCAACCTCATTCACATCGATTTCGGCGAGATCAACCGGCACGGCGAGGCCGTCGGCTACCATCATCGACCGGACGGGACGGATCCCGACGCCGCTCGCGTGCTTCAGATCATCCAACCACCGGACCCGAAAGGGGTCTACCGGGCGCGCGTCTCGATCCGCGATCCGGCGACCGGCGCGTGGGTCAGAAAGAAGGCGCCCTCGACGTTCTTTCCCGACGCGATGTCCGATCCCGATGTCGTCAATGCAATCCTCGCGGCCTTTCACAACGGCCAGAGACGCAGTGACGGCCAGTTTGTCGGCCCGTCTGGCCGCGGCTTCATGATCGAGGGATGGTTCCAAGACGGCCGCATCAATGCCGCCTACCCGCTGCGCGGCCCGTGATGGCGAAATCTGACCTCGTCGGCGCCGCGCAACATCCCGCCGGTTTTCTCGAAGCCCACGCGCGGCCCGGCACTGGCCGTCACGGCGAGATCCTCGCCAGCTTTCTGCAAAGCGATGTGCAAGGCGATCTCGTTACTGCCCGCGCCTTGCTCGACGAGATCGCGGCCGCCGGACGCGGCGAGGCGCCGCAACCCGGCGGGGTCGGCAATGCCTTTTCGATCGCGATCGCGCCCGACGGGGCCGTCATCCGGAATGCCATAATCGAGGGCGCAAAACCCGAGCACTACGCCCTCGAAGAATTGCAAACCGCTCTCGAAACCTGGATCGCCGCGATCGAGCGCGCATCGTCCGCATGAACGACATCTCCGATGCGGCCGCGGCGGAGCGCCAGCCGGTTGTCCGCCCGCGAGATGCCGCTTCGCTTATCCTGCTGCGCGGCGCCGGCGGCGAGCTTGAAGTGCTGGCCGGCCGCCGGCCGCGTCATGTCCGCTTCATGCCCGGCGTGCATGTATTCCCCGGTGGCGCGATCGACCTGCCCGATTGCCGTGCCTGGAATGTCGAGACGGGGGCCGAAGCGGTGGGACCGAGACTCGCCAGATCGGCGCGTGCGGCATTGCGCGAAACCTGGGAGGAAGTCGGCGTGCTGGTTGGCCGCCCGGCCAACCGATTCCCGGCGTCGGCCGCGACGAGACCGATCGAGCGGGCCTATCGCGAGAACCACCTCGCCGCGCGGCTCGACCTCCTGACCTATGTCGGCCGCGCGATCACCCCATCGCACTCGCACCGGCGGTTCAACACGCGTTTCTTCCTTTCCGACGCGGCCCATGTATTCGGCGAGCCGGTCTCGAGCGAGGAGCTTGAGGATGTTCGGTGGTACCCGGTCGGGAAGAAACTGCTCGGATCGTTTGCCGATGTAACGCGGTTCATGCTCGGCCGCGCGATCGCGCTGCGCAACGGCACCGCGACCGGCCAGCCGCCGCTTTTCTATTGGGCCAAGAACGCCCGCCGCATCGGCATCTGCCGCGAGGCGTCGGGCTGAAAGCCGCATAATGCGCTTCCATCCCAGCGCCCCGGGATGGAGCTATGCCGGTTCGCCTCCGGCACCGAGCGCCATCGCCCGGCCATGGGTCTCGACCCCGAGCAGGAGGAACGACAGTCCCACCAGCAGCATACAAAAGGCGAGAAAGAGGAAGGCCGGAAACACTGCATCCGCCGTAGCCTGCGGCGACACGAGATTGCTGGTGCCCGCGATCAAGGCAAGACTCAATGGCCCCACAATCTTGCCAACTCCATTTGCCGTCTGGCCGAGACCGGAGGAGCGTGCGCCCATCC
>Ga0306926_10001123_pt1 | contig 26429 bp, 26 predicted proteins | sample flu12Cox44000178_FD_203759 | JGI IMG/M metagenome (GOLD analysis project Ga0306926, IMG submission 203759) | Lab enrichment of tropical soil microbial communities from Luquillo Experimental Forest, Puerto Rico - flux8day.12C.oxic.44.000.178 (v2)... | ecosystem: Environmental > Terrestrial >...
GACACAACCTACAGTCCCAGCGTGTGTTAGCGGAGCTGGCAGTGGGAGCCAAAGCAGCGGCTTTGCGGACTTTCACTGTCCCGGCGAGTCGGCTGCCGAAGGTTCGCGATGTCGGCGAAGCCGGGCGAATAATAGAAGGACGTACCTCAAATGCGCGTTGCGGATATCGGAATCCGTCGTCCGGAACAATTCTTTCGGGTCGCGCTGTGCTGCGCACTGATCGCATTACTCAGCGGATGCGATGGCGTGTCCGAGAACAGCGAGGGTGGCCCTGGAACCAACGTCACGGGACAGGGGTCGTCACCAACAGCGCCGAAAGGTCCAGCAACGATCACGCCCAATGTCTTTCTGAGCGCCAGCCCCACGAGCGTCAGCAGCGGTGGGACAGCACAACTCATATGGTCGACGACGAATGCAAGCAGTTGCACCGCCTCCGGCGGCTGGTCGGGGGATGAACCAGTGAGCGGCAGTACCGGCACCGGCACGCTCAACAGCACGACGACGTACACGCTGAGCTGCATCGGCCCCGGAGGTAAGGCGAGCCGCTCGGTGACGGTGAACGTTTCGATTGTTGCGGTAAATGGCCCTTCCTGCAGCGCGACCAGTGGCGGGCTGACGTTACGGGCGTTAGCGGCTCGCAAGTCGGGCACCTCGCCGCTGCTGGTGTTCTTTGACGCGACCGGCACCACCAGCAGTGCGGTGACTGGTAACGCCAGTGCATTTCAGGATGTTTCCTACCGCTGGACCTTCGGGGACACGGGAAGCTCCGGGACCGGTACCTGGGCCTTTGGCTCGAACGCCGGGCAGAACAGCAAGAACTCCGCCACCGGGGCGGTGGCGGCTCACCTTTACATCACCAGCGGTGCCGACACCGCCTATCCGGTGACCGTGACGGCGTACGACGGCACCAATACTGCGAGCTGCCAGCTCGCGGTGACGGCTTACGACCCTGCGGGCGCTCGCGGCTTCCCGGGGACTCAGACCACCTGTGTGTACAACTCGACGGCCGGCGCTACCTGTCCCGTTGGCGCGGCGCTGTTGCAGACGCAGGACATCGGCCACGCATTGGATTCGGGGTTCGGCTCCAATCGCCGGGTGTTGTTCCACTGCGGCGATAAGTTCACGGGCAGCTATACCGCCAGCGCGGGGGTGAACAGAGCCTCTATAGGTGCTTACGGAGGGTGCGAGGGTTCGAGCACAAATCGGCCGGTGTTTCAGAACAGCAGTGGCAGCACGCTCTCCCTGACGCCGGGCAATCCGACCGACATCCGCATTGCGGATATCGACTTCGAGGACGGCACGCTCAGTGCGCAGGCCATCGGTAACGGTACGGGCCTGGGAGAGACGCAGATCACGCTCTACAACCTGAGCTGTAACGGCATGAATGCGTGTTACTACCTGAGTCAGGCGACGCAGAGCGGCCTCATCCAGAGTACTGCCACCGGCATGGGGACCATGACCGGGAGCTACTGGAACTACGCCGCCAACAACTGTCTCAATGCATCGACCGCGGCAAACTGTGGCGGTGCGCCCGGTTATTACAACGTCAATTACAACGCACTGCTTGGTGACAGCTTTGACGGCCAGGGGGCAGCCAGCACGGGCAGTGGCATTGACACCGTGCGGGTGTCAGCGTGCCGGCTGTGCGTGATCGCCAACAACACATTCCAGAACGCCAACGCCCTCGGTGCGGTCTTCAAGCTGCACTCGGGAAATACCGGCGGCGGTCAAGTGACCTGGCTCGGCCAGTACACCGAGTACGTGGAAATTTCCGACAATCTCTTTACCGGTGCTTCTGGGGCACAGCTGGTCGAGACGGCACCGCAGAACCAGCAGAATGACGAGCGGCTGCGCGACATCGTCGTAGAGCGCAACCTGTTTCTTGGTGTGTCAGGTGGCTTCGGTCGTCAGATGCTGGTGTCGGCGGTCAATGAAACGCTGCGTGACAACGTCTTTCATGTCACGGCCGCCGACAGCACCGCGCCGCAGTACGGCGCGCAGATCGCGCAGCGTGCCACCGAGCCGGTACCCCAGTTCGTGGAGTTCTACAACAACACCTGCTATGCGCTACAGACTATCGGCAGCTGTGTCGGGTTCGATGGTGCGGGCTTCTCCGCTCCCGGGCTCAACAGCTGGGCAGAGAACAACCTGTTCTACGACAACGCCGTCAGCAGTCCGGTCGTGGTCGATAACGGTAGCGGCACTACCGTCAGCGCCAACTCTGCCGATTCCTCCGCTGATCCGCTGATGGTGAATGCCAGTGGCTCCTTCACCCTGATATCCGACTTCCAGCCCACACAGAACTACTCGGGCGGAGTGGCGGTGCCGGTCTGGTATGACGCCCTCGGGGTGGCCTGGAGCCCGGCCTGGAGCCTCGGAGCGCTGCAGCCCTGAGCGAAGCGGAATGTACGCCGCCAGGCTGCAAAGCCGTACGACGCGGCTCCGAGCGCGAGCGTTGCGCCAACGATTAAAAGCGTGGTCGACATGGTCACCGATCCGAGCGTAGTCGACAGTGGATTTGGCGCGCCCAATGCACGCTCCGCCAGCCAGCCGAGCGCCGCGATGGCGGAGAAGGCCGCAAGCGTGCGGCGCGCAGCGCCGCCATAACCCTCAGGCGTCAGCTGAACCACCAGGGGTATCGAGGCCAGCACGATCAGCAGCTGGAACCACTCGATGCCGAGATTGAAGCCGAGAATTGCCGCGGCGGTGTCGGTAGGGTCGGGCAGATGGCCACCAAGCGCGCGAGCAAACGCAAGGCCATGGCAGAGCCCAAACGCACCGGCCACCAGCGCTTCGCGGCCAGGAAATAGCGGCCGCCACGCGTGGACTGCCGACGCCAGCACCGAGAGCGCAATCAGCGTCTCGACCCCGCTCGCCGCCACCTGCCACCCCGAAGCGGCGGCCGCGACCAGCGCGATTGAATGTCCGACTGTGAATGCGCTGACGATGCCGGACAAGCGCACCAGGGTTGCCTTGGCTCCGCGCCGGGCACGCCAACGGCCTCCGCCGGCGACAATCGCCGCCGGCAGCAGCAGTGTCAGCAGAAACAACAGGTGATCGGGGCCCGTCGCGATGTGCTCTAGGCCGAGAGAAAACGCTGCGCGGAACCCACCGCCGGGTTTCCCGGCCGCGCGCACCACGGTGAGCTCGCGGTGCGGATACTGCAGAAAGCCGATCAGCTCGGGCTGGTCGCCGATGAGCCCGGTGCGGTAGTCGCTGCGCGCGAGCACCATCAGCACGTGGTTGCGCACCTCGTGCGTGATCGGATCGGCGTGGAAGACGAACTCTCGTGTTGTCGAGCCGGGCGGCGCAATGAAGTCGAATGCCGCGACCAGATACTCATGGCCGGCGAAGGACTGCAGGTAACTCGATCGCAGGGCGCCGTGCCAGTTGCCGCCCACGGTCGCCGCCAGGGCGACGTGCCGGACCAGATAGTCGGCTATCAGCGGATCGTCTGCTCGAATGGAGGGTCGCTGGAGGCCCTCCGCTGCGAGTGCGTAGCGCAGCTCGGATGTCGGCAGCAGCATCTCGGCGCGCACAGAGTTGCGGCCGAAGTCGAGTTTGATGACAGAGTTCGGAGCGGGATGCGCGACCGCTCGCAGCGCGCCCAGCGCCAGCATGACGAACGCGCCGCAGCGCCAACGGCGATTCATCGAACCTCGCCGCCGTAATCCGCGAGTTTGTCGCGCCAGAGTGCGTGGTAGTGAATGTCGGCCGGGCGCGCAACCGCGGGCTGAACGATGAACTCGATCCAGACGCGCGGGCCGTCGATCCTGACGTACGAGCCCCGGGCACTCAGATCGACAGCGCCGGCATAGCCGACGTAGGTCTCCTGCAGTGCCTCGGGCGATTCGTAGGCGGCGAGTAGCGCCCGTGTCAGTGCCTCGCCCGGCAGCGAGACATAGCTCTCGAGCGCCGCCCGCACCCGCGCCTGCGCGGCCGGCGTCAGTGCCGGGTAGCGGATTCCGCGGTCGGTCGTCCCCGTCGGATACGTCTGCGGGAATCCGACATCCGTGCCTCGCACGCCGGTTACACCCGCCGGAAATTCAGTGAGGACACCCTTGACGACGTCGGTATAGGTGCCCGCGAGATGCGCCTCCGGGTAGGTGGCGAGCGCACCGGCGAGTGCTGCCATGGCGGCACTTTGAGCCTGCAGCGGCTCATGAGTGGCGCCGGCCGCATTGAACCGGATCGGTTCGGTGCCAAAAAACAGCGGGGTTGCACCGGACTCGGGCCCATTGAATGCGAAGTTGTATGCCAGGTGATGACCGCCCGCCTGGAGAATCCACGGCTTCTGCGCCGAAGGCGTACCGAGAAACGCGACGTAATAGTTGCCGCCGCTCCAGCCGATGCGCCGATCATCCAGCGGCGCCAGCACATCGTCGGCCAGCCGAATCTCGTCGTAAAGCTTGAGCCCGCAGGCCGACAACGTCGCCGTCAGCAACTTGCGCAGCGCGGCCGCCTGAGGTGCATCAAGGTCGCCGACGCGCACGCCGATGCGCGGCACGATGCCGACCGGAAGATTCGACCAGCGGAGCGCCGTTGCGCGCGACAAAGGCTGGTCGAGTTGACCTCGCAGCGCCGGGGAGAGCAGGGTCCGGAACGCGACCGCCGCTGCAGCTACCGGCGCCGGGTCGCCGCGGCCAGGTTGGACGTTGCAGTCGGTCACAGGGCCAGCAGGCGCCTGCGCGGTCGCCGCAGCTGCGAAGGCGCCCGTCTGCAGCAGCAACACGAGTGTGTTGACCGCAATTGCGGCATTGCGATTCATAGGTCTTCCCCCGATCACCCACGCCCGACGTAGGGCATCTGATTGGCCATCACCGTCATGAATAGCACGTTGGCGTCCAACGGCAGTTTCGCCATATACAGGATTGCATCGGCGACATGTGCGACGTCCAGAGTCGGTTCCGCTAACAGCGACCCGTCAGCCTGGAGCGCGCCTTGGATGATGGGCGCGCTCAGGGGCGTGCGCGCGTTGCCGATGTCGATTTGTCCGCACGCGATGCCGTACTGACGTCCCTCGAGCGCGGTCGCTTTGGTCAGACCCGTCACGCCGTGCTTGGAGGCTGTGTAGCCGATCATTGCCGGCCTTGGGGTGGTGGCAGAAAGTGAGCCGTTATTGATGATGCGACCGCCGCGTGGTTGCTGGCTCTTCATCAGCCGAAACGCCGCCCGAGTGCACAGGAAGGTGCCGCTGAGATTGGTGTCAATGGTGGCGCGCCAGTCCTCGAGCTTCAGATCCTCGAGCGCAGCGGGAGGCGTGGCGATACCCGCGTTATTAAAGAGCAGATCGAGCCGGCCGAACCTGCGCTGTATCTCGCCGAAGAGCGCCTCCACCGAGTCTGGCTGGGTTACATCCGTGGGCACTGCGAGCGCCGCCGGGCCTGCCTCCCGCCGGACTTCATCGAGCTGCGCCTTCCGTCTGCCAGCCAACACGACCGAGTAACCCGCGCGTGCGAGCGCAAGAGCGACGCTGCGTCCGATGCCACTGCCGGCTCCGGTGACTAGTGCGACGCCGGGCGACATTCAGTTGCTGCTAAGACTGACATTGGAAGCTCACGCCGGGACTTGCACGGCTAGACCGTAGGACCGACACGCAGCGGGTGCTTAGCTGAGGCGCCTGGATCATGAACCTCTCAACAGGTAGAAGGCAACGTAAAGAACCGTGCCGAGATTCATGAACGCCGTGGCGGACATGCCCGGTGCGCGATAGAGCGGATTGAGCCGGTAACCCAGCCAGAAAGCCGCACGTGCGGTTACGAAGACGATGACGCTCGCCCAGACAACCTGCAGATGATGAAGTGGAACGATGGTGCTCGCTGCAAGCGTGGCGACGGTAAAGACGAAAGTCTGTTGCAGGGTATTGTCAGCGACCCGTCGATCGATCTCCAGCGATCGACTCTCCACGTGGCGCGTCGGATCGATCGCCTCGCTGAGGAAGCGCGAGTTCGCGACCGTCATTACCATGACAATGAACGGCATGATCGCGACTACGTTGGCGCGCAGCGCGTATGCCAGGCGCTCCGAGGACGTGTCGGCTATGGCCGGGATGGGCAAGATCTGCATTAGAGTCCATACGCTCAGCGCCATCGCCACCGTGCCAATTGCAGCACCGACGGCGACGATCTTCTGTTCAGTCCTCATATGGACCTTTCCAACGGTGGGGACGTGAGGGCACGACGGCAGGTGCGCGCAGGCGCACGCGCTAACGGTCCTTGTAGGTCTTCTCGAAAGTCGCCGGCATCCCGCCATCACTGGTGATGACACGGTTCTTGAAGAACCAGCGGCCACTGCGCTTGACGAGCTCATCGTGCTCGCGGCCCTGCTCGAGGATGCGGGGTGTCGCCTGCGGAGTCTCCGAGAGGACTCCTGTCCAGATGACATCGACGGTCGCGGTATCACCCTGGACGGCGATCTTCGGATTGTTGAGCAACATGTGGAACTTGCCCTGCAACCCGGGTGAGTGCGCGGCCAGGCTCTTGTACAGGTCGTCGATCGCTTTGCGGCCGCGCGCGACGACCCCGTTCACATCGAGGACGCCATCCTCGAGATAGTAAGAGTCGAGATTACGGTCGGCCCCACCACCCAGGTGACCGTAATAATCGGTCAGCATATCCTCGATCTGCGCTCGATCGAGCAGTGCCGCCGCAGCGTCGGTCGGATTTTGAGGCGCGGCTGACGCGGCGCGGGTAGCCAGCACCATCGCCAATGACGCCATCAGGGCGCATCCCAACTTGGCTGGCGTCATTTTATTTCCATTGTGTCCGGTTCTCGATATTGGTATACCGCAATCGATGTCCGTGAGCAAAGGCCTTTTGGCTTCTGGTCGCACATGAACTCCGGCATGACTCTTGGCAGAGTGCGCGAGGCCCAGCAGCGCATCGAGGGGCTGATTAATCGTACGCCATTGATGAGGAGCCGCTCCTTGAGCTCGCTGACCTCTGGCGAGATCTTCTTCAAGTGCGAGAATCTGCAACGCGCGGGTGTCTTCAAGGCGCGCGGCGCGTTCAACGCGGTCTATTCACTGAGCGACTCTGAGTTGGCTCGCGGGGTGGTGACGAGCTCCTCGGGCAATCAGGCAGCGGCTTTAGCGTTGGCGGCGAAGAGCCGCGGTATCGCGGCATACATCGCGATGCCGCGAGTCGCGCTCAAATCCAAGGTGAACGCGGTACAGCGCTATGGCGGCAACATCGTCTGGGTGGAATCCAAGGGTGCAGTTCCGACCTCCGAGGAATATGAGGCGACCGCCGCGGACATTCAGGGTAGAACCGGGGCGAGTCCCGTGCACCCGTACAATGATCTGCGAACGATTGCCGGCCAGGGAACCTGTGCCCTCGAGATCATCGACGAACAGCCCGATCTCGACATAGTGCTTGCCCCGGTGGGTGGCGGAGGTCTCCTGGCCGGGGTCTCGGTAGTCGCCAGGGCGCTCAGCCCGAGGACCCGCGTCATCGGTTGCGAACCGGAGATGGCGGATGATGCGTACCGTTCATTCCAGGCTGGCGCCATCGTCCCACAGCTCAACCCGCGCACCATCGCCGACGGTCTACGTACCTCTCTGGGCGACCTGACCTTTGCTCTGATCGCCTCTAACGTGGACGAAATCGTCACTGTATCGGAGGCGGCCATCCTCAGTGCGATGCGTCTCGTTTGGGAGGTGCTGAAGGTCATCATCGAGCCCAGCAGCGCCGTGCCCGTGGCTGCGGTACTGGAGAAGAAGGTATCCGTGGCGGGCAAGTCTGTGGCCATCATTCTGTCCGGCGGAAACGTCGATCTCGACAACCTCCCGTGGGGCACTGCAGCCCTGCCATCTCCCGCTCGCTGAACCGGGCCTCACGGCGAGGAAGCGGATGCTGCCGGCAGCGGTCTCGTAGCGGCGTTGGTTTCCTGGCATCGGCTCGCGACACGGCAGCCGCCAGTTCGCCCAGGACCTGGGATCGCGGCAGCGGCCGGTGTCTTGTCCTTCACCATCACGACCAGGAACTTCGCGGGCTTCGTCTGGCTCGCGTTCTCGGAGACGATGTGGACATCATCGAGGTTCTCGTAGAAGGTCCCTCCGGGACCGAGCGTTTCGGCGGGCGATCCCTGCACCTGCATCCGCACCGAGCCCTCGAGGACATAGACAAACACCTGGGAATGGTGGCTGTGAGGTGGTGACTTACCGCCCGGCGGGTATTCGACCGTCTCCATTATTACTTCCTTCCCTGGCATTCCAATGAGATCCCGCGCGATGAGTTGAGCTACGACCGCGTCGGATGCGGCGGCTTCGCCCGGCACCGCGGTCAGCACGAGCGAGCCAAGTGCAGCGAGTGCGAGGAGAACGCGCGTTGCGCGCGCACCCCGGGCGCGGCTGACGGTGCACTCGTGGGAGTTGATACGGCACGTGCAGGTTCCTCGAAGAGGCATACTCTCGTCTCCTGATTGTTGGCCGCTCCATTCTCCGACTTCATCGCACCTGAGGCTAATGCCACGATCCGGGCTGCCTATGGTCGATCCTGTAGAGCCACCACCTTGGCGAGGGCGGGTTTGAAGCCACTTTCGAAAAAGGTCTAACGGAACGCTGGAGTATGGGTTCGAGTGATCGAGCGAATCGGCCGACCCGGATCAGTGGCGACCCGTCGTTTTGGATTTGCGCTGCAGGTTCGCGTCGAGGACACGCGGGCTCAGCTCATTTGCTCCCGGGCCGAGCTTGATTCGCCCATCCGGCAACGGAACCGCGATCGGTGCGACCACTACGTTCGCGACGCCGACATGCGAGGTGATCCCGATCGAGCGTGCCGTGGAAGGCGACAGGTCAACGATGCGACCCTTGATATAAGGACCGCGATCTTCGATCCTGACGATGGCGCTCTTGCCGGTGGCGACGTCCGTGACTTTCGCCACGGTTCCGAGCGGAAGTGTCCTGCTCGCGGCGTTGTTACCGTGCGGATTCATTGGAGTCCCATCTGCCATGGGTCTACCAAAGAATTGGCGCGCGTAGTACGAAGCCTTGCCGAGACGTTTGCGTGCCGAAAGATCCGGTGCCACTGGTCCAGCGACGCGCTCCGGTGCCGGGCGATGGCGACCCGCCGCCTTGGCCGGTGCGGGAATCGCCGTCAGCACGAACGCAAACGCTGCGGCCAACCCGAAGTTCGCTCCAGTCAGGTGCCTCATATGCCCTCCATGGCTCGCAGGCCCTGTAGAGGAGAGTTAGCACCCGATGAGGAGTTCCCGGCAGGTGACCACCCCGCCTGGAAACCGACCCCGGAGGTCCGAAGCGCCAGGCGGACCAGGCGCAGGGTGTCGCTTTTTTTCGACGCAGCCACCGCAGAGGTTCGATAGGACGGCAGACCTGCGGCCAGGATGATGCCGTGTTCGGGGGCGCAGATGCCGACGTGAAGCGCATCGCAGATTCCGAGCGCTGGCGCTCAGCAGAGTGATCGCAGCGCGAGTATCGTTCGAGCCGCTGACGCGCAAATGGTCGTGCGCGGTGCGGCATGCCGTGTGGTGGGAACCAGTGTCCGCGGCTCAGCGGCGCATTCGGGGGGCATATGAGCGTGGAACTGAGTGAATTGACGAGCGAGGTCTGGACCAGGTGGCAGGGGCACGTGATCAACGGCGTGTTCCCTCTGGGACGGTATCTCGGTTGTTCAGACCACAGCGGGGTCTTCCTTACCAAGTCTGCAGCGCGCTTCCCATCGGAGGTCGCGATCAAGCTCGTTCCCACGAGTCGCGCCCTGGCGGAATCACAACTACCTCGATGGAAGAGGGCTGGCGGCCTCGCTCATCCTCATCTGCTTCGCCTGCTGGAATGGGGCGGATGCCAGCTGGACGGGTTGCCCTATCTGTACACGGTCATGGAGTATGCCGACCAGACTCTTGCGCAGCTGTTGCTACACCGCGCCCTGACCGAGGAGGAAGCGCGGGAAATGCTGCTGCCGATGCTGGACGCACTGACGTTCCTGCATGGCCGCAACCTGGTACAAGGCCAGGTGAAGCCGGCAAACGTGCTGGTGGTGGGAGATCAGTTGAAGCTGGCAAGCGACACGGTCCGTCGCACCAGTGAAGGCACCGCAGCGCCCACGATGTACGACCCACCGGAAGCCCGGCAGGGAGACAGTTCCCCGGCGGGTGATGTCTGGGCGCTCGGAGCGACTCTCTTCGAAGCGCTGACCGGACGTCTGCCTTCCGCGCTGGGCGACTCCAGGGACGCCGTCGTGCTGCCCGAGGACTTCCCCCAGGCGTTCCGCGACGTCGTGGCTCGCTGTTTGAGCCGCGTTCCACAGGATCGTCCTTCCGTGACGGAGCTCGTGGGCTGGGCTCGCGGCCGGCCGGCCGAGCCTGCCGTGCTCGTCCAGCCCGAGCCGCTCGAGCAGCCCGGCGCACCCGAGAAGCCCGGGGCACCCGAGCAGAGCACACCCGAGCCGGCGGCCCCCCGGACTGCACCCCAACAGGTCGCTCGCGAAGCGCCCCGGGCCCCGCCTTCCACCGCACCGTCCGCGAAGCCGCGAGCCTTGCTCCCGGCGCTGCTTGGAGCGATGGTGATTGTTGCGCTGGGTTGGAGCGCAGTGCGCGTACTCAGAACACATCACACCCCGAGTCCCCCTTCAGTTGAGGTTCCAGGTGGATCTGCGTCAGAGACCCCGGGCGCGGCCGCACCTGCGGGAAGCGAGTCGCCACCGTCTGTCTCTGCGGGGCCCAATAAGAGGCCCGGTCAGAACGAGCTGACCACCTCGTCATCGGCGCTCCACGAGGAGATCCCCGAGGTTCCGCGAGGCGCCCGTCAAGGCATCCGCGGTCACATCAAGGTGTGGGTACGAGTCGTCGTCGACCAGGACGGTTCGGTGCTCGCCGCCGTCGCAGATCGAGCCGGTCCGAGCAGCTATTTCCAGCGACTCGCGATCGAGGCGGCACACCAATGGACGTTTGCCCCGGCGGAGACTCCTTCACGGCGACTGATGCAGATCCGGTTCGACTTCAGTCGCGACGGAACGACCGGGCGGGCCGTCCCACTCCACTAGCGCGCGGCTTACCTGCCGCCGTCCCGCTACCTTGCGGCCTCAGCTGACGGCCACATCCGAGCTAAGCTGTCTGCTGCAACGTCTCTGCCCGCGTTGCCGCTAATCCGACCCATGATGGCCACTGCACCGCAGCGTGTAGTAGCATTTACTTGCGAGGTAGTAAGTATGGCCGGAATGCGCCTGTCGAAGGCCGAGAGCCGGATTCTCGAGCAATACTGGAAGCTGGGAACGAGCTCGGTGCGCGAGGTTCTCGAGAGTCTTCCTGAGGACGAACGCGTCGCGTACACCACCGTGCAGACGCTGGTGTACCGACTCGAGCAGAAGGGCGCCTTGCGGCGGGTCAAGAAAATCGGCAACGCCCAGATCTTCGAGGCGGCCATCGACCGGAGCGAATTCCGCAGCGGGTTGGTGCGCGATCTCCTGGACCTTTTCGGCGGCTCGCCGCGCCTGCTCATCTCGAATCTCCTCGAGACCGGGACCATCACCCTGAAGGATCTGAAGGCCCTTGAAGGGGCGGTGCCCCGCAGGGTCATGCGGCGCGGTGGAGGGAAGCGCCATGCATGAGCACGTGGGCCCGGTGGTGTATTACCTCGAGGTGCACTTGCTGTATGCCTCGATTGTTTGCCTGGCGGCCTGGCTTCTGACATCGGTGTGGAACGGGAGCGCCACCTGGAAGTACTGGATTTGGGTCGTGACCCTGCTCAATTTCATCCTGCCTTTCGGGGGATTCGTCGACCGCTTCGGGGCATCCTCCGTCTCCTGGGCCACCCAGTTACCCGGCCTCGATGAGGTCGGCATGGGGATTTCCCGGCACCTCGCCGCCGGCGGTGTGCTGCTTGCAGTTTGGTTGTGTGGCGTAATCCTCATGGCTGTGCGCCTTGTCGTGCGGGTACGGAACGATCGTCGCGACGCCGGCACGGCTGGCGGTCAGGGGCTGCCGCGCGAGAAACCTGGCTTTCGAACGCACGGGGTACCGGTGAGGCTCTCTGCAACCGATCAGCAACCCTCGGTCGACGGAGTGTTACGCCCGTATATTTCGCTGCCCCTGGGGATAGAGCGGCTGCTGAGCCGCAAGGAGCTCGATGCGGTTCTCATCCACGAGATTACACACGCCCGGCGGCGCGACAACCTGGTTGGCCTGTTATACGAGATCGCTCTCTGTGGACTCTGGTTCCATCCGCTCGTGTGGCTGACGGGTATGCGCCTGGCGATGTTCAGAGAGCTCTCCTGTGACGACTCAGTGATCGAGAGCTCGCGCGGTGCCGATCTTGTGACCGCCATGGCAAAGCTGGCCGCTCCCGGAAAACCGCATTCACTGCGGGCGGGGGCGGCTACGTTTTTCAGCCATCGGCTCACACGCCTCACGGCCTCTCAGCCCGAGAGGGCGAGTCGCCTGGCCGACTCTCTGCTCGTCGTGCTCTTTAGTGCGGTGTTCTTCGCGTGCCTGCTGGAGACGATCGCGCATACGGGTTCCTGCTTCAAAGTCCACATGTAACACCCTGGTATCGGGTCAGGCACTGGGCGCCGGCCACTGTGGCTTCCGTTGCGCGTTCATTCGCCAGCGCTTCAGGGGGCAGCGTAGTCGTTGCGCACTACCTGGCCGTCTTTCATTACGAAGCGAACACGCTCGAGCTCCGTAATGTCCGCGATGGGGTCGCTCCCTACGGCAACGAGGTCGGCGAATTTCCCGGGCTCAATAGTGCCGATGCGGTCGCTCCAGCCCAGCATTTCAGCCGCATTGACAGTAACGGACCGAATCACATCAAGTGCCGGCATGCCAGCCTTGTGCAAGTTGACGAACACGGCAACGCTCGCTTGCCCGCGCGTCTTGCCCGGGGAAAACCAGCACATGTCCGACCCAGTGGCGACTTTCACCCCGGATTTGATCACCCGCTGGACTAACTGATCGTAGCGTTCGTTGTTGCGCGCAGCGCGGTTGGCTCTGACAGCGAGGTAGGCGGGTGAGATCACGATGATGGGTTGCGCGATCTTCAGGTAGCCGTCGTCGTAAAAAGTCGGCGTCAGGTCGACAAAGATTCCTTTAGTACGCATCAGCCGCAGCTGCTCGGCGGTTGCGTCGTTGCCGTGCTCGATCGAGTCTGCGCCGGCATCAATCGCGGTCTGTATGCTGACGGTGTCACCTGCGTGCACGGCGACCTTCAGATGCTGACGGTGCGCCTCTTCGATCACGGCCCTGAGCTCAGCGACCGTCAGATTTTCATCCGCCGTCACCTTGATCACATCGACGCTCTGGAAGACATTCCGGCGGACCGCCTCGCGCGCCCGGTCTGCCCCGTCAATCAGCAGGAATTCCTGCTCGAGGATTGCATCGGCCAGAGCGGGGTTGAGGTTCTGGAGGTATGAGCCGCGCGTGATCAGTTTGCGTCCGGAAGCCAGAATTCTCGGACCAGGGATATGACCGGCGTTGATGGCGTCACGCAGTTCCGTGTCGCCGTCAATACCCGAATGACCGAGGTTGCGCACGGTCGTGATACCGCTCTCGAGATCCTCCCGAGCCGATTGGGCACCGATAAAAGCGCGCTTGGTCGGCGATTCCACGATGGCGAGCAACTGCGCCGGAGCAAACAGCGGGTTCAAACGCCGCTGCATCTCGGGTTCCGGCGGCACAACGATGTCCATAAGGAGGTGGGTGTGGCCGTCGATCAGACCAGGCAGCAGCGTTGCGGTACCGAGGTCGATGATCCTCGCGCCCGCGGGTGCGTCGGTCGGCGCAGTCGCTCCGACCTGCTTGATCTTGTCTCCCTCGATCAGCACCGCTGCCGGCGCGAGCACATTGCCGGTGCGTGGATCGAGTAGCCGGCCGGCTTTGACCAGCGTGAGCGGAACAGTAGATTGGGCAGCGCCCACCGATTGGGCTGCCGAGGTCTGCGCCGCCACAAGCAGCAACACCCAGAGACTGGTGCGTCTTAGTGCTCGACTCATCGTCTCGCTCCCATCAGTCTCCTACATTTAGCGGTAACGCTACTACAGAGTACGTAGTAAGGGCAACCCGGCGAAGGAAGGCCTCCTGAGCGCGAACACGAGGAGCGCCCGACGTGCCGGTATGGCAGGAGGTAGTACCCGGAGGTGGGCGCTGGTTGACCGGAGAGCGGCAAAATGCAAACTCTCAGATAGAGGAGGGCCTCATGAAAGCCACCTGGCATGGTCACGTCATAGCCGAAAGCGATCAGACGGTTGAGCTCGACGGCTATCGGTACTTCCCGCCGGCATCAGTGCGCATGGAATTCCTGCAGTTGGCCCCCAAGACGGAGGCTGACCACCGCTGCCCTCACGGTGTGCAGTTTTTCAATCTCTCGGACGGAACCCATCGGGGCGAGCGCGGGGCGTGGGCCTACCAGGCCCCGCGTGCCTCATACGCGCACGTGGCTCACTGGATCGGCTTCTGGAACGACGTTGAGCTGCAACGCTGACAGAGGCCGCGCACGCCGCAGACGCGTGCAGCGAATCGACAGCACGATGCGGTAAGTGGTCTCGGAATCGGCGGTCGTTGCACCTAGACTGCCGGCGGAGATTGATGAAGAGGAGAGCTCCAATGTGGGCTTCCAGCGGCATCGCCACAGGTGTGATTTCTTTGCTGGCGTTTATGGCGGTTCAAGCGCACGCGAACAACCCGTGTGAGCTGGAACCGCTGATGCATCAACAAAAGGACGAGGCGACCATCCAGCGCCTCGAGACCTCGTGGAGCTTCGCCATAGCGCAAGGCGATTCAGGCTTCGAGCGCTGTCTCCTCACCGCGGATTTCAAGGAAATTCTGTCATCCGGAGAATTGAAAACCCTTGCGGACGAACTTGGGTTTACCTTGAAGAACAAGGGACAGAACCGGCCCCCTCCGAAGCTCCCGTCGATCACGGTCCTGATCCACGGGGACGTTGCCGTTGCCTATGCAGCATGGGGGCCGACTGGCGATCGAAAGCCAGACCAGATTGCGGATTACTTCGTGTGGGAGAATGGCTTGTGGCGCGTGTTCTTCTCGCAGGCGACACCCGTCGAGAACAGCGGCACTTCAGTCTGGGGTGCGGCACTATACTTACCGCGCATGCGTCCATGACGGCCATCATCAAGGCACTGCGTGTAAGAGCCATTGTGTTCCACTAGCTGCCTACCGACATCATGGCCATGCGATCCTGGAGTCGCTTGCGAAAGCGCCGGCTCAGCTGCAAGCGGACCTTGGATTTCAGCACGACTTCGTACTCACCTGCCTGCTGGAGTTCGAGCGCGCTGATCCGCTCGACATTCACGATGATAGAGCGGTGAATGCGGATAAACCTTTCGGGTCCCAGGTCGCGCTCGAGCTCCAACAGCGGCCGACGGATGACGTGCGTGAGACCGCCCGCGTGCACGCAGGCGTAGTAGCCCGCGGCCTCAATCCAGTCGATATCCGCAACGTTCAGGAACAAGACCTGTCCGCGGCTCTTGACTACCAGTCGCTCCGCCGGCTGCGGTCGCGAGGTCCTATGGTGCGCGAGGCGCTCCTTGGCACGATTCAAAGCCCGGCGAAAGCGCGCGTCATCGAAAGGCTTCAACAGATAGTCGAGCGCACCCGCCTCGAAGGCGCGCAGCGCATACTCGTCATACGCCGTCACAAAGACGATCGCCGACGGCACATCGCTGCCCAGTAATTCCAGCACATCAAAGCCCCCGCACTCGGGCATTTGCACATCGAGAAACACCAGGTCAGGCTTTGATCTCCTGATTTCCTCGATGGCCTCCAGCCCGGAGCCGCATTCAGCGACGGAGGTGATGGCCGGATCACCGCGCAGGAGGACGGTCAGGTTGCGCCGCGCCAGTAACTCGTCGTCAACCACAAGGGCGTGTATGGCTGCCGCCGGCAAGTCCACCGACGCCATTCACGCCTCCCTGAGGGGCAGGGTGACTACGACCTCGACGCCGCCGGCATCGTCGTGCCGCAGTTGTAACCCGGACCGACCTCCATGCAGGATTTGCAAACGAGTGCGCAAGTTGCCAATGCCGACGCCGGTGTGTCTCACCTCCCGGTCGGCCGGGGTCTGAGGGCCGTCATTGTAGACACTCAGGCTGAGATTCCCGTCGTGGCAGGCACCGGCGACGCGCACGGTCCCTCCGGCGGCGCGTTTGGCAATGCCGTGCTTGATGGCATTTTCCACCAGCGGCTGCAACAGGAGGTTGGGAACCTGTACACGCAACAGCTCGGACGGAATGTCCACGCTGACTTCGAGCCGCTCTCCAAAGCGAACCTTCTGAATGTCGACGTAGCGTTGCAGATACTCGACTTCCTCAGCAAGGGTCACCTGCGCGCGGTGCGAATCCTCCGAAGCGCGCCGCAGAAACTCACTGAGCCCGACGATCATGCTTACCGCGGCATCATTCCTGCGATCGCGTACCAGCCCGGCGATGGCATTGAGGGTATTGAACATGAAGTGCGGCTCTATCTGGCGGCGCAGGGCCGCGAGCTGAGCCCTCGAGAGTTCCTCGTTGAGTCGCGCGGTCTCGGCGATCTGGCGGGCCATGCGCTCACGTGAGTCGAGCATGAGCGTCACGGTCACTATGAGTGCGTATACGATAAGGAACGTCAACGCCTGATAGAGGAGTGAGGTGCTGAAGGTGTCGACGAACTCCGGCGGCTGTCGGTTCGCCCATGGGTTGAACAGCACCTGCAGCAGCGCTGACCATGCCTCCGTGACCACGGCAAGCGTGAGGAAGGCCGCCAAGTGTACGGCAACTGTTCGGACGGTGGCGCCGCGGCCGAGTGTATGTCGCCGTGCCAGGCGGCTGATGAAGGGAGTAGCCAGGGCCCAGGGCAGCCAGATCGCCAGCTCGGTTAAAAAGAGCGGCACCCAGCTGTGATGCCTGCCTTCCTTGTGCATGATCAGGACGTTTTGACTCGCGTCAAATAGCCCGCCCGCACACCAGATCGCGGCGATCCACAGCCAACGCGTCGAACGGGTAGCGGTTTGGGTCTGGGACATGAGCGTCACTCTACGCCAATGTACCGGGGGTCGGTCGGTTGATGCAGCGAGTCGCCAGCGTGGTGCAGTAAGCGGTCTGGTCCACCCGATCATGGCAGCGACCGGGAGCGGCGGGACGTCACTCCAGGTCAGGCTGTTGGAAACTCGGTGCCGCAGGCGGCCGGCGGCGTACCAAACAGGCTGACGGATGGAGGCTGCAACACAGGTTCGCTCGGTGGTGCTCCCCGTCTGTGGGCCGAGCCCAAGTTCCTCTCTGTCCCGCTTTGGGTTTCGCCGCCGCCCACAAGGCGCGAGCCGATGACGCTTGTCAGCTTCAAGTCAGTCCTGCAGAGTGGCTCCGCCTCACTCTCGCTCGTGACAGGAGCGGTCGCTTGCCCCACAAGCAACAGGTGTCGCCCGTCGCGGGCCGTAGAGTCCGGGTCGGCTGCTGCGCCGGGTTGACGGCCGGCGTAACGCTCGCGCCGTCCGCAGCCGAGTGCAGCACCTCCATATTGCAGCCCGCAGGTCCCGTTGCGGCGACGGAGCGCCTCGTGTTGCTCGATGCGCTCACCATCATGCTGGTGATCGTCGTGCCGACGATCATCGTCGCGCTGGCCTTCGCCTGGTGGTTCCGGGAGTCGAATCGGCGTGCGCGCCACCTGCCCGAGTGGGCCTATTCCGGTCAGCTGGAGCTCCTCGTATGGTCGATTCCCGCACTGGTGGTTTTCTTTCTCGGCGGTGTCATCTGGCTTGGATCTCACTCACTGGACCCGGCACGGCCGCTGCGCGCTGCCGGCCCGCAGCTCGAGGTGCAGGTCGTCTCGCTCGACTGGAAATGGTTGTTCATTTATCCGTCGCAGGGCATCGCAAGTGTCAACGAGCTGGTGGTCCCTGCCGGGGTGCCGCTGCATTTCACCCTTACCTCCGCCAGCGTCATGAATGCGTTCTTCGTGCCTCAGCTCGGCAGCATGATCTATGTGATGCACGGCATGGTGACGCAACTCAACCTGCAGGCGGACCGGGCCGGGGAGTTCTATGGCGAGTCGGCGCAGTTCAGCGGCGATGGCTTTTCCGACATGCATTTCGTCCTGCGCGCCGTGCCCGCCGCGGCCTTCACCCGCTGGGTCGAGGCCACACGCGGTGGCGGACCGCGGCTCGATCGGGCGGCGTATGGCGCGCTCGCCGTGCAGAGTCGCAACCCGGCACCTTCCACCTGGCGGTCCATCGATCCGGACCTGTTCCAAGCCATCGTCACGCAGCAGCTGCCGCCTGGACCTGGGCCTGAGACCGGACGTGGCAGCCCCGCCGTGCACCCGCGAACGCGCGAGTGAGCCACACCATGCTCGGAAAACTCAGCTGGGCTGCAATTCCATGGGACCAACCAATCCCGCTGCTCGCGGCCTCGGTCGTCGCTCTGGCGATGCTCGCGGTACTTGGCTGGGTACTCGCCAGGGGTTATCTGCCATACCTGTGGCGCGAATGGATCACCAGCGTCGACCACAAGCGCATCGGGGTCATGTATATCCTGCTCGCGCTGGTCATGCTGTTTCGCGGTTTCATCGACGCCGTGATGATGCGGTCACAACAGGTCTTGGCCTTTCACGCGCCCGGTTACCTGCCGCCGGAGCACTATGACCAGATTTTCTCCGCTCACGGAACCATCATGATCTTCTTCGGCGCGATGCCATTTGTCATCGGGCTGATGAATTTCGTCGTGCCGCTGCAACTTGGCGTGCGTGACGTGGCCTTCCCGACGCTGAATTCCACGAGTTTCTGGCTGACCGCGGCGGGCGCGCTGCTGGTCAATGTGTCGCTGGTCATCGGCGAGTTCGCGCGTACCGGTTGGTTGCCTTACCCACCGCTATCGGAAATTACTTACTCGCCCGGCGTCGGGGTCGATTATTACCTGTGGGCGCTGGAGATCTCCGGCATCGGCACGCTGATGACCGGGATCAACTTCGTAACCACCATTCTCAAGACCCGTGCTCACGGCATGAATTACCTGCGCATGCCGATGTTCTGCTGGACGGCGCTCTCCTCCAACCTGCTGATCGTGGCGGCCTTTCCGGTACTCGCTGCAACCCTTGCCATGCTGCTGCTCGACCGCTACCTCGGATTCCACTTCTTCAGCAACACCGGCGGCGGCAACATGATGATGTTCGTGAACCTCATTTGGGCCTGGGGTCATCCCGAGGTTTATATCCTGGTGTTGCCGGCGTTCGGCGTTTTCTCGGAGGTGATCTCGACGTTCTCGCGCAAGCCGCTGTTCGGATACCGCTCCATGGTTGCCGCAACGCTGTTCATTTGTCTGGTCTCCTTCATGGTGTGGTTGCATCACTTCTTCACCATGGGGGCAGGCGCAGATGTGAACGCGGCATTCGGCATTGCAACCAGCATCATTGCGGTGGGGACCGGAGTGAAGATCTACAACTGGGTGTTCACGATGTACGGTGGGCGGATTCGCTTTCGTACCCCGATGCTGTGGTCGATCGGTTTTATCGTCACCTTCGTGATCGGAGGCATGACCGGAGTGCTGCTCGCCGTGCCGCCAGCGGATTTTCAACTGCACAACAGCTTGTTTCTGGTCGCGCACTTCCACAACGTCATTATCGGTGGCGTGCTGTTTGGTGCCTTTGCCGGCTTCATCTACTGGTTCCCGAAGGCGTTCGGTTTTAGCCTCGATGAAGCCTCGGGAAAGGCGGCATTCTGGTTTTCCATCTCCGGGTTCTACGTGACCTTCGTGCCGCTCTACATTGCCGGCCTGCTCGGCATGACGAGGCGCTTGCAACATTACGATGTGGCTGAGTGGCGGCCGTGGATGCTGGTCGCGGCGTTCGGGGTGCTGCTGACTTTTGGCGCTCTCGTTGCACAGGTTGTACAGATCGTGGTCAGTATCCGCCGGCGCGCGCAGCTACGGGATACCACGGGGGACCCCTGGGACGGTCGCTCGCTCGAGTGGGCTACGCCCTCACCGCCGCCGGCCTTCAACTTCGCTGTGTTGCCGGATGTGGCGGACGCTGAGCCCTACTGGCGTGCCAAGCAGCGTGCCATCGAGTCGCAGCAGCTGGCGGCAGAGCCGGGCTACCAGCCGATCGAAATGCCGCGCAACAGCCCGACCGGCTTCATCACCGGGTTCTTCGCGACCATCACCGGCTTCGCTCTGGTCTGGCACATCTGGTGGCTCGTGATCGCGGGCCTCGTGGCAGCGTACGCGGTGTTCGTCTGGTTCGCCTGGAGAGACGTGGCGGAATACGTCATCCCGGTGGAGGAGGTTGCTCGCATCGACCGAGCGCGCCGGCAGGCGCGCGCGGCGTGGCTCGCAGCGCACGCGCGGGAGTCATCGGGGTGAGCGGCACCGAGGTTTTGCGCGGCCCGGCTGGCGGAAGTCCCATCGATCTCGGCCCGGGCCGCGATGTTGTGCCGCCGCGCGGTTATGCGACTGGTCATGGCCGCGGCGGTCCGGCCTCGAAGCGTGTCGTCGTCGGCTATGGTTTCTGGGTCTTCCTGCTGTCCGACATCGTCATGTTCGCGACGCTTTTCGCGGCATATGCGGTACTGGCCGACCAGACGGCCGGGGGGCCGCACTCACAACAACTGTTTCATCCGGGCAGCGTCGCCGTCGAGACCGCCTGTTTGCTTCTCTCGAGCTTCGCCTGCGGTATGGCCACGCTCGCCGCGCAGCGACGCAATCAGCTCTGGACCCAGATTGCGCTCCTGGTCACCGGACTACTGGGCGCGGCATTCCTGCTGTTTGAAGTACGCGAGTTCATGAGCCTGGTTGGGCGCGGGGATGGCCCGACGCGCAGCGCGTTCCTGTCCGCCTTCTTCACTCTGGTCGGGTGTCACGGGCTGCACGTCACCGCCGGCCTGCTGTGGCTCGGGACCATGATGGCGCAATTCTTCGCCAAGGGATTTCGCCAGGAAATCCGCCACCGCTTCCTGTGCTTCAGTCTCTTCTGGCATACCCTCGACATCATCTGGGTGGCCATTTTCAACCTGGTATATCTGGTCGGCACGACACCGTATGTCTGAATATCATCACGATGGCGGCGATATCCCGCCGGGCTTCGAGGCGAGCGGCAGTATTGCCGCTGAAGTGCGCACTTACCTGTACGGCTTGGCACTCGCCGTCGTACTGACGCTGGCATCATTCTGGGCAGCGCAGACACACCTCATATACGGTCCCGGGGTTCCGGTCGCGATTGCCGTGTTTGCCGTGGCCCAGATGGGCGTCCACCTGGTGTTCTTCCTGCATATCACGACCGCGCCGGACAACACCAACAACGCCCTGGCGCTGGCATTTGGGATACTCATCGCCGGCCTGATCGTGTTCGGCTCGCTCTGGATCATGGATCATTTGAATCACAACCTGATGCCCATGCAGCCGCCGGTCTAGGGCGCAGCGCGATCCACTGTCGTCGGCGTGTTCGGGCGTTGACCAGCCCGCTACAGCGGGCTGCGATCGGGGCAGAGCTAACGCAGCGTCAGCGGTATGTCCCTGAGGCGATCGCCGGTGGCGTCGGCGATGGCATTGGCAATCGCCGCCGCGGTCGGCCCTTGCGCCGCTTCACCCGTACCGAGGAAGGGCGCGCCGGGCTGATTGAGTACATGCACCTCGACCTCGTCCGGAATTTCACTGAAGCGCAGGATCGGGTAGCTGCTCCAGTCCCGGCTCGTAATCCGGGTGCGATCGAAGCCGACGCGCTCGTGGAGAGTCCAGCTCAGCGACTGCAGAATTCCGCCTTGGATCTGGTTCTCGATGCCATCCGGGTTCACCGCTTCACCGCAATCGACAGCCGCCACTGCGCGCCTGAGGCGCACGCGGCCGCTTTTCCGGTCCACCTCGACTTCGGTGGCGAGCGCCAGGTAGGCGGCGAGGTTTTTGTAGCGCGCAAAGGCAAACCCGCGACCATAGTCCTGGCGCCTCTGGTAGTCGGCCCAGCCGAAGCGCTCGGCGGCCACTTTGATGACGGCGCGAGCCCGCGGTTCATCGAGATGGCGGAGCCGAAAATCGACTGGATCGGCGTTGGCCGCCTGCGCCAGCTCATCGATGAAGCTCTCGATCGAGAAGATGTTCATGTACGCGCCGAGGCTACGCAGCGCCGAGACCCGCAGCGGCATTGCCGGCACGAACTCGTACGCGACCCGCGGCCGTCGACCATCACCGTGCAGGCGCCGCACTGACCCAGGCCGCAGCCGAACTTCGCCCCATTCAGCGCAAGCTCACCGCGCAGCACGTAAAGGAGCGGCGTCTCGGGATCCACATCGACCTGATGGTCGTGGCCATTGACTGTCAGCTTGATCATTGGCGTTCAGGTGCAGGCCTTGAGAAGAGATGCGTGCTGAAGGTCGTCAAATCCGGGCAGCTTGAGGCCCAGCTTGAACTCAAAGCCGCAAACCGGCATTCAGCCGGGTCCCATCGTACCCTGCACACTGCCGTCCAACGGGGACTTCGGCCCGTCCGTGGGAGCAGTGCAGCAGCAGTGCAGCATACAGCCCCAAAGGGCAGTACCCGCCGGAGCCCCAGCTATCTATCGTCAAGAACTACCTGTGGAGGACCTTCATGAGACGAACGAGCCTGCTGTTGATCGCCGGCGTTGTCGCTGCTGGATGCGCGCAAGCTCAAACCCAAGCTCCCACCCCGGCCCCCGCGCCGCAGTCGCCTGGCTGGGAGGCGGCGCTCAAGTCGGTTACTGAGGCATGCAAGGGAGAGAGTCCGCAACTCTGTCCAGGTATGAGCGCAGAGACGGCGCTGGCGTGCCTTCAGACCAACATCGACAAAGTGACACCGAGCTGCAAGGACGCCGTAGTGAAGGCTGCCAGGGCAGCCTTGAACCTCTAGGCGGCCGGAGCCGCAGGGGCCGCGCCTAGAGACCCGAGCTCGGGGTGTCGGGCAGTGCCCGGATGGCGCTCAGGTATTCGCAGACCGCGCGCAGATCGCGGTCGCTTATCTCGCGGTTTCTGTAGACCGATTGCGCATTGACGATGTAGCTGCCGAGGCCGATGAGCACGCGGTTCCTGCCGCGCGTGTCGAGGGACACGGGCGCTATCTCGTACCCCACCCGTACCTTGGTGCGCTCGCGACCCAAAGTTGGCGAAACGTGAACCTGTATCCACCGTGAGATCATCGGCTGTTCCCCGGCGTTAGGGCTGTCATTCGTCCGGTTTCAGGTGTGTATGAGACGCGAGCCGCGCGCCGCGGCTAAGCCCCAGGATCTCGGGTTGATCCCCGTTGACGACGAGTTCGTACCACGCCCGCGCGGCTGCCGCCGGGGTACCACCTCGGTATTGCTCTCTACTATAAGGAGTGATGTCGCGTGTTTAAGCGGTTAGGATGCGACCGTGAATCGGCCATGGGTTACGAGCGCGGAGGGGCGGACAGCCGCGCTCGGCACCGCGCTTGACTGCAAGAGATGCGACTCTCCCGAAGCTGAAGAAATAAGAGCTCACTTCGAAAGGACCACTGCGTGCGATCAGCGACAACGGTGACATGGGTATGCGTGGCCCTCATGGCCGTCTCGAGCGCTCGTGCAAAGTCCGCAGATCATGATCGAGCCGATGCTCAAGCGCTCGATTTGGCGAAGCAGGCCATCGCGCTGCGCTCAGTGCGGGGCCCGGGCAATCAGGCGCCGCAAGTGGCCGCGCTGTTCAAATCCGCCTTGGTGGCCGGCGGGTTCAACGACGCGGATGTGACGGTTACGCCGGTCGATGACACGGCTTTCCTGATCGCTCGCTGGAAGGGTCGTGATCCCAAGCTCAAGCCGCTCGTGATCTCGGGTCACATGGATGTGGTCGAGGCCAAGCCATCTGACTGGGAGCGCGATCCTTTCACGCCGGTGGTCGAGAACGGGCTGCTGTACGGGCGCGGGGCCAGCGACATGAAGCTCGACGATGCGTTGGCGGTCGCCGCACTCATCGAACTCAGGCGCGAGGGCTACCAGCCGCGGCGTGACATCGTCCTCGCGTTCTCGGGCGATGAAGAGACCACCATGAAGACGACGCAGATGCTCGCAAAGGAGCTCGCGAACGCCGAGATGCTGCTCAATGTCGACGGCACGGGTGGCCAGCTGGACTCAGCGGGAAAGCCCCAGTACTTCACCTGGTCCGGTGCGGAGAAAACCTACGCGGACTTCGAGCTCACGGTAACGTCCCCCGGAGGTCATAGCTCGCGGCCGTACGAGCCGAATGCCATCAATCAACTATCCGCTGCACTGGTACGCATCGGCCAATACAAGTTCACGCCGGAGCTGAGTGAATTGACGCGCGCCTATTTCACCGCCGCCGCGCGCTACGAGCGCCCCGAGATCGCCGCGGCAATGCGGGCGTTCGCCACCGATCCGGCCGATGAGAAGGCGATCGCGGTGTTACGCGCGAATCCCTCAACCATCGGCAAGATCGGCACAACCTGCGTCGTCACGATGATCAACGGTGGCCACGCATTCAACGCACTTCCGCAGCGGGCCGCAGCGAACATCAATTGCCGCATCTTTCCGGGCCATCCGCGGGCGCAGATCATGGAGGAGCTGCAGCGCGCCGCAGCGGACTCCGCGGTTCAGTTCAAGGACATCACCCAGGGCAGCGTGGCAACCGAGGCCTCGCCCCTTCGGTCCGATGTGGCGGACGCGATCACGCGAGCGGTCCATATCGGCTATCCCGCGGTGGCGGTATTCCCCACGATGTCAGCCGGGGCCAGCGACAGCATGTGGTTTCGCAGTGAGCACGTCCCCAGCTATGGAGTGAGCCCGCTTTTCATAAAAGACAGCGATCGATTCAGTCACGGACTCAACGAGCGCATACCCGTGGACGATGTACGCCCCTCCATGGCTTACCTGTTGTCGCTGTTCACTGATCTGTCGAAGTAACATCGCGACCCAGCACGGCGCGAACTATCGCCCCGTGTCGTAACCAATCGTCTCCGACTCCTCTGGAGCGACGCCACGTCTCCGTCGGCGCTGCGCACCGTGCGCACCAACGGTGGTTTCGCTGCTGTGCGCGGAGTCACATTCTCAGCCTCGCCAGATATTCTGTTATCACGCCAGATATTCTGTTATGTCGGGCGATTCTCGGCAGTTGAACCGCACCTGAACGCCGCGACATAACGGTAAAGTTGCGCGCCATTGCCGGTTTCCATGTGTTACTTCTGTTACTTATAAGAGACGTCCGATGGCAGAGACATCGGGCCGTGCTCTTGGACTCGAAAGGGCAAAGCCGCCGAAAGGTGGCGACGCAAAGTCTCCGGTCTAAGGAGCCACGGGCTCTATGACAGCGGGACCGCCGAAATCCAGTCCTTCCACCGGACTGTGATCGGTGCATGTTGTTCGTGCGTCACGGCAACGGCTGGAGGGAGAACAGGTCATGTCTGCGTACGATTCGAACGCGGTGAGCCCGCACGCTTGCAGGGCATCCCGAGGCTGCGCGCACGGCGCTGCGCCTTCCTCACGCGCGGGCCGCGCGGGCATCTGGCACACGGGAGCGGCGCGCGCACTGCGCGCCTGAGAACCCGGCCCGAGCTGGCCTTCAACCCATGCCACCTGAGTTTTCTCAGGTGGAACCCAACTCTGGAACGATAGGGCGAGAGCAAATGCGCAAGCATTTTCTGGTTGTGATGAGCGCACTGCTGTGCGTGTGCGCGCGGACGAGTGCCGCGGACGAGAGCGCTCGGGCGCAGATGAAAGGTCTGGACGAGCAGGTCCAGGAGGTCAAAACCGACGTGCTGAACATCGCGGCGGAGCTCAACCAGCTCGAAGAGAAGCTGCTCTATCCGTCCGACACTCATCTCGCTGTGTTCGTGCAGCTGGCGCACGGCGAGACGCTGCGTCTCGATGCGGTGCAGATTCAGATCGACGGGCGGCCGGCGACCCATTACATCTACAGCTTCAAGGAGCTCGACGCCCTGCGCCGTGGCGGGGTGCAGCGAATCTATACCGGCAACATTGCGACCGGTGCGCACGAGATCGAGGTCTCCGTGAGCGCCAAGCTCGCCAACGGCAAGGACTACACCCAGACCGAGCACTTTCCTTTTACCAAGGAGATCAAGCCGAAGTTGCTCGGCGTGATGCTCGCCGGCCCGGATGCCAAGCAGCCCGGAATCCACGTCGGAGACTGGTAGCGAATGCGTAGTCTCTCGCAATGGCTGTCGATGGGTGTGGCGCTGGCTGCAATCGCCGCGCGCCCGACCACTGCGGCTGACCTGCGCGACCTGTACTTCGGCGAGGCGCTCTACCAGGCGTATCAGGGACAGTACTTCGACGCCCTCGAGCGGCTCGACGCCGAGCTCGCCCAGCACCATCGCGTCGACGAGCCGCAACTCGACTCGCTTCAGTATCACATCCGCCAGGCTGACTTTTCGGTCGGTGACTTCGAGCTCCGTTACCGCATGCATCTGCGTGCCGGGCGCGCGATCAAGGCGGTGCTCGATGCCGATGTGGAGCAGCCCGTCAAGAACGAGGCGGCGTACCGTCTGGCACGCATCGAGTTCCAGAAG
>Ga0306926_10001124_pt1 | contig 26429 bp, 32 predicted proteins | sample flu12Cox44000178_FD_203759 | JGI IMG/M metagenome (GOLD analysis project Ga0306926, IMG submission 203759) | Lab enrichment of tropical soil microbial communities from Luquillo Experimental Forest, Puerto Rico - flux8day.12C.oxic.44.000.178 (v2)... | ecosystem: Environmental > Terrestrial >...
AGATAAGAGTCTCCTCATCCACTGCAGTCCAATTGTAATCGTGAGAGAACAGAATCCAAACGCGACTTCTGCCGCTCATTCGACTTAGCTCGCGGAAATAACCGTTAATGTTCTGCCTGTTGTATGAACCCTGCACAAAAGGCACGTCGGCGAGGCCGTAAAATGCTGAGTAATAGAGAAATGCAGGCACGGCCCCATAGTAGACATACACCATATCGTTCTCGCGCCTGTAGGTGCTCAAATAGGCCATCATCGGTTTGGTCTCCTCAACAAGCCGTGGCTCCCATAGGTGTCGCAAAGCATAATAGCTTGGTTTTAATGGCGAGCAGCGTCAGGGCCATTAGAGCTACAGGCAATCCCATCTGCGGCAACTTGAGACTGACAAGCAGGGAGCCAACCCGTCCGACTGCTTCTGCGACGATTAAAAACACGATGGGCACGAGAAACAGCAGCAATCGACCAGAAAAGGGATATTTGTGCAGAGCAGAAGGTACTGCGATAGCCTAAATGCAGCACCGATTATGATTACGGTGACACAGAGAAACGCGTACCTTGCAGATTGTGACTTGAGCTTGGAAAGCAGAGAGGGTGTTAGTCGCGTCTTGCCGACAGAACCTAAAACGGTGTCGTGCTTATTGATCGGTGGTACTGGGATTAGCAACGCGAGCCATCTGCTGAAGCCCGTGCGATGCAAGATTCGCGCGACGGGAATTCCGGCGATGCAATAACACACGGACGAGAAAAATGCGACGAGAGGTTTCTCGCACAGCCACCCCTTCCCGGAAGCCATTATATAACCCCATCGATGTTGAACAAGATTTTACACTGACTGATCGAGCGGATTATGTAAGGGCTATAGCTCATAGCTTCGCCCTCCATACCCGGTGCATCGCGTCCTCGATCTCGTCCAGCTCAAGCTCAAGATCGGATAACACTTCAGCGTCACCGAGCCGCTTGGCTTCCTCGATCAACCGCTCGAGATCGACGGCCAGTTCAAGGAGGCCTTTCTGCGTAGGTAGATTTGCTATTCTAGTCTCAGCCATTGAACCCTCGGGTTTGGTGGGAGTTTGATCCTTTCCATTGGAATAATGTTGTCAGCTTGCGGCGGCGACCACAGCGCACAGCGCACCACAGCGCACTTGCTTAACGAGGGACCGAACACTGCGTGGTGGAAATTGCGCTGTGGTGAGTAGGTGCGCTGTTCGAAAACGGATCACCACGATATAAGCCTCGAAAAAGTGCGCTCAAATAAGCTGGGTCAACTGGATCGTTAGAACATGGCACTAGGCCGCAAAACCGGTGGACGACAGAAAGGCTCGCGTAATCGCGCAACCGCCGAGGCCCGCGCGGCCACCGAAGCTACTGGCATTTTGCCGCTCGATTACATGCTGTCGGTTATGCGCGACGCCAATGCCGAGCCGAAGCGCCGTGATGCGATGGCGATGGCGATGGCGGCCGCTCCCTATTTGCACCCCAGATTGAGTTCAGCCGAAGCAACAAAGGGAGAGCAGCCGTCACTAGCGGAAAAGTATGGCATACGGGTCGAATTTGTGCGGCCGCGTCTACGGGATGAAGACGATGACGATGCCGCTGTGAACGGCGCTCCTGCGCCAAAAAACGGGAACACACATGATAGGCCGTCAACCGAGCCTGCATACCCGTCGTGAGCTGATGAATGCCCTGAGCCAATTACTGCGAGCCGAAGGCTGCCGGCGGATGCCTTATTCGCAAGGAGCTGAAAAAAGGTGTGCCGCCGATTAAGGCCAAGGCGGCGCGTGCCTTGGACAAGGCCAAGCGTGCCGCAGATGAAGCGGGCGCCGCGACCTTCGGTCAAGCTGCCGACGTACCAAAGTATCCAGATAAATTATTGATTTATTTAGCAAAAAAAGAACAGCGGCCGATCAATGGATCCTTACCGACGGTCAATTTATGGCTGCCTTGGCAGATCGCGATACTCCGCCGTTTCTCGTCGACACCTCATCGGTGCGTATTCGGACCGGCTATCTCACCACCCAACAGCTGATTGAGGCAGCATCGGATCCTAGGGTTCACGTCGTGATGTTTGCGACGAATCGATTTGCGATTAAGCCGGTAGCGGGGTTCCACGGCTGGGTGGCGCAGCACTTTGCCGCGGTGCACTCATACGGTCCCGGGATCGAACTTTGGGTCCGGTGCGCCGCTCCCACTTGTCGGCTGGAACGGCATGGATATTTGTAAGCTGGGGTGAAGGTACATCAATCGGAGTTTGAGAATACCTCCGTGGTCTGGGGCACCCGCCTGCGTCGCTTGATCAGCCAATGAACTCCGACCAGATCGAACAATCCCACGATCGCACGATCGATGACGCCGTATTTCGATCGGCCATGCAGCCGATCTCTGTCGACAACGTCGAGGTGGCGGACGGCAAGTCCATCACGCTGGACCAGGGCCGGCAGGAACCGATGCATCGTGTCGAAATATGGGAGGCGCAAAAAGACGTCCCTGCGAAAAGCCTTGAGCCCACAAGCGGTGTCACGCGTATTGTCGTGTAGTAGCCGTGCGCGCAGGCGATTGGCGAAACGAGAGCCGATCCGCTTGGCCTGTGGATGTGCGTGCTTGATACGCTGGCCCGCGGCAAGTCCGACACCGGGCTCGGCCATGAGCGCCAGCAGCGCTGGCAAATAGCAGGGGTCGTTCTGACCGTCGCCGTCCAAGGTCGCGATCAAGGGAGCGCGCGCAGCGCGCACCCCGGTCAAGATCGCCGCGCTCTTGCCGCAGCATTGCGCGTGGACCAAACAGCGCAGAAACGGATGGACTTCCGCTAATCGTTGCAGCACGTCGGCTGTGCCGTCCATGCTGCCGTCATCGACCACAATGACCTCGAAGCTGTCGCCGCCGAGGGCGGCCGAGATCTCCTTCAGAAGATCGCCGAGGCTCTCGGCCTCGTCCTTCGCCGGAATAACGATCGAAAAGCGGGAGTTGGTCATGGGGTGCGTCGGTAAGCTCACGGGGTTAAGGCGATAGACACTGATGTCTTCCTTCGTGACCGTGTCGACATTCATTCTGGCGAGAGAGCGCGGCCCAGTATAAGTTCTCCCCGTATATAACGAGACTCGGGACGACGGCCAATCTGATGAATCGGGTCGGGGCGCCAGCCGTGCAGTAATCCGAGCGCAATCAAGGTAGCGATGGGCTGTTGTAATCAGAATTGTCCGCAATTTGCAATACTTCCACCTGTAATTAAGAGTGCGCGGTCAAAGAATTCGGATGCGTCAGGGTCGGCACGCGAGTCATAGTAAGACTGAAGTGAAATATCCCATCCAGACCGTCTTCTTTCTCGTACTGCTGGCCATTGGGCTAGGCACCTACCGTGACTATGGAATTTCGTGGGACGAACCACTGGCACGCTTCAGAGGCGCAGTGACGCTTAAGTATGTCGCGAAATGCCTTGCGCCTTCTCTATTGACTAGCGCAGCAGACCACGTGCCGTCCCTGAACGAGTATCCACAGCGAGCTTATGGCGTCGCCTTTGAAGCGCCGGCTGTTGCTCTCGAGGTAATGTTGGGAATTCACGATAAAAAAAATGTTTTCATGTTTCGACACTTGCTTACGTTTCTGGTGGCTGTTGCCGGTATATACGCCGTTAAAAGAATGGCAGACCGCCGCTTCTCGGACTGGCGGATCGGGTTGCTGGCGGCACTGTTCCTGGTCCTTACGCCGCGCCTCTTTGCAGAATCGTTCTACAATTCAAAAGACGTCGTCTTCATGGCTGTTTTCGCGATCGCCATGAACACAACGATAGCGTTTGTTCTTAAGCCAAGCTTGAAGACTGCCCTCCTTCACGCATTGGCATCAGCAGTCGCAATCGATATACGCATGATGGCGATAATAGTGCCGGCCGCCACGGTCGCGATCCTAATCGTCAGGCTGCTGAAACGGGAATTGCCGACTCCATTAGCCTGTCGCGCCTTAGCTGTTTACCTCCCCGTCGCGTCCATCCTCGTTATAGCGATGTGGCCGTGGCTGTGGTCCAGTCCGATTGCCAATTTCGTTCAAGCATTAGGGAATGTGTCGAAGGACTATTGGGACGACGAAGTCCTATATATGGGACGCTTCATCCGAAGTACCGAACTTCCGTGGCACTACATCCCAGTATGGATATCGATCACAACCCCGGTGCTATATCTCGGATTGTTTCTCGTGGGGGCATTCAACACGCTTCGCCAGATTGCATCCCGGAGCGCAGGTTTGTGGAAGGGTGACGAAGAATTGCAGGACGCCGTCTTTTTTGGCTTGTTTGCTACTCCCATTGCGGCGGTCATCTTGGTGCATCCAGTGCTCTATGATGGATGGCGACACCTGTACTTCATTTATCCCGCATTCCTGCTGCTTGCCATCAAGGGGTGGGTATCGCTGTGGAGCAATGATTGGGTTTGGTCCGTCCGTAAGTCACTGCTTGCCGCAGTCACTGCAATCTCCCTTATCTATACCGCAGCCTGGATGTGGAAAGTGCACCCTTTTCAGAATGTCTATTTCAACATCTTCGCCGGAACCAACCTGAGGTCTCGATATGACTTGGATTACTGGGGCTTGGCCAATAGAAAGGCGCTGGAATACATACTAAAGAATGATCATAGTGAAACCATTGACGTGCGAGGCATTCATACTCCGGTTCGAGAGGCCTTCAACATGATAGATGAGCCCGATAAAAAACGCCTTAGGTACGGCCAGGAACCAACGCGTTACATCGTAACCAGCTATCGTCAGGAAAAGGATTTGGATGACACGAAATACGCCGAGGACTACGATCTTTTTTATCAGATTAAAGTCGACGACGAGATCATTCTTTCAGTATTTCGACGGAAAAGATATGAACTCGAACGCTGAGCAACCGAATGCTAAGTTCTGCGACGACTAGAGCCTATGTGTTGCCACCGTCCTCACATGTTGGCAAATCAGCGCGCTATCAACGATAACAACGCGCAACTTTAGGGCAACTAAACTCCGGATTCGCGCGAAAATGGGTACGATGGAAATATCCCGCATTTCCGCCAGTTGCTCCATGCGACCCTTTTTCCAGCCCTCCGATTAGTCAGATTGAAACCACTTCTGCGCTGAGCGACAAGGCTGGATAGAGAGCGACGGGGCAAAAAAACCAGCGAAACCCGAAGGTGGCCCTTCCAATTCGCGCGCTGGCCATTCGCGATACACCTACACATTGGCAAGCCAAATTTACATATTAATTGCCTTCCAGAAATAACAGTTCATCATTTCCAATGTTGCTAAGTAGCGCGTTTCGCGGCGCCTTGCCGAACTGCGGCGATGGACGATCCAGCACCGACTGACGTATATCCGACCATATTGTGGTACTTCCAAGCCCCCGATCCGAACAGTCTCGGTACCACCGACGACAAGGTGATTGGGATAGAACCGCGCAGATAGATTTGACCGCCGTGGGTATGCCCGCTGAGCAGTAGGTCGAACCCGGCATGGACGGCGTGTCGATAAACCTCGGGGGTGCGGGACAGCAAAATAGAAAAAGCGTCGGGCGGAATGTTGGAGGCCGCCTTTTCGATATTATCGACCTGATAGTAATGCGCGTCGTCGATACCGGCGAGATAAATGCTCTCGCCATCCCGGGAGAGAGGTTTGCACTCATTGAGCAATATGGATTGCGGGCCCATCTTGGCAAATCGGTGTATGGGGTGTTGGGGGAATCACGACACGATTCGCATGGTCCCCGGTCTCGAGGACATGGGAATTCGCACGTACATGCTAGCCCACGATCAGCTCCTAGTGCTGCTGCCGGTCGCGATCGCTCTCGGTAGCTTCGCGTTTGAGCATTGCACCGGGGCCACTGTGGATCGCGGTCTGTCTCGGAACGACAGTTGTGGTATTGCTAGTGGCCTGCCTCGGCTTGTTGTTTTGGGACTGGCGAACTCATAAACGCAACAGGCCGCGACCGGTAGTGGGGATATGATTTGCTAGGCCCGCCGTGATAGAAGTCGAGGAGGGCGCGTGAAAGCCGTGATACTCGCCGGTGGCCGTGGCACACGGCTTGCCGAAGAAACTGAGATCAAACCCAAGCCAATGATTGAGATCGGCAACCGCCCGATTCTTTGGCACATCATGAAGATCTATTCGCATTACGGCATCAATGATTTCATCATCTGTTTGGGCTACAAAGGCTATGTTATCAAAGAATATTTCTTTCACTATAAATTGCACCTGTCCGACGTAACGATCGACGTGCGGGACGGCAAGATCACGGTCCATGAGAGCTTCGCAGATCCGTGGCGCGTGTCGCTGGTGGAAACCGGCGAAGCTACTCTCACTGGCGGTCGTCTCAAACGGGTGCGCAAATATCTTGAAGATGACAATAATTTCTGCTTCACCTACGGCGACGGCGTCTCCGATATCGATATTGGCAAACTGGTCGCGTTCCATCGCCAGCACGGCAAGCTCGCGACCGTCACCGCAGTGCGGCCACTTGCGCGATTTGGCGCATTGACAGTCGAGAAAAATCTGGTGCGGCAATTCAGCGAAAAGCCACTCAGCGAAGGCAATCTTATCAATGGCGGCTTCTTCGTGCTAGCAACCAAAGCTATTGATTACATCGATAATGATGCCACTCTGTGGGAGAAAGAGCCGATGGAGCGGCTTGCGGCCGAGGGCCAACTTGCAGCCTATCCGCACACAGGATTTTGGCAGCCGATGGATACGCTCCGGGATCGCAATCTGCTCGAAGAACTTTGGGCGAGCGGTAATGCGCCTTGGCAGGTTTGGCGGTAGTGCTCGATGACTCCTAGCTTTTGGGCGGGCAAGCGCGTCTTCTTAACAGGACACACGGGTTTCAAAGGGGCGTGGTTGGCAATCTGGCTTGAGCAACTCGGCGTGCAAGTGGCCGGGTATTCGCTCCAGCCGCCATCGCAACCGAACTTATTCGAAGTCGGCAAAGTCAGGACCGTGCTAGCAAAACATTGGCATGCCGATGTGCGCGATCCTGCCGCACTGCAAGAGGCGGTGAGCCGTTTCGAGCCTGAAATTCTTTTTCATCTCGCCGCGCAATCGCTTGTGCGTGAATCCTACCTGTGCCCAGTCGAAACATATGCCACCAATGTGATGGGTACTGCACATGTGCTGGAAGTCGCGCGCCATGTGCCGAGCGTAGGAGTTGTCGTAGTTGCAACCAGCGACAAGTGTTACGACAATCCCGAGCCTGACCGCGCCCACCGCGAGGACGACGCGATGGGCGGGCATGATCCCTACAGTAGCAGCAAGGGCGCGGCGGAATTGGTGACGGCTGCCTACGCCCACTCATTCTTCGAGATTGCCGCCAGCAAATGCAGTGTGGCGTCAGTGCGCGCTGGCAACGTGATCGGCGGTGGTGACTGGGCTAAGGATCGGCTCATGGCCGACCTCATGCGTGGACTAATGGCGGACGCGCCGATCGTGATCCGCCAGCCTCGCGCCATAAGGCCCTGGCAGCACGTGCTGGACCCACTTGCGGGCTACTTGAGCGTAGCTGAAAAGGCCTGGGCAGAAGCTCCGACAAAATGGCAAGCCTGGAACTTCGGCCCCGACTCCGGCAGTGAGCGTACCGTCGAGGAAGTTGCCACCCTGAGCTGCAGCTTGTGGGGGCGCACCGACCTTTTGCGCATCAATAAAGAACCAGACCTGCCGCGCGAAGCCATCATGCTCAAGCTAGATTCGACTAAGGCCCGCGCTCAGCTCGGTTGGGCTCCCCGCTGGGCATTCGAGGAAGCCGTAGCGCGTACTATCGAATGGTACCGACGCTATATGGTGGGCGAAGCTATGCTAGCCTTCACGCGCCAGCAGATTGCGGCCTATCCGACCGATCGCGTGACGAGTTCTGATAAATTTGGAAACCGTGTCCATGCGTGACAAAGTCCAACCATTAACACCCAGCAAAGACGTCGGCGAGGCGCTAGTGCTCCGCCGGCAGATCCTCGACCTCGTGACGCGCTATGCCGAAATTGGACACAAACGGAAATCGTTCGTACCCGGCACCTCACACGTTCCTGTTTCCGGTAGGGTCTATGGTCCCGAAGAGGTCCGTAGTTTGGTGGACGCGTCGCTCGATTTCTGGCTAACAACCGGCCGCTTTAACGCCGCCTTTGAAGACCGGTTCCGAAATTTTCTCGGGTTGCGCTTTGCCATAACGTGTAATTCGGGCTCATCGGCCAATCTACTAGCGGTCAGCTCGCTTACTTCGCCTATGATTCACGATCCGCTCAAACCGGGCGACGAGGTAATCACCTGTGCGACAGGATTCCCGACCACCATCAACCCAATCATTCAAAATGGCCTCGTTCCTGTCTTCGTGGATGTACACATTCCGACCTACAATATCCGCTCAGACCTGATCGAACAGGCGGTCGGGGAGCGCACGCGCGCTATCGTTATTGCGCATACTCTTGGCAATCCGTTTGATCTCAAAACGGTGATGGATATCGCCAAGCGTCACAAGCTGTATGTAGTCGAGGATTGCTGCGATGCGCTTGGCGCCACCTACGATGGCAAGTTGGTTGGCACCTTCGGCGATGTCGGCACTGTAAGTTTTTATCCGGCCCACCATATAACTATGGGTGAGGGAGGGGCAGTGTTTACCGATGAGAGCTTGATCAAGCGCGCGCTTGAATCGATTCGCGATTGGGGCCGCGACTGCTGGTGCGCGCCGGGTAACGAGAATACCTGTAAACGCCGCTTCCAATGGAAACTCGGCGATTTGCCGCGCGGCTACGATCACAAATATATTTATTCGAACATCGGTTATAATTTAAAGATTACCGACATGCAGGCGGCCGTCGCACTGGCACAAATGGACCGCCTCGAAGACTTCATCCTGGCGCGGCGACGCAATTTCGCACATCTGTATGCCGGGCTGAAGTGCCTCGAGCAATTCCTGATTTTGCCGGAGGCAACGCCACATACCAATCCATCGTGGTTCGGTTTCCCTCTCACGGTGCGCGACGACGCGCCGTTCACCCGCGACGAGCTGGTCAAATTCCTCAACAGCAAGGATATTGCGACCCGGCTATTGTTCGCGGGAAATATTCTGCGCCAACCATATTTCCGAAAACGCCAATATCGTATTGCCAGCGGCATTGAGGCCAGTGACCAGGTGATGACATCATCCTTCTGGATCGGCGTTTTTCCCGGTCTCGAAGTGGCCGCGCTCGACTACACGATCGACCAGATTACGCAGTTTTGTACGGATATCGACCGGGTCCCAAAAGTTTCTGCAGCGGCAAGCCGACGGAAATGAAGACCGGCTGATTTGTTAGATGGCCATTTCGTCCTCCCCGCCTGTCCATTCTTTCACGTTTCCGCGGCTAATGGGTTCCGCGCTGGCCGATCCCGATGTCTGCTTTGCGGTCACAGGAGCGACCGGGTGGCTTGGCCAGGCAACGCTCGACGTCCTGGACTCCGCACTCGGCCCGCAATTTGCAGAACGCGTTATCGCCTTCGGCTCGCACGGTCGTGAGATCAAGCTGCACGAAGGTCGCCACGTCGATATTCACCCGCTTGATAATCTCGTTAATCTCCCCGCTGAGAAGCGCTACGTGTTTTTACACTACGCATTTCTGACCCGTGACAAAGTGGCAACCCATAGTCATGACGATTATGTCGCTGGCAATTCGGCGATTACCGGCGCCGTCAGCCACGCGATCGCTGGGCGCAAAGCGATTGGCTTATTCATTCCTTCGTCTGGCGCGGTTTACCGTGCGGATGGAACACTCGACGACGACATCGTCGCAAACCCCTACGGCGTTCTGAAGCGGCGTGACGAACTTCATTTCGCGCAACTAGCTGCGCAAGAGGACATCCCACTCGCAGTTATGCGCGTTTTTAATTTGGCCGGGCCTTACGTCAACAAGGTTAATACTTATGCCCTCTCTTCGATCATTCTCGATGTGTTACGTGGCGGGCCGATCATCTTGCACGCGAGCCATCCGGTCGTCCGTTCGTATGTGTCGATATTCAACGTAATCGACCTTGCCCTATGTATGTTATCCGATCGCGAGGAGCCGATAGTCGAGCCGTTCGATACCGCCGGCGAAGGCGAGAGTGAGTTAGGTGAACTGGCACAACTTTGCGCCAGCGTTCTGGATCGCCCAAATATCCGAATCGAACGCCCACCGCTGCTTGAAGGGCCCGTAGACCGGTATGTTGGTGACGGCACCGCAATGCGCGACCGCGCGGTGCGTTATGGGGTAGCGCTCGCACCTCTGCCCGCCCAGATCGAGCAGACCGCTGATTTCCTCGGCGAGACTTTGAAAGATGCGGTGTGACTGCAAATACCGTGGTCAAAGCCGCAATTCGCGAAGATCGACACAGAGGGCGCAAAACTGGGAGTGTGGTTGACGCCGAACGCCCCAGGGCACGGATGCAAAGACGTTAGTTGGCTTCAAGTGTCGACGCCATCGAAGTTGACCCGTTCCTTTTCTATTACCAGCGGTCGTTTGGTTACTTGGCTGAGAATGGCGCCGATATACTCGCCGAGGAGGCCGATGAAGAACAATTGTACCGAAGCGAAAAAAAACTGGCCGATTAAGATCGGTGCTGTATTGGCGGGGAAACGGTACCAGAAGAGAAGCTTGGCAACTAGGTAAGCTAGGGCAACTAACAGACTCGACGCTGACAGCGCAAACCCCGCCATGGTTGCCAGTCGAAGAGGCACCCTGGAATGGCTGGTGATGCCGAGCATTGCGAGCTCGTAAAGGTTATAAAAGTTATTCTTGCTGCTGCCGCGTTGTCGTCTCTGCTGAAGGTAAGGGATCTCCGCTCTGGCGTATCCAAGTTCGGCGATCAGGCCACGAAAATAAGGGTAGTGGTCGCCCGTGGCCCGCACCGCTTCCACTACCTCCCGATCGTAGAGTCCAAAGCCTGTGTAGTTTTCTATCAGCGGAATATCCGAGAGACGTCCGACAACCTTGTAATAGAGTCGCCTGATTGAGAACATAAGACTATGTTCAGTGCTCTTGGGCTTGATTCCGATAACAACTTTGAACCCTTGCCGCCAACGCTGGACAAATTCAGGTATCATCTCCGGCGGGTCTTGCAAGTCGGCCACTATACTAATGACGGCGTCCCCTGGTGCCTCCAAAAAAGCGTGCAGGCCTGATCGCACAACGCCGAAATTGCGAACGTTAACGATCAGTCGAACAGCGCGATCTTTGGCGGCGATAGCCTTGATCCGCTCAACGGTGCCATCCGTTGAGGCGTTGTCGATAAACAACAGGCAGTAGCTCTCATTGGGGATCTTCGCAAAGGCTGCCACGATCCGCTCGTATAGCGGGGCAATGTTGTCTTGTTCGTTGTAACAGGGAATCACGACGCAGATCAGTGGTACGAGCTGGGAAGTCATCGTTGCGCACTCGTCGGTAAAGGGCTGGAAGGTGGATGTGCGAAGCATGCGAGTCGCCAGCAATCCTTCGCGCTCCTTCGCGAATGCAAGTCGTGCACTGCAAGCACCGATTTGACCGGGCAAGGGATACTCCAGAAATTTAATCCACGGTGGTACGGCCCGAGCGAGCCTCTGCTGTGATCGGGTCGACCCACCGGGTTTCGCGATCTTGTATTCATTTTTGATAAATGCATTCCGTTCGAATTCTGAACGTTCGTGTTGTATGTTAAACGCCAGATGTTACGCTCGGCCAATTTCGTTATTCCAACACACTGGCGGTCGGAAATAGCAGTATCAGTGGGTTTTTCAAGCCTAGTCCGTGGCGGATTTGCTTGCGAATGGAGTCTTGTGAACTGCACGAGGAGATCAGAATCGGTTCCGGACGGCCGCTAATGTTGGCCGGGCTCACGATCGGAATACCACGTAGCTGTTGTTGCTGGTACTTCGGGTTGGAATCCACAAATAGACTGATATTGGCAGGATCGAGTCCGCCCGTCGCAATAAGGCGCAGCGCAAGCGTGCCCACTCCCCAGACGATCATTCGTTCGCCTGGGCGCAAGGACTGCTCGATGACAGCGCGAATTCGAGTGTCTTCTGCCGAGCACCCTTTGATATAGGCTTCGAGGGCCACTTCTGTTTCGTTGTCGAAATGGATTGGTACCCGCTTTATTGAGTTCTCAAACACTCCGTAGACGCACGGACAGGTAACTTCATGCAGTGGTCGTAGGGTATTGTCAGTCTTCAGCACGCGGAATCCACGGGTCACCATAAGATTCGCAAGCGACTTCCCGGAGAAGAAATTGATGTGTTCGATGCTAAATTCCTGAAATGGCGCGTCTTGAGTAGCTTCGTACCGGCTCGCATCAGGAACCTCCAGATAGACACGTCCGTTGGGTGTCAAGAGCCGTTTGAAATGGTTAATGGCGGTGTCAAGATCGCGAATGTGTTCCATCACGCCAGTCAGAATGAGGAAATCGTACGGCTCTACTGGCGCCGGGACCGTGAAAAGCGTGGCGGAAAAACCCACTATCCCGTGCAATTCGCTCACGGTACGAATGCAAGCTGCTGAAGGGTCAGTGCCCACGAGGTTTCGAAACCCGAGATCGGCAAGAACCTTGAGCAAGCCCCCAGTCGCGCATCCAATTTCTAGGACGCGTGATTTCTTGGAAGGAATATGTTCAACGATCAAGCCCGCTATATCGCGAAAGCGTTGTTCGACTCGCGCGGGATTAGTTCGGTCGGCACTCACGTTTTCATACTTGGAGAGCTCGCGATAGTATTCGTCAAAAGCTGATTGTGGGGGAATGTCGTCAGCGAAGCCCACTCCACAGTCTCGACATATCACGACGTCGTAGCCATCAATATTCCCGGCGGCGGGGAAACGTTCGAAAGCCTGCCGGTATATCAGCCTTGATCGCGAGCTTCCGCAGACAGGGCAGAGCCGGGATGGAAAACGTGTGCGATGCACCGCTAGTCGGCTTTTCCAATCAATCGCTTCGGAGGAATGGCGTAACAGACCAGGTCCCATATCTCAACTAAATGCGGCCGCAGGAAGAAGCGATAGTCGGGATTGATAGAATGAATGAGCAGCGGGATTTTCCAAACATGATCCTGCTTGTGGTAACTGCAGACGGCAAGAACTGGCGAACGCTCCTTGATAGTTTGACGTGCGCCTTCTATCGCGTCCAGTTCCGCGCCTTCGATGTCCATCTTGATATATGTGGGAACTTCGTGTTTCAAAGCGTCGTCCAGCTTGACGCAATCGACCTGAACGCGGCCTGCGCCCATTGAGGCCGCGGGCGTTCCGTCGGCCGTAAAGGAGGCCGGCCCGCTTTCCGCACCAATCGCTGCTCTGTGGAGCACAATGCGGCCCCCTGCGAGAAGGCCAGCTACTTTTTGGCTCAGCTTCGCAAAACTGGCTGGGTCCGGTTCGAAGGCAAAGATCTTCTTGAATCCTAGATTCTGCTGCTCCAAAAAGCTGGCGATGGTGTCACCATCAAACGCACCGCAATCGACGAAGACTTCATCGGGCATTAGAGTGCAGAGATCCGCTGGGAAGTAGATGGGGTGATTTACAGGATCGGCTAGCTCATCAAAATCAAACAATAGCCGCCAGCGGATCTGAGAAAGATACTCGCTTCGCGAAGCCTCATCGGCCCAGAGTTCAGCCGCTTCAACGACGTTCTCCACCTGTTCATGCACTTTGTGCGCCGGAGCGGCAGCATAATGTGGAAGAAATGCATCAGGGTGCTTCCAGTATAAAGGCCCGAACGTCAATACGTGTTCACACCCGAGGTCGCGCAGAGACTGAACTCGGTCGCGCATTCGATCCCATGCCTCACCGCACCAAATGGTCACAACAAACGTTGCAATCCTCCCGTACCGAGCGGCAGCTTCCTGCGGAGACATAACTGGAACGCCATGGAGCGACCGCGCCCACAGCCTGGGATTGTTGTCTGCAAAGGCCAACGGCTCGATTCCCAACTTCCTTAAGCCAGTCAGTGTCTTGCGACCGAGGTTTCCTGCGCCGAATAGAACCAGCGACTTACCTGACGGCCCCGCCAATTCATCAAATGATGTTTGTTCTCGGTGGAGTGCACCAGCGACACCCTCAGTAAGGAGTGCATGCAACTGATCGCGCACGCTTGTGCGGGTGGTCGTCACCAACAAGTCCTCCCGCCATCAATAACCAGATTGGATCCGGTCATATAGGATGACGCGTCCGAACATAGAAACAGAATGGCACCCTGGTATTCATCGAGCCTCGCCATTCTGCCGAGCGGAATCAGCTCAGCGAGTTTCGCAACGAACTCCTCAGGCTGACCGTCGAAGACCCCACCGGGAGAGATGGCGTTGACGCGAACGCCGCGGTCGGCCCAATATATCGCCAGATATCGGGTTAATCCGATCAACCCTGATTTCACCACCGAGTAGGATACTGGTTTCGTTGGCTGGAGGTGGTCGGGAAGGCCCGCACGCCTGTAGATACGCTGGTCGGGTCCGATCAGCGCAAGATCGGACGCGACATTAATGATTACACCGCGCCTTCTCTTGGCCATTTCCGAGCCAAGGGTCTTGCTGCACAAGAATGCGCCCGTCAAGCCGACATCAATATCCGCGGCCCATTGTTGCAAAGGAAAATTTTCGAAGCGCAAAAAATTAACATCCGCGCGGTTCTCTACCTTTGGATTATTAGCGGCATTGTTTATCAGAATATCGATGCGGCCAAAACGGTCGAGAATCTCCTTCAGGCACTCCTCCAAATCCTCCGCTTGCGTAATATCGGTCCGACGGCCCCATGCGGAAACGCCAAGCTCGGCCGCCAGTTGCTCGGCTTTGTGCGGCGTTTGGGAGGAGACGTCTAGCAGAATCGGAATTCCACCAGCTTGGGCGATCACTCGTGCATGCTGCTCTCCTAGCAATCCCGCGCCGCCAGTTATCGCGGCGACCCTGCCCGTCAAGTCGAAAACTTCAGGCATTTTGCGTACTCCGGGATTCGTGGAGCTCAGCAAGCCCAACGACGCGTCCGGTGGCGATCGATTCTTTCGCAGCAAGCGCCATCTTCAGGCTCCACATTCCGTCATTCAAATCCACGACGGGCTTTGCCCGCGTTTTGACGCACCCCAGGAAATGGCGCAGCTCATCGAGGAACAACTCGTTCCGCTCGAAAGTTTCGAATCGCGTAAATTGCGTTACCTTTCCCTCCCGGTCGTACCGAGTGATGGATGAGGAAACCAAGTCCATCACAAGCTTTCCGCGATCTCCGACGATTTCACAGCCTCGACTGAGAGGGCTCTGTAGATAATCTTGTTGTAAATGAACGGGCAAGGACCGCCCATCAAACCGAAATTCCATCAACGTGCTCGCGACGTCTTCAACGTCGATTTCGAGATCGCTCCAATGTCCGCCAATTGCAAAAACTCGGCGTGGCAGCCCGAAGAGCGCATAGAGATAATCGAATTCGTGAATTTGGGTAAGGACCACACCGCCACCCAATTCCGCGCGCGACGCATACATCTTGCGGTAGTCCTCGTAAGGGTGCCAGCTTGGAAGATATTCGCCGACGTGCGCCCGCACGCTCAACAAATGTCCGAGACTGCTTTCGTGGATCGCGCGCTGAAGTGCCAAAAAGCTGGGATGGAAACGAAGCTGGTAGCCGACCATCACAACGCGGCGGCGCTCTCGCGTTTCGGCGATTAGTTGGCTAAGGCCATTCAAGGTATTCGATACGGGCTTTTCAAGAAACACATCGCAACCCGCGCGCAAGCATTTGAGAGCTACTGGGACGTGCAAACTCGTCGGATTACAGATGAATGCGACCCGCGGCTGCTCGTCCAAGGCCGATTGTAGGCAATCGAACGTGCGAATGTCGTAGGTCTTCTCGACGTCCATTCTGTCATTAGATCGCAACGTAGGTGTTAGGACGTGAGATAAGCGCCTGACCCGCCAGGCGATAATATCAGGTCCCTCGCCCAACAATGTGCGCAGATTGCGAACATGACGCTGGCCGATGCCACCTAGCCCGACCATCAGGATTCTCATCAGCGATTCGCCTCTTTCAACCGCTGGACAAGGTACAAACGGTTCTGTCGAGCCCACGTCACTTCGTCGCCCGTTGTGCCGCGCGCAACCTGCAAAACGAAATCGCCCTGATAACCGATGGCGACCAGGCCGGAGAGTAGTGCCGAGATATCGGCATCTCCCTGGCCCAGCGGCACAGTTCCGGCCCCGCGAACCCGGTCCTTGATATGCACGCCGCCGATTTGAGAACCGTAAGCCGCGAGCTCACACCGAACATTGTAACCGAGCGACGCGCTATTGCCTGTGTCGTAATTCACTTTAAGCATTGGATGAGTCAGCTTCGCGAGCAACGCGGCAAAATCCTTGGGACCGAATGAGGTTTCCAAGTGAATTTCGACGCCCGCTTTAGCGGCGTGGGGGAGCACGTCCCGAAGCATGTCGACGACTTGCGTTTCCTGGAAGCGTGTTTCGATACGGGAAGCGTCGACAAATGGAAGAACGATACGGGTGATCCCGATCAATCGGCAGCGATCCAGCAACCAAACCAAATGACTTACAAGTTTCCTAAATTCTGTTGGACGCGCAGTGGTGAAGGGGCAATCCATGAAATAGTCGGCGCAAACGGAGGCCACGTCGATTTTGTGCTGGCGTGCCAGCGCTTGCATTTCCTCGATCCCTGAATCGCTACCCAGCGGATTGATATCGGCTCCGTGCAGGTCGTAAATCCATTCGATGGCATTCAAGCCGGCGGCGGCGGCACGTGGAAATTCTTCACGCCAGCAATCGCGTGGGAAATACTGAAATCGTCCTTCCTCGGGTGGCAGAAGTCTTCCCTGCATGATGGCGATGCGGTGCATCGCGTCTCTAGTCCTCGTTTACTGGAACCAGCATATTAGAGTAAAACTCTTCTCGCTCCAGGAATGGCCACAGATCTTCAAGGGGTCTCGAGGCGAAAGATCCATCGATGCGCTGTACTGAGGAAAGCCGGGGGGCGCGAACCTCGTCTAGGATCATGTGAACGTCGCACACAACGGGGCCTGGCTTTTCGAGAACGCGGCGCAGTTCGGAATGCAGGTCAGTTTGGTCCTCGATCAGGTCCGTCGCAAGACCATAGGCATGGGCAACTTTGCGAATGTCGGGAAGGGATAGCCCGGTTCTGTGGTCGCAGCCAATAGTGGCCCCTCCGAAGAAGTTGGTCTGAGAAGCGCGGATTGAGGCATAGCCCTCGTTGTTGAGCACGAAAAACTTGATTGGGAGTTGAAGGCGCACGACGGTTTCGAGCTCCTGAATGTTGAGCTGAAATCCGCCGTCGCCATCCACGCACACCGTCCGGCGGCGTCCGCCCGCGATACACGCGCCTATAGAGGCGGGGATACCGAAACCCATCGCTCCTAATGCGGTTGTGTGAAACACTCGCTGCCCGGCTTTGACCCGAAGGGCTAAGAGAAATAGTTCGATTCCGCTGCCGGAGCTACCGGAAACGATGAAGTCGTCATCGCGCAGCAAATCGGAGAAAACATCCGCCAGATAATAAGCGCTCACCCGACCCTTAGGCTTCCGATGTTCCGGCATAACAATCGGGTAACGAAGTTTCCAGTCAGCGCAACGCTGCTTCCAGTCAGCGCGCTCTTGAGGGCGTAGAACTCGAATTTCATCTTTGCGGACGAGCAAAGCTCGCATGAACTCTCCTGCGTCTACGGGGATTTTGGTGTGTATCGAATCACCCATTTTGTCCAACTCTGGCGGGTCAATTTCGACCATCACCTTGTGCGCGGCCGGCGCAAATCTCGCAGGGTTGAAACCTGTGACGACGCGATCAAGACGAGCGCCGACGGAAAGAAGAAAATCGCAATTCTGCATGGCGAAGTTAGCGCCTCGTGCAGCTATCGATCCAGGACGGCCTGCGAAAAGCGAGTGGTTGTTATCGATCAGATCGATAGCCAACCAAGTTGTTTCAACCGGAATATCGAGAATTTGGACGAGTTCCCGAAACTCGCTTTCGGCACGTGCCAACCGAATGCCGTTCCCGGCAAGGAACATCGGTCGAGCGGCGCAATTTAATGCTTCAATAACGCTGCTGATCTGAGCATCCAAGAAATTGGACCCGGACATGTCCACTGGTCGATCGAACCCGATGAGCGCGCTCTCATCGATAGGGGTACCCTGAACGTCCAGAGGTATATCGATCCAAACCGGCCCCGGACGCCCGGTTTGCGCGAGATAAAGCGCGCGCTCCAGGTGATATCGAATCGTCTTAGGATCATTCACTGTTACCGCGTATTTGGTGATGGGCCGAATGATGGAGACAATGTCCACTTCCTGGACCCCCCCCTGCCGTACACCGAGAGGCGTGCCATCGGGGCGAAACATACTGTCGGCCCTTTTCACCTGGCCTGAAATAAAAACGCAGGGCGTGGAATCGAGCCACGCCCCGGCGACGCCCGTGATGGCATTGGTACCTCCAGGTCCCGTGGTTACCAGAACAACACCCAGGTGATTGGTCGCTTTCGAATAGTTCTCGGCAGCGACAGCCGCGCCTTGTTCATGCAGATTGCAGATGAATTCGATTTCTCTGCAACGCGAGAGCGATTCGTTCAGGTGCATCGCTCCGCCGCCGACCACTAAGAATACGTGCTTCACGCCTTGATCTGCTATAAATCGAATGGCGTAGTCCGAAAGCTTCAGCATGAATTAGGTCTTTAATTGCGCCCGGAGAACCGCATCCCTAATTTGTGACATTACCGCACTTACTAATCGAAGCGAAGGACGCGCGATCGGAGCGTTGCCGCGGCTGAATACCCCACTTCGGAATTGTTCGCGTCGTCTTCCATAGAACAGATTTTCTTACCACTGCACAGGGCATTGTCGTTTGTGAAGCTTGGGAACCATCCGCATTCGATCAGAGAACTCGGACGCGTGGGCCATGGATCCGTCTGAGTTTTTGGATTATCGGTAGTTCACGGTCGAGAACACGCTTCACGCCGTCGCCGAGCGAAGTCTCAACTAGACGAATGTCACGGACGAGGCGGGTAATGCCGTTGGGTTCCAGCGAGGCAGCATGGTCACTACCCCACATTGCGCGGTCCAATGTCAAATGCCGCTCAATCATGCAGGCGCCCAGGGCAACCGCGGCGACGCTCGACGGAATCCCGGTCTCGTGGCCGGAATAACCGATCGGTACGGCGAACTGGTGCTGCAGCACCGGAATCAGGCGCAGGTTTAGTTCCTCGTAATGAGCCGGGTATGTGCTTGACGAGTGCAGGATGATGAGGTTCTCCTTACCGAGGATCTTCACCGCGTAATCAATCTGATCCAGGCTGCTCATGCCGGTCGATAGAATGATCGGTTTACCTTTGGCACGAGTGTAGATCAGCAGATCATCGTCAGTCAGGCAGGCGGAGGCGATCTTATAGGCCGGTGGGTGGAACTGTTCTATGAAATCGACCGACTCTTCGTCCCAGCACGAAGCGAACCAAACGATCCCCTTGTCGCGACAATAGGCATCGATTATGCGGTACTGTTCTAACCCAAATTCAAGCCCTCGCTTTAGGTCACCGTTGGTTTGCCCAAATGGACTCTCACGCGGACGAGCGAGCTCTTCCTTCGTATAAACGACTTCGACGGTCCGCTTCTGAAATTTAACTGCATCGCACCCAGCCGAGGCAGCTATATCGATTAACTTCTTGGCGATATCAATATCGCCGTTATGGTTTATACCGATTTCCGCAACGACGTAGCACGAATAGCGTTCCCCAACGATTCTGTTTTCAATCTTTACTTCACCCATTATGATCTACCGCCTTTGCATATCCCATTCGCCGGTACTGAATTAAACCAACCGCCCTCAACTCAAGCAAGCTCTGGCTTACTGTGCGCGGATTTATTGTTTGCCAGCGAAGCATCGCTGTTTCCACACCGCACATATTCTAGCTCAACCTACTCGTCGTGGCACGATCATTAATTAGAGGTGCTACACATGACCAGCCTTTGACCGCTCGCCGATCGAGCCCCTCGAAATGCACCGAGGATTAGGGTACGTGTGAGCCACGGACAAAGCCAGAATGCAGCGGCAATCATTGGAAGATGACAGTCAATATTTGGTCCATTGCGCCGCAAATGTGACAGTGGCCGGTAACGAAATATGCTCCAGATCAAGCACGCAGTAGCTCAAAATTAGCAAGAGCTCGGATGCCCCGTAAGTTGCGATCGACGGATAGATAATTTCGCTGTTAGTGTCGCGATCGTAATATTTTTTCTCTTTTATTCCGGCAATAATAATGCTTTCGGGCTCGTCTCCAAGCATCGCCACCCGCGATATCATCGGCAAGCTGAAGCATCCAACTGCCTCGCTTATCGGAAGCTGCGACGATCTGGGCTAGATCCCCCGGCCGGCGCGGTGCGATCTCGACCCCGAAGTCGACACCGGAGACCTGTTTGACCATCTCGATGACCTCACGCACCGAAAAACCATGGCCATAGCCGCAATTCAGCGTCACTAAGGCACCACCGCCGCGCAAATAGCGCAACGCGTCCGAATGCGCCCGGACCAGGTCGCTGACGTGGATGTAATCGCGAATGCAAGTCCCATCCGGCGTCGGATAATCCGTGCCATAGATGTCGAGCTTGGATCGAAGCCCGAGCGCTGCCTTAACGGCCACCTTGACCAGGTGGGGCACCGGCAACATTGAAGTAACGCAACGTGACGTAACGGAGATCATGAACCGCGCCGGCATCATTTCCGTCATCAGTTTGGACCAGCCATAGGGTGAGATCGGTGCAGGCAGTGTGTCCTCGGGTGACCGGCCCTTGCGTCGGATTGCCGTAGACCGCGCAGGTCGATGAAAAGATGAATTGGCGCACACCCGCTTTGATCGCCGTTTCAATCAACGCCCGCGAGTTGACAGTGTTGTTCTATGGTTGCTTCGAAAACCCGGTAGTCTTCAGCGTCCTCCAGCGCACCGATCACCGTCTCAGCCGTGAGTCCATGGCGAACGGCGTTGCAATGGGAACGCTGTTTGCCTTCCTCAGTAATGGGACCGGTGCTCTTGCGAGCATTGCGCCGGTTGGCCTCGATCTGCCTGAACGAAGTCATTGAGTGTTAGCTGCTTTGTCGATTGGCTTCGTTGCGTCAGTTGTACCTGGTCTGCAGGACGGCCGAGGCCTAGCATTTCTCAAATCGCTGTCGTTACGCACGGAGGGTCGCACCTTCGACGCCGCTTTTAGTTGTCGGCAGGGGATGTGTTTCCAGCCATAGTGCGCGAGCGGTGATGGTCGGATCGAGACCGGCTTTTGTCCACCAGACTGCTTCATCGCCAGAATGATGGACCTCACGATGGTGTAAGCGGCACAGAGGCACGGTAAACTCATCGCTCACCTTCCTGTTCAGTGCGCAAAACGCAGATGATGGGCATCCGCGGGTCGGCGATCGCAAATCAGACAAGACTGTTCACGTATCTAACGTGCTCGCGGTCGCGAATCCGCCGCGGCAATCCAGCATGCTCTTATCGATTACACTCGATTGGCGCTGCTTTTTGCCCCGATGCGAACGACTCTGTTTCTGAGGAGGTTTTGTTTCGTGCGGTATCTGGGACTCATCTGCAGTATCGGTCGCGAAAATCGCTAGCTTCGCTCGGAACGCCTCCTCAATGCATGCGGCATCGGCTGCGGTCAGGGTGTTTTTAGCGGCCAGAACTCGGTGCGCCCAATTTGCAGCTTCTTCAGCCGAGTTGATCTCCCCGAGTTCGGCCGCAAGTTGCTCGCGCAAAGCGGCCTATGGCTCCGGGTCGAGGAGTGGTTTGGGCTGATCTAAGACAGCTTTCGCCCCACGTTTGTATTCTTGGCCGCCGTTTAGGCGGCCAATGTTTTTCGATGCCGCTATTCCAGATATCGGGGCCGCAGGTGTGCTGAGATCGGGGGCATCGAGATCATCTTCACCAGCGATTCCGACCAGTGTGAAAAGGGCGTAACGCCGGGCATAGGTCAGGGCCGCGCCCATCCGATGCGGCGTCGCAGTCTCGCTGATGGCACAGACCGGCCAATCCGACGCGATCCATTCTCCTGAAGAATGCGCCAGCAGGGTCGTGAGGTTGACGATGCCGTCGGTCTGATCGATCGCCGTGGTCTGCACGGTAGCGATCTCATGCTGACCCAGGGTCTTGCGCACAATATCGAGCCCACTCGACAGCATCCGAACGGATAGTCGCCACCAGGGATTTCTCGGGATTGACTAATTCGGCTTGGGCTTTGGCGAGGGCAGCAGCCAAATTTGCGATCGACGGACTAGACCGCTGCACGGCGGTCCTCCACCTCGAGGAGATCGAAACTAATGGCGCCTGATTTCGAGCGCTTCGCGCGGATCCCGTGACCGATTGCTTGCTTGGCGTCCTCAGGCATTAAGGATTTCAGCTCTGCCTTGGATCGCTCGTGGTCCAGAAAGGCTTGCCGGGTACTGCAGAATAGACCAGCAAATTCCGCCCAAGAGTTCGAGGCGCTCATATCGACGATCCGCACCGCTTCAATTCGTGGTCGCGGCGGCTCGACCCCGAAGAGGCGAGGGGGCTCGCCGCTCTCGACGCAACGCCAGAACTTCCGCTCGGCGGTGACAATGAGGTGCTGGTAGAGCGGATCGGCATGGGCGGCGATCTCGACCCATTTGTCGCCACCGGTGATCACCGACAGCACCGCGGTTCTGGCTGCAACGACCCACATATTATGTTGCAGCTGTGGCATGTATTTTTCGGCCGCCGCCTCTTCCGAGAACGACCAGGGCAGCATGAATTTCGCCTCGAAAACCGCCCCAGTAGTCTCGACTCGGCCGTCCAGAGTCGCGGCCATCCAGCGAAGCGCGGGATGCCGGACCTGTTGCTGCACGTCCGTAAGGACCTGCCCGGTATTGGCCTCATACCAGCGCCGGTTCAGGTCCTCGGTCGCCACGCCGAGCTGGACGACGAGGTTACCCGAGAGGTCCTCGGGCTCGATTTCGCCCCGCTTTTCGCGCCAAAGTCGCAGGAGGGCCGCCTCATCCTGGCCCATGATGATCCGGGCGTCCGAGCCGCCAATGAAATAGCGCCGCCCTCTCGTGGTATCGATCTTGAAGAACCCCTGTTTAAATAGAACAAAACTATCTATAAACGACAAATTATGTCGGTGTGAACGAATTTCGATATAGTTGATGGAATCAGTCAGATCCCGCATGCTCTATTGATGATCACCCCCGAACAGTGCAGGGCGGCGCGGGGTCTGCTGGACTGGAGCCAGGCAAAACTGGCCGCAGAGGCCGGAGTTGGCATAGTGACTGTCCGGCATTTCGAAGCGGGTGCTCACGACATACGTCGAGCGACACGTGAAGTGATAGCCCGTGCCTTCAAAGACGCGGGCGTCGAGTTTATCGACGGGAACGGTGGGGGCCCGGGGCTACGGCTACGACAGCGGCACCAAAAGAAGAGTTAGGCAGCAGGCGAAGCCGGGTATCGAGTTCATCGGAGGCGGCCCGGGAGTCCGGCTGCGGAAACGGGCACAGAAGAAAGACTAAGTTAGTTCGGGCAGCCCGGTCGCGCGCGCTTAGTGGCGGGGACCTGCTAGACGAAATAGCGAAACAAACCCATTGACCAGGAAAATGAGCAAAAAAAGTACGACTGGTTTCGTTACAGGTACAATCTGCAGTTGAAACAGCTGGCGTAAATCTGCGCACTTTGTGCAAACCGAATTGCACCCAGGTTTCTGAAACAACCTTTACTGGAATTGCGTCGCAATGCGATTAGGGTGGGGGCCATGTCAGACAAAATTGCCCTCATAACCGGCGCGACTGGGCAGGACGGCGCCTATCTGGCCGAACTCTTGCTCAGCAAGGACTATATCGTCCACGGCATCAAGCGCCGCTCATCATCATTCAACACCGAGCGCGTCGATCATCTCTATCAGGACCCGCACGAGCGCAATGTGCGGTTCACCCTGCATTACGGCGACATGACCGATGCCACAAATCTCATTCGCGTCATCCAGGAAACCCAGCCAACCGAAATCTACAACCTCGCTGCCCAGAGCCACGTCCAGGTCAGTTTCGAGACCCCGGAATACACCGCCAATGCCGATGCGCTTGGTCCGCTGCGCCTGCTCGAAGCCATTCGTATTCTGGGCTTGGCAAAGCGCACGCGGTTCTATCAGGCCTCCACGTCCGAACTTTATGGTTCTGTCCAGGAGATCCCGCAACGCGAGACCACCCCGTTCTATCCGCGGTCGCCGTATGGCGTGGCAAAACTCTATGGGTTTTGGATTACGACGAATTATCGCGAAGCCTACGGGATGCATGCGTCAAACGGCATCTTATTCAATCACGAAGGCCCAACACGTGGCGAAACCTTTGTGACTCGCAAGATCACGCGGGCGGCCGCGGCGATCGAACTCGGCCTGCAGGACAAACTTTATCTCGGCAACTTGGATGCCGTGCGCGACTGGGGCCACGCGCGCGATTATGTCGAAGGGATGTGGATGATCGTGCAGCAAGACAAACCCGATGACTATGTGCTGGCCACCGGCGAGCGCCATTCGGTCCGCGAGTTCGTGGAAAAGGCCTTTGCTTGTGTCGGTCGATCAATCGAATGGCATGGTTCAGGAATCGATGAAAAAGGCCTTGAGGCCCGGTCGGGACGGGCGCTGATCGAGGTCGATGCCCGTTACTTTCGTCCTACCGAGGTCGACCTCTTAGTCGGCGATCCGTCCAAGGCACAAAAGCGATTCGGCTGGCGACATAAAACGAGCTTCGACGACATGGTGAAAGAGATGGTTACGGCCGACTTGGCAGCCGTGCGTTGGGAAACAGAGCGAAAGAGCCGCCATGACTGAGGCCAAGAGCGCCCCCTTGTTTGACCTTACCAGTAAGCGCGTTTACGTCGTGGGACATGACGGGATGGTGGGCGCGGCGCTATTGCGCCGCCTTAGAGCGGAATCGTGCAATATTCTTACCGTCGATCACGCAGAGCTTGATCTCAGCCGCCAAGCGGAAACGGAGCGATGGATCGGTACAGCCAAGCCGGATGCGGTCATTCTGGCAGCGGCCAAGGTCGGGGGCATCGCCTTCAACGACAGGTATCCCGTTGACTTCCTGTCCGACAATCTCGCCATCGCGCTCAATGTTATTTGCGCCTCACATGCCGCCGGCGTGAAAAAACTCCTCTTTCTCGGTTCCTCATGCATCTATCCCAAATTGGCGCCGCAGCCGATGAACGAAGAGATGCTCCTGACCGGACCACTGGAGCCAACCAATCAATGGTACGCGGTAGCCAAGATCGCTGGTATCAAGCTGGTAGAAGCCTTTCGTCAGCAGTACGGCGCAGATTTCATCTCCGTCATGCCGACCAACCTGTACGGGCCAGGCGACAATTATCATCCCGAGTACAGCCACGTTCCCGCGGCGTTGATCCGCCGTCTACATGAAGCCAAGATAGCCATCGCCCCAACCGTAACAATATGGGGCACCGGCCGGCCACGCCGAGAATTTCTTGCAGTCGATGACCTCGCCGATGCCTGCGTCTTTGTCTTGAAACACTACTCCGGGTCCAAGTTCCTCAACGTCGGGACGGGACAGGACATCACCATCGCCGAGTTTGCGCAACTCGTCGCCGACGTAGTCGGCTACCGTGGTCGTTTTGTCTTCGATACCTCGCGGCCTGACGGTACGCCGCAGAAGCTCTTGAATGTCGCCGAACTCACGCGCCTGAGCTGGCGCGCAAAGATCCCATTGCGGGAAGGAATTGCGGCAGCCTACGCAGATTTTCTCGCCCACGGCGGCCAGCGAAGCAGACCCCGGCGTAAAGAAGAGGTAAAAACAACCGCGTAATAAATCTAGCTGACAATCGAATTAACGTGGTCCTTGTCCCAAACTGGTCTCATCGGGTACCAGTTTTCAATGGCTCCGCTCTAACTCCAAATTGGTTTGCCACTGGTCGCCAACCATACACGGTGCCGGGTGAGACTACACTGGCGGCCGCGCCAATGGCCATGGAGTTCGAGTCGCCGCCATCATGAAGCATCCCGTCCCTGGCGCCAAGATCGGCAAGCGTCTGGAACATTAAAGTCGGAGAAATATGAGTGCCGACGGCCAAGAACAAAAGCTTGCGCGGCAGATCGACGGCCACCGCAGTTCGCGCATCTGGGATAAAGCAACCGCTGTTACCGGACCAAACTCTACCATCCCGCAGCCAAAAGTCTTTGTCCCCCGATACCCCACTTCGCCGTTGCGAGCTCTGCCTCCGTTAACGGCTTGGCCAGCCGCAGGTGGGGTGTCAATTGCTCATCGAGCCACAGCATATATGTGTAATTCGGATAGCTCTGCGGCAGCATGTGCCATTGCGCGCCGGTGTTGAGAATCCACAGCACTGCCTCAAGCACCCGCCGCGTCGGCACCGGTTTGCGTCCGGGACGGTCGTCGGCAATGTGCTCTTCCGGAAAATGTTTCCGGATCCGTTCCCATTGCTGGTCGCTGAGCCGAATCATTCGACAT
>Ga0306926_10001129_pt1 | contig 26368 bp, 22 predicted proteins | sample flu12Cox44000178_FD_203759 | JGI IMG/M metagenome (GOLD analysis project Ga0306926, IMG submission 203759) | Lab enrichment of tropical soil microbial communities from Luquillo Experimental Forest, Puerto Rico - flux8day.12C.oxic.44.000.178 (v2)... | ecosystem: Environmental > Terrestrial >...
TGGGCAGCTGCTCGCTGAGATCACCGCGCCCGAGGTCGAGGACCAGATAGCTCAATTCCAGAACAGTCTGCAGCAGGCTCACGAGACAACGGGCCAGAATCAAGCCCAACAGTCGCTGGCCCAAGTCACCTGGGGACGCGACTCCGTGCTCGTCAGGCAAGGCTGGGTGACGCAGCAGCAGGGCGACAGCGATCGGTTTAGTTTGCAGGCCCAGCAACACGCGACCCAGGCGGCTCATTTCAATACCGCAGCGATGCAGGCGCAGCTGAGCTTTTTCAACCAGCAGAGGGTTTACCAAAAAGTTGTCGCTCCGTTCGACGGGGTGATTACCCAGCGCAACATCGATGTCGGCAGCCTAATCACGGCTGACGCGTCGGGCGGCACTTCGATGTTTTCGCTGATCCACAGCGACGTGATCCGGGTTTGGGTCTACGTACCGCAGGACGACGCGTTTGGCGTTAAGCCAGGCGTTGACGCGGTCATTCGCGTGCCGGCAATGCCTAACCTCACCTTCCACGGTCAAGTAGCGCGGATCGCCGACGCGCTGCAGCCGGGCACGCGCACCCTATTGACCGAGGTCGACGTTCCCAACCCAGATGGGGCGCTGCAACCCGGAGTCTATTGCACTGTCGAACTAAAGATTCCGCGTCAGTCGCCGGCGCTGATCGTGCCTGCCTCGGCGATCATCTTCAATCAAGACGGCATGCAGGTCGCGGTCGTCGCCAGCGGTGCGGTCCACCTTCACAAGATTGTGGTCACGACCGATTACGGCACCGAGGTCGAGGTCAGCGAGGGCGTCAAGCCGGGTGATCAGGTCATCCTGCAGCCGCCGGTCAACTTGGCCGATGGCCACAAGGTCAACACGATCAAAGCCACCCCGGCGCCCACCTAGTACCCCGACGCAAACCACCCTGTGACCCCATTAGAAGCCGAATCGGCTGAGGCGAATGACCGATGCTCGCAGACCTGAGCGCCAGGATTGACCGCATTTTACCTCGTTTAACTGGGCAGGGAGAGCAGGCCGACTAACTACTCTGGTGCGAAGCTCCGTTATTGTTTAGGCGCGGGGCTTGCCACAGATGCAATAGCAGAATGGAAATCTACGTTGCGCTCTTCCCATTTGACTGGTGTCCTTAGGGTGGTGGCGATCCCGCAGTCGAACGGAGTCCAGCAGGCTCAGCCAAATATTCAAGCGGCCGCCATTGAACACCGACGCTGGTATCCGACAGGTTCCACCTCTAGCCAGGTCTGGTAGCCCGTCCATTTATTCAACCTATCGAAACCCGCGCATCGCGTGCCGCAAAAAATGGAGCAGAGCTGGGTGAAATTGGGATTTTACGAAATGAGACCATCTCTCCGCAAAGCAGGTCTGGCGCTCGTGACCGTACTGGGGAGTTCGCCGTCGGCGTTGGCTGCCGGCGATCCATCGGCTGGCCAGACCGTGTTCGCCGCCCACTGCGCGATTTGCCACTCTACCGAGCCCGGGGTGAACAAGATCGGGCCGTCACTCGCTGGTATTGTCGGGAGCAAGAGCGGTTCAGTGTCCGAGTTCGATTTGTCTGCCGGAATGAAAGAGGCGAACGTCAGGTGGGACGACGCCCACCTCGATAAGTTTCTCGCGAACGCTGTCGGTTTCGTTCATGGAACAAAAATGTTTGTCAATCTGCCTGGCGAACCCGATCGGCAGAACGTCATTGCGTATCTCAACACGCTGAAGAAATGAGCCGAGCCCCATCACAACGCGCTGAGGAGCCCCATGCCACAGATCAACATCAATGGCGTCGAGCACACCATCGACGCCGACCCGCAAATGCCGCTTTTGTGGGTCATTCGCGATATCGTCGGGCTAATCGGAACTAAATTCGGTTGCGGCGTCGGCGCCTGCGGCGCCTGCACCGTTCATCTCGATGGCCAGGCGGTGCGCGCTTGTCTGACAAGCCTTGCCGATGCGCAGGGGCGCGAGGTCGTGACGATCGAGGGCCTCAGCGCCGATGGCAGCCACCCGGTGCAACGCGCCTGGGAAGCGAACAATGTTCCGCAGTGCGGCTATTGCCAGCCCGGCCAGATCATGCAGGCCGCCGCATTGCTCACACAGACACCGCATCCGAGCGATCAGCAGATCGCCGACGCGATGTCCGGCAACATCTGCAGATGCGGCACCTACCAGCGAATTCGGCAGGCCATTAAATCGGCGGCGGAGGCAGTGTAATGACTGTGATCACCAATGTGAGCCGGCGTGACCTGCTTAAAGGAGCCGCCGCCGCTGCCGGGCTCGTTCTCGGTTTCCATATCGGGTTCCGCAAGCTTCCCATCGCCGAAGCCGCCGAAACACCGCATTTTGCGCCTAACGCCTTTGTCTCGATCGATGAAACAGGCCTCGTGACGATTGTGGCCAGCCGCTCCGAGATGGGCACCGGGATCAAGACCGATTTGCCTTTGGTGCTCGCCGACGAGCTCGAGGCCGACTGGGGCCGAGTTAAGGTGGTCCAGGCGCCGGCCGACCCGAAATACGGAGACCAGAATACCGACGGGTCGCGCAGCACGTGGCAATTTTTTGGGCTGATGCGGCTCGCCGGCGCTACCGCGCGGCAAATGCTAGAGACCGCCGCGGGCCAGACATGGAATGTTCCGGCGGGAGAGTGCCGGGCGCAGACGGGCTTTGTCATGCACGCCGCGAGCGGGCGCAAGCTTGCTTTTGGCGATCTCGCCAAACTCGCCGCGCTGATGTCGGTGCCGCCGGCTGATCAGGTGCGCCTGAAGGACCGCAAAGACTGGCGCTATATCGGCAAACCGCGCGGGGTCGTCGACCTCAAGGACATCGTCCGGGGCCGGGCAACCTACGGCATCGATACCGTCGTTCCGGGCATGAAATATGCGTCGATCGAGCGCTGCCCGGTCTATGGCGGCGAGGTGAAATCGTTCGACCCGAAGGACGCATTATCGGTCGCTGGTGTCGAGCGCGTTGTCGAGATCCCGGCGACCCCGATGCCGTCGGGCTTCAAGCCTCTGGGCGGCGTCGCGGTCATTGCCAGCAACACCTGGTCGGCGCAGCAAGGCCGCCAGCGGCTCAAAGTCGAGTGGGACTACGGGCCCAATGCCGGTCATGACAGCACCACTTATCGCGCCGAGCTGGAAGCAACAGCCCGCGAACCGGGCAAAGTGGTGCGAAACCATGGTGACGTCGACAATGCATTCGCTTCAGCCGTCCGCCGGGTCTCGGCCGACTATTTTGTCCCCTATTTGGCGCACGCCCAGATGGAAGTGCCCAACGCGGTCGCGCATTGGCTCGGAGGCGCGTGCGAGACCTGGTCGCCGACGCAGAACCCGGCGCAGGTGCGGAAGACTGTCGCCGAGGTCCTCGGCATCAACGAAACCGATGTCACCGTCTATGTAACGCTGCTTGGCGGCGGCTTTGGCCGCAAGTCAAAGCCTGACTACGTCGCCGAAGCCGCACTGTTGTCGCGGATCATCGGCGCGCCGATCAAGGTCACGTGGACGCGCGAAGACGATATTCAGCACGATTATTACCACGCGATCTGCGCGCAGCACCTGGAAGCGGCACTCGACCAGGACGGCCGTGTCAATGGATGGCTGCATCGCACAGTCTCTCCGCCGATCGAGGCAACATTCCAGCCGAACATCGTTTACGACAGCGGCGGCGAACTGGGTCAGGGCGTCATCGACATGCCCTATTACATCCCCAATGTGCGATGCGAGAATGGTACGGCGGCGAACCATGTACGCATCGGCTGGTACCGCTCGGTCTATAACATCCCGCACGCCTTCGCCGTGTGCTCGTTTGCCGACGAGCTCGCAGTGGCGACGGGCAAGGACCCGGTCGAATATCTGCGCGAGCTCATCGGGCCGCCGCGCATTCTCGATTTGAAGGCGCTCGGCGTCCTCGTCGACTATCCAAACTACGGCGTCAATCAGCTCGCTCCGGAGCTCGCCAACGAATATCTGATCGATACCGGTAGATTGCGCGGTGTGCTCGACCTCGCCGTCGCGAACAGCAATTGGGGCCAGAAGCTGCCGCCGAGGCAGGGCCGCGGCGTCGCGGTGCATCGCAGCTTTCTCAGTTATGTCGCGGTCGTCGCACATGTCGCCGTCGGCAATGACGGGGAGGTCGCGATACCGCGGCTCGACATGGCGATCGATTGCGGCACGGTCGTCAATCCGGATCGCGTGCGCGCGCAACTGGAGGGCGCGGCGATCATGAGCATCGGCAATGCGCTTTATGGAAACATCACCGTGAAGGAGGGGCGGGTCGAGCAAAGCAACTACACTGACTATCTCGTTCCGCGCATCGACATCGTACCCGAGACCCACGTCTATTTCGTCGAAAACTATCATTTACCGGGTGGGGTCGGAGAGCCGGGCGTGCCGCCGACCGCGCCGGCGATCTGCAGCGCGATCCACGCCGCCACTGGCAGGCGGATCCGGGCATTGCCAGTCGATCCGCAGCAGCTGAAGGTCTAGACATCTCAGGAGGAAGTTATGACGGTTGTCACCTCGCCGCCAACCGGTATGAAAGTTGCTGGTGTTGCTATCCCTGACAGCATACTCGCACGTGAAGTGACCGAATTGGTCAGAGATACCGAGCCGGCGCTGCTGTTCCATCACTCGAGCCGCGTTTATTACTGGGGCGCGCTGACCGGCAAGCGTCGCGGCCTCCGCTTCGATCCCGAGCTCCTTTACGCAGGCGCCATGTTCCATGACATGGGCCTCACCCCGGTGCATGCGAGCGCTCATGAGCGCATCGAAGTGGACGGCGCCAACGCCGCCCGCGACATCCTCCGAAGCCGCCGCATAGCAGAGCGCGACATCGAGACGGTCTGGACTGCGATCGCGCTGCACACGACACCTGGCATCCCGCAGCACATGCATCCTGTCATCGCGCTCGTTACCGCCGGTGTCGAGATCGACGTGCTCGGCATTGCCTTTTCCGACTTCACCGACGCCGAGCGCGAAGCGGTCCTTCGCGCGCACCCACGCCCTGCCCGCTTCAAGGAGGAGATCATCCAGGCCTTCTACGACGGAATTCACCGCAAACCTGAGACGACGTTCGGCAACGTCAAAGCCGATGTGCTCGCCGACAAGGATCCCTCCTTCCGGCCCGGAAATTTCTGCCGCGTGATTCGCGCCTCTGCCTGGCCTGGCTAAGAACCTTTTGCCCCTCCGACTCCTAGCCAATCCAAGGAGAATTTGCCATGTCAGCGTCAAAGCCGTTCACCAATGCCAATGGGTCGCCGGTCGCCGACAATACCAATATAATGACCGCCGGCCGGCGCGGTCCGGCACTATTGCAGGATGTCTGGCTGATCGAGAAACTGGCGCACTTCGATCGCGAAGTGATCCCCGAGCGTCGCATGCATGCAAAGGGCTGGGGCGCTTACGGCACCTTTACTGTGACGCACGACATCACGCGCTTTACGAAGGCGAAGATCTTCTCGGCGATCGGCAAGCAAACGCCGATGTTTGCTCGCTTCTCGACCGTCGCCGGCGAGCGTGGGGCCGCCGACGCCGAGCGCGACATTCGTGGTTTTGCGCTCAAGTTCTACACCGAGGAGGGCAACTGGGACCTGGTCGGCAACAACACGCCGGTGTTCTTCTTCCGCGACCCATTGCGTTTTCCCGATCTCAATCACGCCATCAAGCGCGATCCGCGCACTGGGATGCGCAGCGCCGACAATAACTGGGATTTCTGGACCCTGCTGCCCGAAGCGCTGCACCAGGTCACCATCGTCATGTCGGACCGCGGCATCCCGAAAGGCTTCCGTTACATGCATGGTTTTGGCAGCCACACCTTCTCGATGATCAATGCCGCCATTCAACGAGTGTGGGTCAAATTCCATTTCCGCACGCAGCAGGGCGTCCAGAACCTGACCGACGCCGAGGCCGAAGCGCTCGTTGCCAAGGACCGCGAAAGCCACGGCCGCGATCTGTTGACTGCCATCGAGGCCGGCGATTTCCCGCGCTGGACGCTTTTCATTCAGGTGATGACCGAAGTGCAGGCGAAGACGCACCGTCACAATCCGTTCGATCTGACCAAAGTGTGGCCGAAGAAAGAGTATCCTTTGATCGAGGTCGGCGTGATGGAACTCAATCGCTGGCCAGAAAATTTCTTCGCTCGAAGTCGAGCAGTCGGCGTTCGGGCCGTCGAACGTCGTCCCCGGCATCAGCTTCTCTCCGGACCGGATGCTGCAGGCGCGCCTGTTCTCGTACAACGACACGGTTCGTTACCGCCTCGGCGTCAACTTCTACCAGATCCCGGTCAATGCGCCGAAATGCCCGTACATGAGCTACCACCGGGACGGCAAGATGCGGGTCGACGGCAATCTAAGCGGCACCACCAGCTTCAACCCTAACAGCTCCGGACTCTGGGACAACCAGCCCGAATTCGCCGAGCCGTCGCTACCGGTCGAGGGCGAGGCTGCGCACTATGACCACTACGCCGACGACGACCACTGGGAGCAGCCTGGCAATTTGTTCCGGCTGATGACGCCGGCGCAGCAGCAGGTGCTGTTCGAGAACACGGCGCGAGCGATGGGCGACGCGCAGCAGCACATCAAGGAGCGCCACATCGCCAATTGCTTGCGCGCCGATCCGGCCTACGGCGCCGGCGTCGCTCGCGCCCTCGGCCTTAAAGTCGAGGATATCGTGCCGCGGCAGCCGCCGGCTGCTCTCAAGTAACAAATCCTCGCCGGCGGGCGGACGATCCGCCTGCCTTCGCGGATGGCCCGTAAAACCCGACTGGCGCCTCGATGTGGGTGGTACTCGCTTCACATATGAATGAGTGGCAAATGACTGAGGAATTCAACACCAAGTTTGCGAACGTCGCCGCGACCTCGTTGACCGTTTCACGCATTGGTCTCGGCACCTGGGCGATCGGCGGCTGGATGTGGGGCGGCACTGACGAGGAGGAGTCGGTCAAGACAATCCGCGCCGCCGTTGAACGCGGCATCACCCTGATCGACACCGCACCCGCCTATGGTTTTGGCCGCTCCGAAGAAATCGTCGGCCACGCGCTTGCCGACGCGGGGCTGCGCTCGCACATCGTGATCGCAACAAAGGTGGGGCTCGAGTGGAAGGACGGTAAAGTCCATCGCAATGCGAGCCGCAACCGGATCCTGCGTGAGGCGACCGACTCGTTGCGGCGCCTCAACACCGATTACATCGATATCTATCAGGTGCACTGGCCCGACCCGCTGGTGCCGATCGAAGAGACCGCCGAGGCTATGCAGACACTCCTCGACCAAGGCAAGATTCGAGCTATTGGCGTGAGCAATTTCTCGGTTGCGCAGATCGATCGCTTTCGCCGCGCCGCTAAACTGCACGTCGTGCAGCCGCCCTACAATCTGTTCGAGCGCGAGATCGAGGTCGAACTCTTGCCCTATTGCCAGCAAGCGGGTCTCGCGACCTTGACCTATGGGGCGCTGTGCCGCGGTCTATTGTCCGGCAAGCTGCAGGAAGATGCACATTTCGAGGGTGACGATCTTCGCTTGACCGACCCGAAATTCCGGCCGCCGCGCTTTGCCCAGTATCTGACCGCGGTCCGGCATCTCAATCAATTCGCCCGGGATCGTTATGGCAAGAGGGTCATTCACCTGGCCGTCCGTTGGCTCCTCGATCAGGGCGCCACGACGGCATTGTGGGGAGCGCGCCATCCCAGCCAGCTGCAGCCCATCGATGAGGTTTTCGGTTGGTCGCTGGACGCCGCGGCAAAGGCCGAGATCGATCGCATCTTGCGCGGGTCGATCGCCGATCCGGTGGGCCCCGAGTTTATGGCGCCGCCGCCGCGCTCCAATAGAGGGATGCTGGAAGCGGCGGGGTAAAGTGTCGCGGCCCGATCAAGTTCTACACAGGAGAAAATCATGGCAGCCAAAAAGGTCCTCTTTCTGGTCGGTGATTTTGCTGAAGACTACGAGGTTATGGTGCCGTTTCAGGCCCTAACAGCGCTGGGCCGTATCGTTCATGCGGTCTGCCCTGGCAAGAAGGCCGGTGAAATGATCAAGACGGCGATCCACGATTTCGAAGGCGACCAAACCTACACCGAGAAGCGTGGCCACAATTTCGCGCTGAACGCGACCTTCGCCGACATCCGAGATAAAGATTATGATGCATTGATGATCGCTGGAGGCCGCGCTCCGGAATACTTACGGCTCAACGAGCGTCTGATCGAGATTGTCCGCTCATTCGCCGCCGAGAACAAGCCGATCGCAGCAATTTGCCATGCGGCGCAAATTCTCGCGGCGGCCGATGTGATCCACGGGCGCCGGGTTTCGGGCTATTCCGCGTGTGCGCCGGAAGTGCGCTTGGCGGGAGGCGAGTTTGTCGATACGGCTCCCGACCGCGCCATTCGCGACGGCAATCTCGTGAGTGGCGTCGCTTGGTCGGCGCATCCGCAATTTCTAGCTCTATTCCTCAAAGTTCTCGGAACGCGCGTGTCGCTATAGCTCCAAGGGAGCCGAAGATGCAGGAAGGTCGTTCGCTCCAGCTGATTGACGGCTCGATTTCGACTCGGCGGCGGGTCCTGCTTGCCTCCTTGCTGGCCGCACTGCCGATTGGGTCGGCGAAGCGGGCAGAGGCGATCAACCTGGGAGAGACCCAGGTGACGTTGCCCGACCAGATAAAATGGACTGCGTGGACCGCCGGGCCGCCGCAGAGCGCTGAAATCGCGACGCTTTACGGCGGGTTGGACAGTCAGGGGCCCTATGTTGTGCTGATGAAATGGTACCCGGGGTACATGAGTGCACCCCATAGTTATGCCACCGATCGACTGTGTCTGGTCCTGTCGGGGACATGGTGGGTGAATAGCGGCACAGAGTTCGACCCCGACGCCACGGTTCCGGTGCCGGCCGGGGGTTTCGTGAGGCGAGTCGCTCGCACGCCGCATTACGACGGTGTCAAAGTCGACGCGAAAGAGCCGGTGCTAATCGGGATTTTTGGGCTCGCCCCAGTCGATCTGAAATTGGTCGATCCGGGCAAGCCGGCGTGGCGTCAGGCGTACGGCATTTATTTGAAAGTCGGCGCTGCGGGTTTCCATGCCCGGGGATTCGTCAGGAACAACTGTTCGCTGGTCGTCGCGCCACAAATCTTTCCCGTCGCGGCGCGGCAGAGGGCTCGTTACGCGGCCCGCCTCAGATCGAGCTCCCACCAAACGATTGCGAGTGCCCGGACCAGTTGGTCGACGTCCTCTTCGCTGTGCAATGGTGTCGGGGTGAGGCGCAGGCGCTCTGTGCCACGCGGCACGGTCGGGTAATTGATCGGCTGCACGTAGATCCGGTGTCGGTGCAACAACTCGTCGCAGACCGCTTTGCACAAGACCGGATCTCCGATCAGCACCGGCACGATGTGGCTTGGGCTGCGCATCACCGGTAGGCCGGCTTCTGCCAAGCGGCGCTTCAAGGTGGCCGCGCGCTCTTGATGACGATCGCGCTCGACCTGGCTGGCCTTCAAATGGCGGATGCTGGCGAGCGCGCCGGCGGCGAGTGTCGGCGGCAGTGACGTCGTGAAGATGAACCCCGGCGCATGGCAACGCAGAAAATCGACGAGCGCGGCCGAGCCCGCGATGTAGCCGCCGATCACCCCGAAGGCCTTGCCGAGAGTGCCCTGGATCACGTTCGGGCGGTGCATGACCCCCTGATGCTCGGCGATGCCGCCGCCGCGCGCCCCATAGAGCCCGACGGCGTGCACCTCGTCGAGATAGGTCATCGCGCCATGCTTGTCGGCGACGTCGCACAATTCGCCGACTGGGGCGATGTCGCCGTCCATCGAATAGACCGACTCGAAGCAGACGAGCTTGGGCCGGTCCGCGGGCACGCGCTCGAGCAGGCGCGCCAGGTCGGCGGAGTCGCTGTGGGCAAAGATGTGCTTCTCGGCGCGGCTGTTGCGGATGCCGGCGATCATCGAGGCGTGGTTCAGCGCATCGGAGAACACGACCATCCCCGGCACCTCGCGCGCCAGGGTCGACAAGGCGGCATCGTTGGCGACATAGCCCGAGGTGAAGATCAGCGCCGCCTCGCGGCCATGCAGATCGGCGATCTCGCGCTCGAGCAACAGATGGAGATGGTTGTTGCCGGAGATGTTGCGGGTGCCGCCGGCACCGGCACCCATGGTCCGCAGCGCCTCTTCCATCGCGGCAAGGACCACCGGGTGCTGGCCCATGCCGAGATAGTCGTTGGAGCACCAGACGGTGACCTCGGCGCCGATCCGGTGGTCATAGGCGCGCGGAAAGCGGCCGCAGCGCCGCTCGAGATCGGCGAAGATGCGATAGCGTCCCTCGGAACGCAACGCATCGACGCGCTCTATGAAGAAACCTTCGTAGTCCATGGCCTATATGGACGCGCCTAGACGGGGCCGCACTAAGGCGATTGATCGGTGGTGAAGTGGGCGACCGGGCTTTCCGATCCCTCGGGGATATCGAGGGCGTCTGCCGACTCTACGCGGTAGTAGTAGGTCGTGCCCGGTTTTAGACGATTCATCTGCACCCGAAAGACCATCGACGGCAGCGCCGGGTTGAACCGGTTAGGAGACTTTGCAGTCTGGCCCAGCGCATGGGGATCGGTGCCGTAATGCACCACGCCGTAACGTAAGGAGGTTCCGCCGACCTTCGTGGCCGTCCAACGGATGATCGCCCACGTATCGGTCGTCCTCTCGACCTCCGGTCCCTCGGTGATCTGCACGGGCTCCTTACGGGTATTAACAGGGCCCGGGTCGCCTGCGGCCGCAGGGTTCGATCCGCTTAAAGCAGCGGCTGCCGCGAATAGCCAGACAACATCGAGCCTCGTCACTTCGACCATCGACCTCTCACTGAGAGTGTGGCGGCAGCGCCGCCTTTCTCATCACCGGGGGTTTGCCGAGCGAGGCCGGCGTGATCGGGACGAACCCGTCTGTCAAGGTCTGCAAGAAGGCGACCAGGTCGTTTTCTTCAGCGTTGGTCAAGCCGAGATTGCCGATCGTCATATTCTTGTTGTCCTGCTCCTCGGGTGTCGGCCAGCAGGTCACTTTCTCTACCGTTCCTTTCGGGCAGTGCCCCGATTGGACATTGAAGGCGAACTTGTCACGCGTGTTGTAGAAATGCACGACCTCCTTCAGGCTCGACAGGTACCCGTTGTGCATAAACGCCTTTACAAAGACGGTGCTGGGCGGTGTCGGAGGGGGCATCTGGGCGGCATTGCGCAGTGTCGAAGTCTGGAACTTGCCAACGAAAAACGGATTTAGCGCAATCCAGTCGAAATTCGGCGGCGGCGAACCATAATACCCATCGAGAAACAGCCCTACGCCGAAATCGATGAACCCGACCCCTAATGGATTGGCGGTAAAGCCGAACTGGTCCGGGTGATTCTCGGAGTACCAGGGCAGGGTGAGGTTCATCGGCAGGCCGAGATTGTTATAGGTGAAGTCGGTGAACATCGGCGCCGCATTGGTAGCCATGCCGGTATCGATTTCGCCCGGTGTCTGGGTATTCGAACGACCGTCGAGGTGGCAGGTGTTGCAATTCGCTTTGCCGCGGAACAGGTCATAACCACGCGTTTCCGCCGCCGTCAATTTGACCGTGCCGGCGAGGAAGGCATCGAATTTCGACGTAAACGAGCTGACCTCCGACCCGATTTCGTAGGCGGCAATGGCCAATCCGAAATAATCATATGCTTGTTGCGCATGGGTCCGATCCGTAGGGCTCAACGGAAGCTTCTGAGCCGGCGGATTGACGGCACCTCCGGGGACGCTGCACAGCTGGGCGGTGTTCCCTGGAAAGGTGATCCCTGACAGCGAACCGGCTCCCCACACCGTCTCAAAGAAGGATGCATAAACACTCTGGGAGAGCTTCCAAACGACGCAGGCCGAGTCGGGATTGGCCATCTCTTGAGTATCGAGCGGAGGATCCTGCGCCTGCTCGGCTGCGGAATTCTGCAGCCGGAATCCCGACGCGCGCGCATCCCAGAAGTTGCCGCCGTAAAAATCTCCCTGCGTCGTGTTGAACTGCAGAGGCGGGAAGTAGGGTGAGTAATTGTAGCTTTGTGGGTTGCGCTTGGCGATCCGGTTATCGGGATAGGCTCCCGCCACGGTGATTGGCACCGATCCCGGGTTCGACCCTCCGGTGTAGATGCTCAACACCGATGAGCCGTTTGCGAAACCAGCCATCGGATCGTGGCAATAGCTGCAAGCCAGGTTGTTGTTGACAGAAAGGTTGGGATCATAGATCTCGAGCTTTCCCAGGGTTTCGACCTGATGGAATGGATCCAGGGTCCCTGAGTTGGCCGCGGTCAGTGCTTCCGCGAACAGCGCGGCCTCTTCTGCACGAATTCGCTGTGCATCCGGGTCATTGGCAATAAAGCACTGCAGATCCAGCTTGTTGCCAGGCAAGATACACGCGGCGTCCGATGGTGGGATGACGAAACCCGGGGGAGGGAAGATCGGGACCGGCGTCGGATTTTGCGCTCGCGCGCCGGTGGCTGGCAACAATAGCGACCCGACGATAAATGCCGCGTACGCAACGCTCAGGAGCGCACTACGCTTCATGGCTCATCCTCCCGTACCGCCACAGATTTTTGTAGGATGATGTTTTGTTAACTATAGATTTTATTGCTAACCAAGGGGTTAACTTGCGGTATCTAAGCAAATTCGCCCTTGTGTCAGCTAGGTTGACACAGAATGTCCAAAATCATGGTAAATTTTGGTGTAAAAATGTATCCAATCTGTAACCAAAGCGGGCTCGGCGAGGCGGTGCAGCGCTGGCGCCCAGCAGCGGCAGGCAATACTGCAGGTACCAGCTTGCTGTTAATCGGTATCGAGTGTGTGACCTGCAGCCCCCGTTATTTCGGCTGCGGATAAGCCCCTTATCTGCTGACCGAGCGCGGGTGTGGTGAACTGGTTAAGCGGGCTCTGCACGCCATCGTTCTCGCCATCGGCCCCCGTCGAGGTCACCGTAAAATAATAGGTGGTCTGGGGCGTCAGTCCGTCGACGCGCACCCGAAACAGCGTCTCCGCATGGCCGCGGTTGAGCCTGATGTGGGATTTTGCCGTCCGGCTCAGGTCTTTGGGATTCGTCCCAAAATGTATTACGGCGAAATGGTCGTCGTCGCCTCCCGGGTTGGTGGTCGTCCATCTGATTATGGCCAGGTCGTCGCGCGCGAATTCGACCTCTGGTCCCTTGATGATTGCGACGTGCTCAGCCCTGTTCTGCGGCGGAAGGATCTGAGAGAGGCTCGGACGGGAGAAGAGTATGCTGCCGACCACGGCGGCAGCTGCCAGTTTTCTAATCAGTCTAATCATGGAACATGCGTCACGTTCTAGGGAATAGGAGTCGGCGCGGGTAGGGGTTGGACACCGCAGATCGCCGTCGCGCAGGGAGGCAGGGACGGTGTCGGAATGAGCAGCTCGTTACCCTGGGTAGCCGCCATACCGCCGGTCATGCATTGACCGGTAAAGGTCTCGATGTCCGGATAAGGTGTTGTGAAACCGTCCGTCAAAGTTTGCAGGAACGTCACGATCTGGTTTTCCTCCTGATCCGTCAAGCCGAGGTTCCCGGTCGTCATGTCGATGTTGTTCGGAACCTCGGGCATCGGCCAGCAATCCACTTTTTCGGTCTTTCCTTCGGGACAGTGGCCCGACGTGACCTTAAATGGATACACATCTCGGGTGTTGTAAAAATGAACAAGTTGCTTCAGGCTCTTGATATAGCCATTGTGAAAGAACTCTTTCTGAAAATACGGTATTGGACTGCCGTTGGCGTCGACTTGACCAGCCTCGGTAGTGGGGCACTGCGGCGGTGTCATCGCGACATCGCGGGCCGTCGATGTCTGCATCTGGCCGTCGCTAGCCGGGGCAAACTGTACCCATTGCGAGTTCGGGTTGGTGTCGCTTCTGAGGAAAGCGCCCAACCCCAAATCTCTGTAGGCGAAGCCGTAGGGATTGGGCGTGAACCCGACGCGGTCCGGCGTGGTCTGATAAAACAGCGTAACGCGTGGGTTGAGCGGCAAGCCGAGATTGGCATAGCCGAAGCAGGTAAACAGCGGCCTCGTATTGGCTGCGGCGCCAGTGTCGGTCTGCTTCGGCGTCAGTGCCGTCGACCTTCCATCGAGGTGGCACGAATTGCAATTGGCTTTACCTTTGAAGAGGTTGTAACCGGCCATCTCGTCTGCTGTTAAGGTGTATTTCCCCTTGAGGAACGCGTCGAATTTCGACGTGAACGGGCTGAGGCGGTTTGAGCGTTCGTATTTCGAAATCGATTGTCCCCAATGGTCATAGATATTGTTGGCTTTGGTGCGGTCTTCCAGGCTCAGCCGAATGGGTGTGGCACTCCCGCCGAACTCAGCCGCTCCCCCGGGTGTGGCGCAAATCTTTTCGGTATTGGCCGGCCAGTGGATGTGGAAGTTCGCGCCCCAGACCAGCTCAAAGAGGGGCCGATACACCGCTGTCGATAGCCGAAACGCGATGCAAGCCGTGTCAGAAAGACCCATTTCCTGGGTATCGACGGGAGGATGCTGTGCCTGCTCGGCGTCGGGACTCTGCAGTTTGTAGCCGGTCGAGCGCGCATCCCAGAAGTTGCCGCCAAAGAACCCGCCTTGTGGTGTATTGTATTCGAGCACAGGGAAATCTGCAGAGTAGGTATATTGCTGTGCAGTCCGCTTGCCGGCGCGAAAGTGAAATGTCCCGGGATACGCGACCATCGTTATATTGACCGACGGTATCGGCCCGCTGAAGCCCGCATACGGCATATGGCAGAACGCGCAGGCTTCGTTCCTGAGGGGCGACATATTTTCGTCGAAATTCATCAACTTGCCGAGTATGTCTACCGCCTGATATCCGCTGCCCCGCAGTATCGGTGGATTACCTGCCAGAGTCGGATGCGGCAGCTCTCTCCATTCGTTAAGCGCTTCATTGAAGATGAATTGGACTTCGCGCCGAACCCTTGCGATCTCCGCATCCAAATCGGACGGCAGGATGCCGGGTGGATAGGGATTGTAGGCTCGGGGCTGGCTTACCTGGGTCTGAGCAGACGCGGTATGAGAAACGCTGACGAACCCGAACACCGCTGCTAAACCTGCTGCCATGAGTGCAGCTGCGTGCTGGCGCATCCGGACGCAACCTGGCTGAGGAGTCAAATAGCGCGGGTCAGGGTCAGCCGGGTCCACACGTCGCACAGAGCCGCGACCAGCGCATCGATATCTGCAGGGCTGTACAATAACGACAGGGTCAGGTGCAGGCGCTCGGTGCCGCGCGGCACGGTCGGGTAATTGGTGGGCTGGACGTAAATCCGATGGCGCCGCGCTTATCTTGTCGGCGCTCCTGCCTGGCGGCAGCGCAGGATCGGAGTAATCCACAGTTTCCGGGTCGTAGCCGACCAGCAAAGCTCGCCCCATCATCCCTCCTGAAGCTTTTGCGATTTTGGCTAACCTACCTGGCTCTCGCAAGGACAACTATCCGCTTTCCTAGGGTGGATCCCAGAATTTCAAGCGGTTGATCCTGATCCCTTGGCCGCGAAGCCCGCCAGCATTTGTCAAGCGCAGCTGCGGCGACCCGCGCGGCCTGGCCCCCGCATTCCGCAATCCGTACCACGCCTGCCCTCCCTGAGTGGTGACCGGGGTTCGGCTGCCACGAAGCGAGCGCTCAATACCGCCGGTTTCGACTTATAGCCGGAATTGAACAGCAGTGCGGGCTCGGCACGTGCAGATCGGCCAGCCCTGTTCGAGCATGAGATGGTAAAGGTTTGTGCAAGACTTTGCAAATGCCGCAGGTCTTCAAAGAAATACCGACAAAACAGCGTCATTTACTTCACCGCGAAACGCTCAAACGTGAACTGTCGATCGAGTTATGGACTCCGGGTGCGCCAGTAGATCTTAAGTGAGACGGACAATCACGGCGGCCAGATCAGGATCGAGTCGACTGCCTTGAAGGATCAGATATGCCCCTCCTAAATAGAGCCGCGCCCTGATAGTGATAGTCGATGCACGCCGAACAAACTTTCGCTCATACTGAGGTGTGCGAAGCGGCGGACTTCTCCTCCGGCGTATGGGTCCCATTTAAAGCTCCACTCGACCCTATTGGGGGGCCGCCGTGTCCTGCAATCGGCTCGAAACGCCAGTTGGCGAGCCGGGCCTCTGCCATTTGCTGCGCCAGATAGCGCGGCAAGTCGGCATTTAAAAATCCTGGCGGCGCCGATATGCCACAACATCAAGAGTAGTCAAAGTCGCGGCGGATACTGACGTTAAGGGGTGTGAGTATTGCCTGCAGAGCGAAGCCTGCCACAAGCAAGAGACGCCGCCGACCCGAAGCCCGTGGCGACGGGGAGCGCCCGTCGTTGAGAAAGGCTTGACCAGTGAAGGCGGCCAAAACGGCAGGCTTCCCGCTCCCACCCCCGGCCGCCGATCGCCCCGATACCGCGGCCAACGAAAGAGGCTCTGAGTGAGGTCACGAAGATTCTTGCAAATTCCATATCGTCCCTCCCTTTGCAGCTAAGCGCTTCGGCAGCGCCTAGCGAGCTCATCTCAACCTTGAAGCCAACTTTGCCGGCCTATCAAGAACTGCTAGGCCGGTGGTTACTTACGCCACTCGCCATTAAGCGCCAGTAAATCTAAGTAAATCGCGATAAATAATGGTAATGAAGGGGCGCATCGGACTGGAGTTATTCTGGTCCTCGTTAGAACGGCCATGGTGGCCTTCGGTTGCGCGGCGGCTGCGGTCGTGGGTCTTTGCTTATTCCGCCAGCCGTGATCGCCACCCGATCGCGACCGGCCTGCTTCATGGTGGCCTTTGCTGTGGCGGCTCGTGGCCTATTTGCTGCTGCCGCTGGCATCGCTCTGCATCTCAATTACTTGACGATCTCGATAATGACGCTGTTGCCGGACGCAAACGACGACTGGGTCGGTCCAGGCCGGCTTGGCGCCAGTTCGGATACATCCCCGAGGGTGGTGCACATAATCTCGTGAATCTGGGTCGACGAGACATCGTCAATCGGTAAGTCGGGCGCAGCGTCCACGATGCAAACGTTGTTTCCCGAAATAACTCCACTACGATTTACCGATTTTGACCGCGGTTTACTTGCGTGCTCTGCCATCCGCTCTACATGAGCGGTAGTTTTTCGAGGTCCGTATCTCGCCGCGACGGCGGTTTGTAGCGACGGCGCCTTAGCCCCGGAGCCAATCTCTCCGGAGTTTCTCCTCCCGTACCGGCCGGTCTTGCGCCAAGACCGACGCATTTCGCCGCTATCGACAGGAAGTGAACGGATCAGGGGTGTTGGACTTGGAACTCGGGGAACGACAATGACTTGGTCCATTGCGGCTCCCGCGATAACGGCCGCATTCTTGGCTTCAGTTGTCGAGGTGGTCGAAGCCTTTACGCTCGTCCTCGCCGTTGCAACGTTGCGCGGATGGCGTCCGGCGGCATGGGGCACAACCGCCGGGCTCGCCTTACTGGCGGCTATCGTGGTGCTGCTGGGGCCGCTTCTCGACCACGTCCCGATTCATTCACTGCAGCTTGCGATAGGCATTCTGCTGCTGCTCTTCGGCATGGGATGGCTCAGAAAGGCGTCGTTGCGGGCAGCCGGCATCATCCCGTTGCATGACGAAGACGCCGTTTTCGCGGCCGCGGCCGCCCAGCTCGATCAGCAAACCCGACGGCAGCAGAGGAACCTCCATTGGGTAGCTGGAATTACCGCGCTGAAGGCGGTGCTGCTGGAAGGCTTAGAGGTCGTGTTCATCGTGATCGCCGTGGGTGCTGGGCGCGGCCTGCTGATGCCTGCCAGCCTAGGTGCGCTCGCTGCCTGCGCCCTCGTTCTCATCATAGGAGCTGTCGTTCATCGGCCGCTATCGCGGGTGCCGGAGAATACCCTCAAATTTGGTGTCGGCGTCATGCTGTCGGCGTTCGGTGTATTCTGGACCGGTGAAGGGCTCGGCATCGCCTGGCCCGGCCAGGATTTGGCGCTGTTGCTGTTTGCTGCCCTGTCCCTGCCTGCCGGGCTGGTTGGCACTGCCCTTGCTCGAAGAAGCAGAATGGAGCTCGCCCTATGACCGTGCTCAAGGATGTCGTCGCCGAATTGATCGGCATGTTCGTCGCTGAAAAGCGGCTGACAATAGCAGTTCTGGGGGTCGTTACCGTGGCGGGATGTTTGGTCAATTTTACCGACCTCGACCCGCTTGTCGGCGGTGCCGTGGTGCTGCTTGGTTGTCTGATCCTGCTTATCGAGAGCGTTTGGTGCTCTGCCGGAGCAGACGCCTCATAGGCCGACCTCCGATGACTTCCTCACCCGCCGCAACCGAAAGACCCGCCGCGAAGCATCGACGACATCCCCCTATGCTTGTCGGTCTCGTGGCCATCGCGGTTATCTCGGGAGCCTATTTGGGCTGGCAACATTTCGCGCACAGCCCCCCGGCTGCGACGCCAGAGCCTCCGCCCGCTGTTCCGGTCATCGCGACCACCGTCAAGCAACAAAGCTTTCCCATCGTGCTGACCGGGATTGGCAACGTGACGGCGCTGAACTCGGCGACGGTGCGCAGCTTGGTTACGGAGCAAATCCTTAGCATCGACTTCAAGGATGGCGAGTACGTCAAAAAAGGCCAGCTCTTGGCGCAACTTGACCCGGGTACCTATCAGGCGCAGCTCGACCAGGCGGAGGCCAATCTCGCCCGCGATCAGGCCCATCTCGAAAATGGGCAGATCAATCTCGGCCGATACGTCCCGCTGGCAAAGCAGGGCTTCGCAGCGGAGCAGCAGGTCGCCACGCAAAAAGCAAAGATCGCTCAGGAAGAGGCCGTTATCAAAGCGGATCAGGCGGCGATCGAATACGCCAAAACCGAGCTTGGCTATACGAAATTGGTGGCGCCGTTTGAGGGGGTCGCCGGAATTCGCCTGCTCGATGTCGGCAACATCATTCATTCGAGCACGACGCGCGGTTCTCCGAGCGAGCCGAACGCGTTGGTCGTCATCAACCAGGTCCAGCCGATCAGCGTGATGTTTACACTGGCTGCAGCCGATACTCCGTCGGTACAGGAGGCTCTCGCAAATGGCACGGTCAAGGCCATCGCATTGAGCGCGGACGGCAAAACGGAGCTCGACACCGGCACGCTCGCGGCGATCGACAACCAGGCGAATACCACCTCAGGGACAATTGGCCTCAAGGCAATTTTCGCAAATCCGGATCGCAAGCTGTGGCCCGGCATGTTCGTCAACGTGCGCGTGGTGACCCAAGTTCAGGACAATGGCCTGACGGTTCCGCTCGACGCCGTCCAGCAGGGACCGCAGGGGCAGCACGTCTTCGTTGTCGGGTCCGATCACAAAGTAGCGCTGCAGCCGGTCTTGGTGCGCGAGACGCTGAACGGTGAGGCGCTGATCGACAAAGGCTTGAGCGCCGGGGAGACCGTCGTCGTGCGCGGCCAATACCGGCTGACGCCCGGTACAGTGGTGTCGCTCGCCGACCCCAACAATCCGGCCGCGGTGGCCAACCCGACGCCCGCCAGTGCGGGGTTGCTACCATGATCCCCACCCAGTCCTCCCCGGCATGCGGAGGAGGGGTGGGGAGGGCCCACGCTCGGGGGCTGTTGCCATGAACATCTCGGCGACATTTATCCGCAAGCCGATCGCCACGACGATGCTGATGGTGGCGATCCTGCTGTTGGGGCTGATCGGCTACGAGCTTTTGCCGGTGTCGGCTCTGCCCGACATCGATTCGCCGACGATCCAGGTTACGGCACAATTGCCGGGCGCGGATGCGCAGACCGTCGCCGGCACCGTCACGACGCCACTCGAACGGCAGTTCGGCCAGATACCCGGCCTGACGCAGATGACCTCGAGCAGCGCCACCGAATATGCCGAGATCACCTTGCAATTCGACCGCAGCCGCACCGTCGATTCGGCGGCGCAGGATGTGCAGGCGGCGATCAATGCGTCGGCTGGCCAACTGCCGCCGACGATGCCGAACCCGCCAATCTACCGGAAGACCAACCCGGCCGACACGCCGGTGCTGATGCTGGCGCTGACTTCGGAGACATTGCCGCTGACCACGGTCAGCGATTATGCGAACAGCATCCTTGCGCAGAAGATCTCCCAAATGCCGGGCGTCGGCCTGGTCGGCATCGGCGGCCAGCAGAGCCCGGCAATCCGGGTACAGGTCAACCCGGCACAGCTCGCCGCGGCGGGTCTCGATCTGGAGGCGGTACGAACGGCCCTGTCGACGGCCACAGTCGACCAGCCGAAAGGCACGTTATATGGCGCCAACCAGGCCTTCGCGCTGCAGACAAACGATCAGCTTCTGACGGCGCAAGGGTTTAACGACTACATCCTTGCCAATCGCCCCGGCACCTTCGCCGCGACGGCGCTGGGGAACAACCCCCTCGCCAGCCCCGGTACCAACGCCGTCGGCCTCGGCGGACCGGTGCGCGTGCGCGATGTCGGCCGGGCCATTGTCGCACCGCAGGATGTGAACCTGGCGGGCTGGCTGAACGCGGAGCCGGCCGTCATCATCGCGGTGCAGCGCCAGCCTGCCGCCAATGTCATCGCGACGGTCGACCACATCAAGAAGGCATTGCCGCAGCTCGAAGCCTCATTGCCGCCGTCGATCAAAGTCCATATGGTGTCGGACCGCACTCAGACCATCCGGGCCAGCGTCGCCGACGTTCAACACACGCTGCTGCTGACCATTGCACTCGTCGTCGGCGTCATTTTCCTGTTTCTGCGCAAGCTGTGGGCGACGGTGATCCCGGCGATCTCGGTGCCGATGTCGCTGATCGGCACCTCCGCAGTCCTGTACGTGCTCGGCTACAGCTTCGACAATCTGTCGCTGATGGCGCTAACGATCGCCGTCGGGTTTGTCGTCGACGATGCGATCGTCATGATCGAGAACATCGTGCGGCATATCGAGGACGGGAAGACCCCGATGCAGGCCGCTCTCGACGGGGCGGGCGAGATCGGTTTCACGATCCTGTCGATCTCGATCTCGCTGATCGCGGTGTTCATCCCGCTGTTCCTGATGAGCGGCATTGTCGGCCTGCTGTTCCGCGAGTTCGCCGTTACCGTCGCGGTGGCGATCGTCGTCTCGGTGATCGTCTCGCTGACTTTGACCCCGATGATGTGCGCCCGGGTCTTGACGGCCGAGGGCAAGGGACCTTCCGGCCTGGTCTCGCGCGCGCTGGAGCGCTTCTTTGATGGGCTGGCCGCCGTTTACGATCGTGGGTTGGTGGTGGCACTGCGCCATCGCTTCGTCACGTTGATGGTTATGATCTCGACCGTCGCCTTGACCGGGGTTCTGTTCGTCGAAATCCCGAAAGGCTTTTTCCCGCAGCAGGACACGGGCCTGATCGTCGGCATCGCCGAGGGCGCCCAGAACATCTCACCACAGGCGATGAAGGACCGCATGCGGGCGATTCTCGCGGTGGTGACGAAGGACCCCGCGGTCGCCGCGGCAAACGCCTACATTGGACCAGGCGGGCCGACTGTGACTGAGAATGACGGGCGTGTTTTCATCACATTGAAGCCCCTCGGCCAGAGGACAGTCACCGCCGACCAGGTAATTGCACGCTTGAACAAGGCATTGCAGCCGGTCTGGGGCATCACGTTGTACATGCAGGCCGCGCAAGACATTACGATCGGGGCGCGGCTTTCGAAAACCCAATACCAATACACGCTCGTCGATGTCGACAACGACGAGCTCGATCACTGGGCGCCGATCCTGTTAAAGAAATTGCAGACATTGCCGCAGCTGACCGACGTTGCCAGCGACCAGCAGAGCACCGGCCGGGTTCTGAAAGTCGAGGTCAACCGGCAGCTCGCGCAGCAACTGGGCATCAACCCGTCGGTCGTCGATTCGATCCTCTATGATGCGTTTGGCCAACGTGTCGCGGCGCGCATCTATACAAGGCTCAACCAATATTTCGTGATTCTCGAAGTCCAGCCCGATTTCCAGCTCGGACCGAACGCGCTCAGCCGCATCTACGCGACCTCGTCCAGCGGCGCCGAAGTCCCGCTAAGCGAATTCGCCAAGATCACCTCGACGGTCGCGCCGATTGCGGTCAACCACCAGGGCCAATTCCCGTCAGTGACGCTGAGCTTCAATCTCGCTCCGAAGGTCTCGATCGGCGAAGCGGTGATAGCAATCCAGCAGGCCACGCAGGAGCTCCACCTGCCGGCCTCGATCGCCACCAGTTTCCAGGGCAGCGCGCAGGCGTTTCAAAGCTCGCTGAGCAGCACCCCGATCCTGATCCTCGCCGCCCTGATCGCGGTCTACATCATCCTCGGCATGCTCTACGAGAGCACGATCCATCCGATCACGATCATCTCCACCCTGCCCTCGGCCGGGCTCGGCGCGTTGCTAACCCTGATGCTATTCGGCATGCCGCTCGACGTCATCGGCATCATCGGCATCATCCTGCTGATCGGCATCGTCAAGAAGAACGGCATCATGCTCGTCGACTTTGCCCTGGTGGCCGAGCGCGAGCGCGGGCTCCGTACCGAGGAAGCGATCCACGAGGCCTGCCGTCTGCGCTTTCGCCCCATTCTGATGACGACGATGTGCGCATTGCTTGGCGGCGTCCCGCTGATGCTCGGCACCGGCATCGGCTCCGAAATCCGCCAGCCGCTCGGCTACGCCATCGTCGGCGGCCTCATGGTGTCGCAGGTGCTGACTTTGTTCACGACGCCGGTCGTCTACATCTACGTGGACCGTCTCGGCCGTCTACTGAGCCGGCACCGCCGAGTCACTCCCGTTGCAGCGAATGCTCCCGCGCAGTAGGCGGACGAAAAGCGTCGGAGGTATAACTCTACGACGTCGGCCGCACGATCCCAGGAGGCCCGGGCGCGTCAGCAAGGAGCCGCGATGCTGCTTTTCATTCGCTCGCGATTCTGCCTGAGTTCGGTGGCCGCCGCCGCCGGTCTCATCGCCACGGCAATGGCTTTGGCGGCGGATCCCGCCGAGGTGCCGTCCCTGGCCGAGTACATCACCGCGATCTGCTCCGCGGCATTCCACTCCGCCCCGCCCGAGGAGGCGCCGTTCCTCGCCGAGAATGTCGGCGCGATGACGAGGATGATGGTCGGCATGGAGATCATGCCGTCCGGCGATGTGGACACCGACTTCGCCGCGATGATGGCGGCCCATCACCAGGGCGCGATGTTGCGGCATGGGCGCAACGAGCAGCTGCGGCGGATCGCGCAGGAAATCATCGTCACCCAGCAGCAGGAGATCGACACCGGGCTTCAACCATGCCGGAGGTTGCCTCGACGCGTGGTCGTGGCTTAAGCAGACGACCTGATCCCCGATAAAGGGCAGTTCCGCTAGCGTTTCCACCCTCCGCTCAGCTATTGTTGTCCGGCAACGATTTTTCGGGATATTTTGGCCGCTCTTTTTGGCCGGCTCCGAGCGCGTGGCGCCGGGGATCGAAGATCTTCGAGCCCTCACCACTGCCGGCGGAGGGTAGCAACGTCGACAACGCGCACACGTGGCGTCTGCTAAATGCCCACCTGTTGGGACTTATAAGATTCTCCCTTTGTAGGGCTGGTAGGTCGCGTTCGGCTCCCCCTACTCGTACTTGAAGGGTCACGTCCCCGCGCATTCGGTCGGGTGGTGAGCGATCCCTGTCTGCGGCGTCTAAGCCGGTGTTTCCGACGGCGAGTTGCTGGCCGCCATGGGCGGCGGGCCGCTGGCGGCCCCGTTGTGCGGTCGCCTAATTTGCGGCAAGCCATTTTTTGGCAAGTTCATTGCCATTACCAGCCGCCTTCTGCATCCACTCCCTCGCTTGGGCCAAATCGCGCGGAACGCCTTCTCCATTAGCGTACAACCAACCGATATTGTTCTGGGCGCGGGCGTCTCCGTGGTCCGCGGCCATGCGGAACCAACGCATCGCCTCGCCATAGTCGCGCGCCACGCCCCAGCCGTTGTAGTACAGTACCCCAATCTTGTTCTGGGCGAAGGCATCGCCCTGATCCGCGACCTTATGGAACCAGCGCATCGCCTCGCCGTAGTCCTGCGCCACACCCGATCCGTTTTCGTAGAACACCCCGATATTATTCTGGGCCTCGATAACTCCCTGGTCGGCGGCTTTGCGGAACCAGCGGATCGCTTCGCCATAGTCCTGTGCCACCCCTCGAGCGTCACGGTAGAACACCCCGATTTCTTTCTGCGCGAAGGCATCTCCCTGGTCTGCGGCCGTACGGTACCAGCGCATCGCCTCACCATAGTCCCGCGCCACGCTCCAGCCGTTCTCGTACAACCACCCAATGCTGCTCTGCGCTGCAACCTCCCCTCGGGCCGCGGCCTTGCGGTACCAACGCATCGCCTCGCCATAGTCCCGCGCGACGCCCCAGCCGTGCTGATACAAGTTCGCGAGACTGTATTGCGCACTGGAATTTCCTTGGTCTGCGGCCTGTCGGAACCAGCGCATTGCCTCGCCATAGTCCTGCACCACGCCTCGGCCTAGATAATACAGCCGCCCAATGTTTTTCTCTGCGTAAGCATTTCCGCGCTCTGCGCCCTGCCGGTACCAGCGCATCGCCTCGCTATAGTCCTGCGCGACGCCCCAACCCTCTTCGTACAACCGCCCAATCCGGTCCTGCGCTAACCCGTCTCCCTGCTCCGCGGCCTTGAGGTACCAGCGCATCGCTGCCTCGTAGTCCTGAGGCACACCCCAACCTTGGAAATACAACCACCCGATATTGTTCTGCGCAGGGGAGTTTCCCTGGCTAGCGGCCAATCGGAACCAGCGCATCGCCTCTGCGTAGTCCTGGACCACACCCCAGCCGTTTTCGTACAACCACCCCATATTGTTCTGCGCTACGGCGTATCCCTGATCAGCGGCCTTGCGATACCAGCGCAGCGCCTCGCCATAGTCCCGGCTCACGCCCCCAACCAGTCTCGAACAGCTGCCCAATTATCGTCTGCGCCGACGCGTCTCCCCGATCGGCGGCCTCGCGGTACCAACGCATATACAACTGCCCAACATGGGCCCGCGCCGCGGCATCACCCTGGTTTACAGCCTTGCGGTACCAGCGTCCCGCCTCGCCATAGTCTTGTGAAACGCCCCAGCCGTTCTCGTATAACCACCCAATGCGGTATTTTGCTACCGCGTCGCCCTGGTCCGCGGCCTTGCGGTACCAGCGCATTGCTTCAGCGTAGTCCTGAGGCACGCCTCGGCCTGTCTCATACAGCCGCCCGACATTGATCTGCCCTCTGACGCCATCCCTGTCCGCGGCTATGCGGAACCAGCGCATCGCCTCGCTATAGTCCCGCACCACGCCCCAGCCGTTCTCGTACATCCGCCCAATGTTGCTCTGCGCAGAAACATTCTCCTGTTCGGCGGCCAGTCGGTACCAGTGCATCGCCTCACCATAGTCCTGCGCAACACCCTGGCCATACTGGTACAACCACCCAATGTTGTTCTGGGCCTGGGAACTTCCCTGGTCGGCCGCCTTGCGGTACCAGTCCATCGCTTCCGTGTATTCTCTGCGATGATAGGCTTCGTCTGCTTTCCCCAGAGCCTCGGCCGCGGAAATTTTCACCGGACCGGGCAGAGGAGCACCTGTGCTGAACACTCCGGATGACACGCAGACGGCCACCCCCAGCGCCAGAACGACGGCGCAGGCCATAATGACCGGGCGCCGGCCGAACCTCGTCCGCGTCGGCCGCTCGCCCGGCTGATGCCTTCGGGCGCTTTCCTCTGGCCGCGGCTCCGCATCGGCTCCTACCGGTTCGCGGGACGGGGCCTCCTTGAACACGGCAATCGGCGGGCGGTTCGTGTACCTGGCCGACTTGCCGTCTTGCCCTGGCGAAGCTGGCGCCGCCGCTTCGCTCTGTGCCACGTCCTCAGCGGCAGCGCGCGAGGGGGCGGATTGTCCGAGCGCTTCCTGCGACGGTATCCTCTCATCCTTTTCGGGTGGCGAGGCTTCGCCGCTCTGCGCTGCCGTCGTCATATCCATTTATCCAGGCACGGTACCGTCAGGCTCAGATTTCGATGTCGAGTTCGACCACATCGCCGCTGACGCCGACGACGCCTTGTTCACTACCGGGACTTTTGCGCGCATACCGAGCGGGAGTGTCCTCCGAGAGCGCCCTTGAGGTCTCGCGGCGCTCGGGCCTTTCTAGGACAAAGCTGACAAAGCTCATAGAGTGCGCCAATCTAGAAGCATATCGTAAAGATTTTCCAAATCACAGCAGACGGGAACTGTCGGCGTACGGGATGCTTGCTCGATGCGAGCAGCAACCACCGTAACGCTGTTCCTGGTCCCTGACGCGTCAACGACCGGGAACGGCGCTTCCGGAATTCCTTACGGACTCACTGCTGGAGGGGACTGGATTCGAACTTGTATGGGGCTTTCCCTGTCAAGTGGTGTTTTTCGGTTTATTGCCAGTTCTTTGTTCGGAGGTGTGTCCAGGTAAGGCTAGTGC
>Ga0306926_10001130_pt1 | contig 26356 bp, 22 predicted proteins | sample flu12Cox44000178_FD_203759 | JGI IMG/M metagenome (GOLD analysis project Ga0306926, IMG submission 203759) | Lab enrichment of tropical soil microbial communities from Luquillo Experimental Forest, Puerto Rico - flux8day.12C.oxic.44.000.178 (v2)... | ecosystem: Environmental > Terrestrial >...
ACAGCGATGCGGCTCGGCGCCCACCATCCCATGGGACCGCTCGAGCTTGCCGACTTTATCGGGCTCGACACCTGTCTGTCGGTCATGCAGGTGCTGCACGAGGGCCTCGCGGATTCGAAGTATCGCCCGTGCCCGTTGCTCGTGAAATACGTCGAGGCCGGCTGGCTCGGCCGCAAGACCCAGCGCGGGTTCTACGATTACCGGGGCGAGAAGCCGGTGCCGACGCGGTAGAGTCTGCAGCGCACCACTACTTCCCCAATGCGGCGGTCACCAGCCTCATGCCATCGGGTGCCGCCCATTCGGCCGGTCCTGCCATGGTGCCGATCTCGCACCCGGCCGGATCGATCAGCAGCGTCGTCGGCATTCCGATTGCGCGTCCGATGATCTTCAGATCCTGAAAGATTCTGGCCGTAGGATCTGCGTAATAGGCGAGCCGGTCGACGCCCGCGGTCGCGAGCCACTCGCGCGGCTTGTCGGGATTGCGGGTGTCAATATTGACGGCCACCACCTCGAAGCGCTCGCCGCCGAGCTGCTGCTCGAGGGCGTTGAGCGCCGGCATCTCCTTGCGGCACGGTATGCACCAGGTGGCCCACAGATTGAGGAGCACGGTGCGGCCGCGCCACTGCGAGAGATGACGCTCGTCCGCGCTCGCATCGCGGAAGGCAAGATCAGGCACCGATAACGGCTTGTCGGCGACCGCAAACGCCGCCACCTCCCCGCGCGCCAGCGGGGCGACACGATGCGCAAGATCAAGCGCCTGCGCGCAGGCGGCTTCGGGTACATTGCGCTCGACGCGGCCGATCCCGTATACCGCCGCGGCACCAGCAACGAGAACGGCGGCCCCGAGCGCCAGCAGCCGGCGCCGGCGCAGGTGGTCGCGCGATTGGCCAGGTGCGAGCATCATCGGGCTGCCGGTTGATCCAATCGTTTAATTGGCGAGCGGGCCATGAGCAACGAGATGTGGGGGGGCCGCTTCACGCGATCGCCCGACTCAATCATGCAGGACATCAATGCTTCCGTTGATGTCGACCGGCACCTGTATCGCCAGGACATCGCCGCGAGCAAGGCGCACGCCGCGATGCTCGCAACGCAGGGCATCATTACCGCCGATGATGCCCGCCGGATCGCTCACGGTCTAGACACGATCCTGTCAGAGATCGAGCGCGGCACGTTCGAGTTCAAGCGCTCGCTTGAGGACATCCATATGAACGTGGAAAGCCGGCTGGCCGAGCTGATCGGCCCGGCAGCCGGACGGCTGCACGTCGCCCGCTCGCGCAACGACCAGGTCGCCACCGACTTCCGGCTGTGGGTCCGGGATGCCATCGACGCCGTCGAGCAGGCGCTGTCCGCCTATCAGCGCGCGCTCGCCGAGAAGGCGCTCGAGCATGCCGCTACCGTCATGCCAGGCTTCACGCATCTGCAGACCGCCCAGCCCGTCACCTTCGGGCATCATCTGCTCGCCTATGTGGAGATGGCCGAGCGCGATCGCGGACGCTTCCGGGATGCGCGCAGGCGCCTGAACCACTCCCCGCTCGGCGCCGCGGCGCTCGCCGGCACTGCGTTTCCGATCGATCGCGCCGCCACCGCAAGCATGCTGGGCTTTGAGGGTCCGATGGCCAACTCGATCGATGCCGTCTCGGATCGCGATTTCGTTTTGGAGGGGCTCTCGGCGGCCGCGATCACCGCCGTTCACCTTTCGCGCTTCGCCGAGGAGATCGTCATCTGGTGCTCGCCGCTCGTCGCGCTGATCTCGCTTTCGGACCGCTTTACCACCGGCTCCTCGATCATGCCGCAGAAGCGAAATCCCGATGCAGCCGAGCTTGTCCGAGCAAAGACCGGCCGCATCATCGGCGCGCTCGAGGCGCTGCTGATCGTGATGAAAGGCCTCCCGCTTGCCTATCAGAAGGACATGCAGGAGGACAAGGAAGGCACAATCGCCGCGTTCTCCGCCCTGATACTGTCGCTTGCGGCCATGACCGGAATGGTCACGGACATGACACCCGACACGGAGCGAATGCGCATCGCGGCCGGCGAAGGCTACGCGACGGCGACCGATCTCGCGGATTGGCTGGTGCGCACGCTCGACATGCCATTCCGCGAGGCGCACCACGTTACCGGCCGGATCGTGGCGCAGGCTGCTGCCGAAAACATTCCGCTGCATCGGCTGCCGCTGGTGGCCATGCAGGCGGTCGAGCCACGGATCACCGACGACGTCTTTCGCGTGCTCTCCGTGGAAAGCTCGGTGGAGAGCCGCAGGAGCGAGGGCGGGACCGCACCCGAGAACGTGCGCCGGGAAGCGAGCCGCTGGCTCAAGGCGCTGGCGAAATGAGTGAGATCGGCTGCGCGGCCACGCTCTCGCCGTTTCCGTGTGGCTCCTTCACGTCCGTAACAAGGAGTCCGTGATTTGAGGTCCCTTGCCGCCACCTGGGCTGGCTGGAGTACCGCCGCTGTCGCATTGACCCTGCTGCTCTCCACAGCCGTGGGGCTTGTCGGCTGCGGGCGAAAGAGCGGGCTCGATCCGCCGCCGCTGGCGACGCCGGTCCAAGTTCAGCCTCCACCAGCGCCCCCAGACGACCCGCGCGGCCCGGCGATGGTGCCCGGCCCGCCGGCACGCTAGAGAGCCCTGCCGCCCCTGTCGGAGAGGGCGGTTTACGGGCCAGCGAGACCGTTGATGCATCATTTCGCCTATCGCAACGGCGTGCTGCACGCCGAGGCGGTCAGTGTCGTGGCTCTCGCGGCGGCGGTCGGCACCCCATTCTATTGCTACTCGACGGCAACGCTTTTGCGCCATTTCGACGCCTTTGCGAGAGCGTTCTCCGACGTCGACGCGCTCATCTGCTATTCGCTCAAGGCCAACTCCAACCAGGCGGTGATCAAGACGCTGGCCGCTCGCGGTGCCGGCGCCGACGTCGTCTCCGCCGGCGAGCTCAAGCGCGCGCGCGCCGCAGGCATTCCCCCCGGCAAGATCATATTCTCCGGAATCGGCAAGACGGCCCCCGAGCTTGCGCTTGCGGTGGACGAGGGCATCCTCTGCGTCAACATCGAGTCCGAAGCCGAGCTTGCGCTGCTTTCCACGATCGCCGCCGAGAAGGCACGCACGGCGCGCATCTCGGTGCGGGTCAACCCCGACATCGACGCCCGCACCCACAGCAAGATCGCGACCGGGAAGGCCGAAAACAAGTTCGGTATTCCAATCAGCCGGGCGCGTGACGTCTATGCGCTGGCGGCAAAGCTGCCCGCTCTCGAAGTGACGGGCATCGACATGCATATCGGCAGCCAGATCACGGAGCTCGCTCCCTTCGAGAACGCGTTTGCGCTGCTCGCTGATTTCGTGCGTGTGCTGCGAGCGGACGGGCACCGCATCCGCCATATCGATGTCGGGGGTGGACTGGGCATTCACTATCGCGACGAGCACGAACCCCCGCCCGATCCCATGAGCTACGCCGAGATCGTCAAGCGGTCGACGCGCGATCTCGAGTGCGGGCTCGTGCTCGAGCCGGGGCGGCTGATCGTGGGCAATGCGGGCATCCTGGTAACCCGCGTCATCTATCTCAAGCACGGCGAAGCCAAGACATTTGTTATTGTCGACGCCGGGATGAATGATCTCATTCGTCCCACCCTTTACGAGGCCCACCACGACATCCGGCCGGTGCGGGAGCCGCAGGCGGCGACGCGATCGCGCATGGATGTGGTCGGGCCGGTGTGTGAATCGGGGGATTTTTTTGCGCTCGAGCGCGAGATGGCGCTCCCGCAGGCCGGCGATCTGCTCGCGATCATGACGGCCGGCGCCTACGGCGCCGTGCAGGCTGGAACCTACAATACGCGCCCACTCGTTCCGGAAGTGCTTGTTCGCGAAGGAGAATGGGCACTGGTGCGGCCTCGCCTTGCGGTCGAGGCGCTGATAGCGCAGGACCGATTGGCGCCATGGCTGTAAGGGAAAGCGCGAACCTTATTGCATTGACGCTGTTTTGATAGGCAGGCGCCTTCCTTTTGCCGGCTGGCGCCGGTCTATTCGGATGTTATATCGGGGGTCTGGACCGATTCCCGCCGGCTGGAGATCGTGTTGAGCGAAGGACCTTCCGAAGCCGCCGTCCCCGAGCGCTCTTCCGGCTCGCTTCCCGGTCACGACGTTCTCGGCCGTGCGCTGTGGCGAGCGCGGCTGACGATCTTCTGGGAGCGGTTGTGGCCCGCGATCGCCTCGCTTGCCACCGTGGCGGGACTCTTTCTCGCCGTATCCTGGCTCGGAGTCTGGCTCTGGCTGCCTCCCTATGGCAGGGCCGTCGGGCTGGCACTCTTCTTCCTGCTCGCCGCCGCTGCTTTCGCGCAGCTGCTGCTGCTGCGGGCGCCAAGCAGGATGGAGGGATTACGTCGGCTCGACCGCCAGTCGGGGATTCCGCATCGGCCGGCAACCACGATCGCCGACGAGATCGCCTCGCCGACGAAGGATGGACATGCGCTTGCGTTGTGGCGCGCGCACATCGAGCGCGCGTTGCGCGCACGCAAGACCCTCAAGGCTGGCATTCCTATGCCCGGGCTCGCATTGCGCGATCCGATCGCCGTGCGGATCCTGGTCGCGGTTCTCCTGGTCGCCACCTTCATCGCCGCCGGCGGCGAGCGCACACGGAGGCTGGCGGCTGCATTCGACTGGCAGGGCGTGATGCTGCCAGCCAATTTCCGCATCGATGCCTGGGTCAGCCCTCCCGCCTATACGGGAAAGCCGCCGCTGATCCTGCAGGGCTTGCGACCAGGCGAGCCAGTGCCGGCCGCCGCTGCCGTCACGGTGCCCGCAGGCAGCACGCTGGTGCTCCGCGCAAGCGGCATTCACATCGAGGCGGATGCGAGCGGCGGGGTTGTCGAGGCTCCAGTCGCCGCGCCTGCCGCGAATGCGAAAGGCACCGAGGAGCGGCGCTTCCTCATCAACGATGCCGGGGCTGTGACGGTGCGCGGCGCATCCGCGCGCGACGTGAGCTGGCAATTCATCGCGATCGCGGATCACCCCCCGACAATTGCCCTCGCCAAGGATCCCCAGGCACAGGCGCGTGGCAGCCTGCAATTGTCCTACAAACTTGAGGACGACTACGGCGTCGTCGGAGCGCAGGCGACCTTCAAGCTGCTGAACGGCGGCACGCGCGGACGCGCGCTATACGAGTCTCCCAACTTCTCTCTCGTGCTTCCGCAGGCGCGCACCCGCAACGGCACCGGGAGCACGATCAAGGATTTGACCGAGCATCCATGGGCCGGCGCGGATGTCTCGATGACGCTGACCGCCCGCGATGAGGCGGCCAACGAGGGCCGCAGCGAGCCCTTCGAGATGCGCCTGCCGGAGCGGCCATTCAGCAAGCCGATCGCACGCGCGCTCGTTGAGCAGCGGCGCCTGCTGGCGCTTGACGGCGACTTGCAGGCGACCGTGCTCACCGCGCTCGATGCGCTCACGCTCGCGCCCGAGCGATTCAAGATCGAGACCAACGTCTATCTCGGACTGCGCTCGATCTACTGGCAGCTCTCGCGTGCCAAGAGCGACGATCAGCTGCGTGCCGTGGTCGATCGCATGTGGGACATGGCGGTCCATATCGAGGATGGCAGCCTGTCGGATGCCGAGCAGGCGCTGCGCGCGGCGGAGGAAGCGCTGCGCCAGGCGCTCGAGCGCGGCGCCAGCGACGAGGAGATCAAGAAGCTTACCGACCAGCTGCGCGCGGCGCTCGACAAGCTCCTGCAGGCGCTCGCCGAGCAGCTGCGCAGGAATCCGCAGCAGCTGGCGCGGCCGCTCGATCCCAACATGCGCCAGCTGCGACCGCAGGACCTGCGCAGCATGATCGACCGGCTCGAGCAGCTGTCGCGCTCCGGCGCCAAGGATGCCGCGCGCCGGTTGCTGCAGGACCTGCAGTCCATGCTTGAAAACCTGCAGATGGCCCGTCCCGGACAGTCGATGGAAGGCGGCGACGACGACGACATGATGTCGGCGCTCGACGAGCTCGGCGACATGATCCGCAAGCAGCAGCAGCTGCGCGATCGCACCTTTCAGCAGGGGCAGGATCAGCGTCGCGACCGGCAGCGCGGGCAGCGTGGGCAGCAGGGCCAGGAGCAACGGCCCGGCGGGCAGATGGGTGAGTTGCGCGAAAACCAGCAGGCGTTGCGCGATCAGCTCAAGAAGCTGATGGAGGAACTGCGCAAGCGCGGCTTCGGGCAAGGCCAGCAAGGGCAGGGGGAGATGGACCAGCTTGGCCGGGCCGGCGAAGCGATGGGCGAGGCTGAAGGCGAGCTTGGGGAAGGCAACGCCGATAATGCGGTAGAGTCCCAGGGCCGCGCCCTCGAAGCGCTGCGGCGAGGGGCTCAGAACCTCGCGCAGTCGATGCAGCAGCAGGGCATGATCGGTCCGGGACCCAATGGCCAGCCGGGACGGCTGGGTCCGGCGCGGGCCCAGCAGGACACCGATCCGCTCGGCCGTCCGTTGCGTGGCCGCGATTACGGCGACGATGCCACCGTAAAGGTGCCGGGCGAGATCGATGTGCAGCGGGCGCGCCGTATTCTCGAGGAGCTGCGGCGGCGGCTGGGCGAGAGCTTCCGGCCGCAACTCGAGCTCGATTACATCGAGCGGCTGCTGCGCGATTACTGATCGCGTTCGAGCGAGGCCACACGCGTAACACGGGCACTGCACAGAGCGCGTGAGCCGTGGTGATCGGGGCACCGGCACATCATTGTCGATCTGGCTTGCCTGCTCGCTTATACTGGCTCGGCACAGACCTGATTCCCGCGCCAGGGGAATGATTCGTCGGAAGCAGGCACGTGGTGCGATTTGAGCATGTCGGTCTGCGCTATGGCCTTGGTCCCGAGGTCCTGCGCGATCTTACCTTCCGCATCGATGCGCATTCTTTTCAGTTCCTTACCGGCCCCTCGGGCGCAGGCAAGAGCTCGCTGTTGCGCATGCTGTTCCTGTCGCTGCGGCCAAGCCGTGGCCTGGCTACGATATTCGGCCATGATGTCGCCACCCTGAGCAAGGATGCGCTGTCCACGCTGCGGCGGCGCATCGGCATCGTATTCCAGGACTTTCGCCTGCTCGATCATATGACGACATTCGAGAACGTCGCCCTGCCTCTGCGTATCCTTGGGCAGAGCGTGCAGAGCTACCGCGCCGAAGTGGTCGAGCTTCTCAACTGGGTGGGCCTGGGCGAACGGATCGAGGCGCTGCCGCCCGTGCTGTCGGGCGGAGAGAAGCAGCGGGCGGCCATCGCCCGCGCCGTAATTGCGAGGCCGCAGCTCCTGCTCGCGGACGAGCCGACCGGCAATGTCGATCCCAATCTGGCGCAGCGACTGCTGCGTCTGTTCGTGGAGCTGCACAGGTCCGGCACGTCGGTGGTGATCGCGACGCACGACATTGCGCTCATGGACCAGTTCGATGCGCGCCGCCTGGTGCTGCATGAAGGACGCCTGCATGTCTACGAGTGATGCGATCGTGCAGAAGCAAGACTCGCGGGCAACGGACGCGCCCTCGTCAGCTGTGCTGGAGCCCGCCGGGCGCGCGGAAAGCCCGATCGTGCCGAAAGCAACGATCGCCGGCCGCGCCTTGGTGGGGGTGGTCGCAATCATGACGTTCCTCGCCTCCCTTACCGCAGGCGCGGTCATGCTGGTGCGGGCCGCGGCCGGCGAATGGCAGGCGGACGTCGCCCGTGAGGTCACGGTCCAGGTTCGCGCGGCGGCCGGCCGGGATATGGAGAGCGATGTCGCCAGGATCGCCGCGACGGTGCGTGCTTTTCCCGGCGTGGCAGAAGTGAAGGCATACTCGAAAGAGGAGACCATGCGGCTTCTCGAGCCCTGGTTGGGAAGCGGCTTGCCCTTCGAGGAGCTGCCGGTGCCGCGCATCATCGTAGTTCGCCTTGCGGCCGATGCGCCCGCCGATCTCGCCGCGCTGCGTGCGGCGGTAAGCGAGCAGGTTCCGGGCGCGAGCCTCGACGACCATCGTGGCTTCGTCACCCGCATGCGCGCCATGGCACGCGCCGCGGTCATCGGCGGGCTTGTGGTGCTCCTGCTGGTGCTGCTCGCCACCGTGCTTTCGGTGGCATTTGCCACGCGGGCGGCGATGGCCACCAACCGCCCGGTGATCGAAGTGCTTCATCTCATCGGGGCCAAGGACAATTTCATTGCGACACACTTTCAGCGGCATTTTCTGCAGCTGGGGCTCAAGGGAGGGCTGCTCGGCGGAGGCAGCGCGATTTTGCTGTTTGCAGTTGCCGATCTTGCCAGCGACTGGTTTACTGGAACCGCAGCAGGTGATCAGTTTGCAGCCATGTTCGGCACGTTCTCGATCGGGCCGTCCGGCTACCTGGCGGTTGTAGTCCAGATCGGTTTGGTTGCCGCCGTGACCGCCGCGGCCTCACGCCACACCGTGAATCGAACCATTGCGGCGATCGACTAAAAACCGCACGATGGTGCAACAAGGCGAGACACAGACCCGTTCGGACGCCGCGGCAGATGGATCACGCCGAATCATGCGACGCGTCGGCAGGACCGGGCTGTTGCTGTGCGCCGCGGCCGCGCTGGTACTGGCTGCGGGATTTGCCTGGTTCATCGGCCGCGTTCCCGCCCATGAGATCCGCCTGAGCGGCAATGCCGACGGCATTGTTGCGCTGGCCGGCGGCGCGTCCCGCATCTCCGATGCCATCGAGCTGTTGGCCTCGGGCCGAGGTCGGCGGCTGCTCATCAGCGGGGTCAACCGCACGACCAGCACCAACGCGATCTCACGGCTTAATCCCGAGTTTGAAAAATGGGTGCGCTGTTGCGTGGACTTCGACTGGTCGGTCAACACGCTGGGAAACGCGATCGAGATCAGGCGCTGGGCGGAGCACCGCGGCTTCCGTTCCCTGATCGTCGTGACCTCGAACTACCACATGCCGCGCGCCCTTGCAGAGATCGCGTACCAGCTGCCGGATGTGGCGCTGTTGCCGTTTCCAGTGATCACGGAAAGGCAGCGCGCAGAGCCGTGGTGGGCGAGTCGTACGACGGCACGGCTGATGCTCACGGAGTACATGAAATTGATCTTTGCCCGCCTGCGCATGGGGCTCAGTCCCGGCGCCGGAGAGATCAGCTGACCTGAATCTCTGCAAGCCGAGGCTGATCCGTGCTCATTTTCCGCTCGATCGCCTTCAACGTCCTTTTTTACGCAAATCTGGCCGTTCAGGCGATCGCAGCGCTGCCGACGTTGATCATGCCGCGCGCCGCCATTCTCGCCGTCGCCAGGTTCTGGGCGCGGACCAATCTCTGGCTGCTGCGCTCAGTCTGCGGGATCACGGTCGAGTTCCGCGGTTTCGAGAAGATTCCACGCGGGCCACTCCTTGTCGCCTGCAAGCACCAGTCGTTGTGGGAGACGTTCGCGCTGGTGCTGCTTTTGCCCGACCCCGCCTACATCATGAAGCGCGAGCTGATGTGGATACCGTTCTTCGGCTGGTACACTGCCAAGGCCGGCATGATCGCGATTGATCGAATGAGGGGCTCACGCGCGCTCACCGGGATGAGCGCCTCCGTGAAGCGGGAGCTGGCGCGCAACCGGCAGATCATCATCTTCCCGGAAGGGACTCGCCGCCCTCCCGGCGCGCCGCCACAATACAAATACGGCGTCGCTCATCTTTATGTGGAGACGGGGGTTGCCTGCCTGCCGATCGCGCTGAATTCCGGGCTGTTCTGGCCTCGCCGCTCGCTCCGGCTCCACCCCGGCACCATCCGGGTCGAGATCCTCGATCCGATTCCGCCAGGGCTGGCCAACGCAGTCTTCTTCGAGCGGCTGCAGCGGGAGATCGAGACCGCGACCACGAGCCTCGTGCGCGAGGGCGAGCGCGAGCTCGCAGATGTCAGATGACAGGTCATACCCGTATGGCGGCCTCGTGCCTGATATCTGTCATCTGACCTCTGACATCTGTCATCTGATGACCGAGCAACCGTGCCAGCTGATGCAATTGCGTCTCCCGATAGCCAAGCTGCTCCAGGGCGGCGACGGTCGCGATGACATAGTCGCGATTGGCGCCCGAGACCCCGTGACCCTGGCGCACATGGTGCAACTGCTGGTCGAGCACGAGCCGCCCCGCATATTGCGGGTGACCGCGATCGACCAGGTAACACAGAGCTGCCACTCTCTCGTCGGAGTGCCGCCGCAACCAGATCGGGCGGATCGCTTCCCGGTAAACCGACGTGACCTGCTCGCGCCTGCGCAGATAGGCCACGGTTCGCGCACGCTCGGCCGCGCTTACCCGATAGGCAATTCCGCGGCAGGTTCCTCCGCGGTCAAGCCCCAGGACAAGGCCAGGCCGCTCAGCCGTTCCGCGATGGACAAAGGAGTAGACGCAGAGCGCGCGGTGGGCCCCTACCAGGCGCGCTTCCAGCCGCTCGACAAACGCAAAGTCCGGCCGCCACATCAGCGAGCCGTAGGCGAACACCCACAGATCGTCGCTGGCGTGCATGGGATCGGGGTCCATGAGGCGGTATAGCTGATGCCGCCGTGCGCGCAAGCCGACCGTTTAATTGCCGCATTGATCGCGCTTTGAGACGCATTCGCAGGAGGCTCAACCATGTCGAATTCCACCGTTCCATCGAAAGCGTCGCGCCGCCGATTGTGGCCGGTGGTCGTATTCGGCGTTGTGGCGGTGCTCGTCATCGCGTGGACGGCGCTGTGGTTCTATGCCGCCGCGCAGGCGAAAACCGAATTTTCCGCCTGGCGCGAACGCGAGCGGCAAGCCGGTCGTCAGCAGGACTGCGCATCGCTTTCGGTCGGCGGCTATCCCCTTGCGGTAAAGGTGCACTGCGCGGGGGCCGACCTCGAAATGCAGGAACTGCCGGGCTATCGGCTGGCTCTGCCGTCAGCCGCCGGCGGGATCGAGGTCTACGATCCCAGGCTCATGAGCGGCGAGATTACCGGTCCACTCACCATCTCTCAGCGCGGTGGCGGGGTCGATTACTCCGCGAACTGGAATGTCGGGCAGGCAAGGCTGCGCGGGGTGCCGCCGCAGTTTGGCAGCGCGACGCTTTTGTTTGATGATCTCTCTGTTCGCGATCGCGTTTCGGGCGGCAACGGACCCGTGCTCGCAGCCCGGCGTTTCGAAGCGGAGGGCCGCCGCGCTGTCGGATCGCATGCCGACGCCCGCGCGGTCGAGATCGTCATGAAGATCAGGAATGCGATTGCCGAAAAAATTCATCCCGCGCTAGCAACGCCGGTCGATGCGGACGTCAGCATGGTCGCGTATGGGCTCGACGATCTGCAGCGCAAGCCCTTGCCCGTGCTGCTTCGGCAATGGCAGGCGCGTGGCGGCGCAGTCGAGATCACGCGGGCGCGGATCCAGCAGGACGAGGTCATCGCCGTGGGTACAGGCGCAGTGAGGCTCACCGAGCGCGGGGATCTCGATGGCAATTTCCAGGTGACCATCGTCGGCATCGACAAGATGCTCAAGAGACTCAACCTGGAGCAGCTCATGTCGGAAGGGCAGGTGGGGACTGCGCTCAATGCACTCGACCAGCTGATACCCGGGCTCGGCGCAATGGCGCGCCGGAGCGCGGCGCCGGGATTGGTCGCCATGCTCGGCCATCGCAGCGAGCTCGAGGGCAAGCCGGCAACCACCCTGTCGCTTCGCTTCGTCGAGGGAAGAGTATTTCTCGGGCCCGTTCCGGCCGGCACGGTGCCGCCGCTGTTTTGACGCGAGAAGGCGCGAGCCATTGCGACTTTCGGTACAGGCGGCGGAAAGGCTTAGAGGGATTTAAATGGGCAGCAGGGTCAAGCGTAGATAAACGCGATGGAACCCTTTCTCCACCGCCCGATGTGTCTCGACAAACCCGAGATGGGCATACATCGACAGGTTCTCTGTCATTGCTTCATTTGTATAGAGTCGAATAGCTGGCAAATGAAAATGCCTGGCCTCGGCAACGGCATGAGCTATCAGCTTGCGTCCTAGACCGTCGCCTTGCCGCGACGGCTCAACGGCAATATTGTCGATAAAGTACGCATCAATTTCGCGCCAGGCGATCATATAACCGTCCACCGCCCCGCCGCTCTCGATCACTACAACGTGGTCGGCAGCGATCTCCGCGGCAAAATCGGCGAGCATCGGCGCTGGCTCGCGTCCTATGCGGGCGATGTATTTGCTATAAGCAGCACGAGCAATCGCAGCAATGCGAGCAGCATCATCGAGTGAAGCCCTGCGGATGAAGCAGGCACGGTTTGGCATTGGCTTCTCGCATCTTTCAGTCGGAGCTTATCGCAACGAATAGACGGGCGCTCACCCGAGAGCCTCCTCGGCCCGGGGCTTGAGGACATTGTTTCAAAGGGGAAGGATTCGCGCTATAGTTTGGGCCGCTCCCCCGCATTGGCTGAAAAAGCAAGAACCCGAACGCGCCGGCGGCGAGACGAGAAGCCGAGGAGGATTGGGGGCGTCCGTAAGGGCGTGAATACCGGTAACGAGCGAGGGTGCTATGGCCACCGCCTCAACCGCATCCACCATCAATGACCCAAGGCACTGGCGCGATCGCGCCGAAGAGGTTCGCCTGCTTGCCGAGGACATGAAAGACCCGACCACGAAGGCAACGATGCAGCGACTCGCGCGGGATTATGACCACCTTGCGGAGCGTGCCGAACAGCGCGCGAAGGGGTGGCCAGAAAGGAAATAGGATCGTTTCGCCGCGATCCAGCGTTCTGTGTTCGTGAACGGCGTAACTGCGAGGCTGACATGTCTCCACTCAACCTAGAGGATGTCTTCGCTTGGTCGAAGCTCGTCGGCAATATGATGCCGCCGCGGGACCCTGATGATGAAAATGATGACGACGACGACGACGACGACGAAGCGGATGAGGACGAGGAGCCGGCCGTCATCAGAGAACCAGATGAGGACGAATAGCTCTCAACCTGATCCGGGTCCGCTGCCGCAAGAGTTGCAGGGTCACGCATGAGCAAGCGCAGTCTTGGATAGCCCGCCGGATCGCCGCACGGTCAGGACGTTCGCTATTTAAGCCGTTGCGCGGCCTCCTGCACGATGCTGAGATCGGCGTGCGCCTTCACGTCGAACGTCGACGTGGTGAAGCCGAGCTCCGCAACGGTGTTCACGTTGCGCTGAAGCGCATCGAGGTCTGGCATGCCGTTCGGGTCACGGTAATAGTCCTGCTCGGTAAACAACCAGCCGAACCGCTCCGGCGGCAGCTTTAAAAACCCCGACGCGATCTTGGCCACTTCGTCGTGGTTCTTTGGATCGAGATACCAGCGCTCGATCCGCAGCGCATCCTCCAGGAAATCCACGAGCACCGCCCGATGCTTGTCGATGAACGGTTTGCGCATGACCCAGAAAGCAAACTGAGAGCGGCCAAGCCCGACGGTTTGATCGAACAGGACCTTGCCGTGCTCCTTCAGCACCGGGTTGAGCGCGAACGGCATCACCGCGGAGACAAGGTCGGCCTTCTTCTCGTTGAGCATCGCCGGATGTGTCGGGAATGGCGCCTCGATCACGGTGTAGTCGCGCTTGTCGATGAGACCGTGCTTCTTCAACCCGGCCTTCATTGCAATGTCGATGCCGCTGCCGAGCGCATTGGTCGCAAGAACCTTTCCCTTGAGGTCCTCGATCGTGTTGATGTCCGAATCCTTGCGCACCCAGTACTGATTGCTGAAATAGCCGGGGGCGCCGTCCTGAAACTCGTCGGCGATGACGCGCAGATCGGTCAGGCCGGCGTTCTGAATGGCCAGGCCCAAGGTCGAATAGGCCAGCACTGCGATATCCAGCTCGTTATTGGCGAGCGCCGTGATCATTGGCGGCGTGCCCTCGTAGCGCGTCGCCTGCAGCACGTAGGACTTGTCCCAATGCCGGGCGAGGTCCTTTTTCACCGGCAGGAGCGGGGTCCAGTTGGCGACCGGCACAACATAGGAGTGCCGAATCGTCAGCGGTTCGGCCTGCACGACGCTCAATGACGCCGCGGCCAAGGTTGCCAGGGTCAGCAGGCATTTCCCGACGCGCATGATGTCTTCCTGTGCATTGCACGGACGCGATGCCGCAGGGCAATCGTGAGAAATCACGGCCGCATTGACAAGGCACATTGTCGCCCTTCTGGCACATCGCGTCGTTCGTTGCAGCCCCGCTCCGCGCGCCAAACGGACGCGTGCACGGCGTCGGAGCGATCCGATGGCCATCGCCACCCACTATGACAAGACCGCCAGAAACTGTCTCGCCGGTATTCATGTGCTCGCGAGCGTATCTCGCTCAATTGAGGTCAGGCCTAGTGGCGTGACACGAACGAGCCCGCAGCTCCCACTCTGGCAGGTCCGGTTAGCGAGGCACTGCAGAAATCACAGGCGGGGCGGCACCCTGTGAGACCGCTGCGTTTGGACCCAAACCGGGCGTCCACAAGCCGGTGGTCGAAGCAAAAGTTGCAGGCGATTTCTCTCCACCTGTGACCCAAACACCACAGGCGTTCACCTGCTCGTTTGATAAGCTAAGCGGGCACATTCATCTCGGGGGCGCTGATGAAAAAGCTGTTGCTCACAAGTATTGCATTCGCTGCGCTGGTCGCAGGTCCAGCGACGGCGGCAGACCTCGGCAGCCCTGTCTACCGCGCGCCCGTGGCAGTTCCTGTAGCATTCAACTGGACCGGCTTCTACATCGGTGGCCACGTGGGCGCTGGTTGGGGAACTACGGAATGGAACGCGATATCCATGTTCACGGCGCCAAGTTTCACTTTCCCAACCCCAGATACGACTGGCGCCACTCCTGTAAATGGCTTCCTGGGCGGCATTCAGGGCGGCTTCAATTATCAGATCAACTGGGCGGTGTTAGGCGTGGAGGCGCAATGGAGCGGAGCGCGGCTGACGGGAAGTGGTTCCTGCTTCGCCGACGTTGCTCCGTTCGCTCCCGCTCCCGTTCCCATAAAAGGTCCTATTACTCTTAATGGCGACACCGACACTAACTGCACCAGCACAGTCCGTTCTCTTGGGACGGTAGCCGGCAGGTTCGGGGTCTCGACTGATCGCACTATGTTGTACTTGAAAGGAGGCTGGGGGTGGGCGAACGATAGATTCTCCATTCACAGCACAACCGCATCTTTCTCGACCCCACCATACACCACCTACGGCTATGCGGACATCACGGATACCCGCTGGGGTCCCATGGTAGGCGCGGGTATTGAGCACGCGCTGGATGCGCATTGGTCGGCCAAGATCGAGTACGATTATCTCGACCTGGGAACCAAAAACTACACCTTCAATGGGACAGTGATCGCGCCATTCCCTCCTTTCCCCACGACGACGGCAGCGACGGCGTTTCAACGGATGTCAGCCAGCACGTCCATATGATCAAGTTTGGGATCAACTATAGGTTCGGTAGCTACGCCGTGCCTTTCGTCAGCAAATAGGGCGCCATCTTTTCTTCCGTAACTGCTCGGCACATAGCGCTGAGCTAATGTCCGCTGCTGGCACATCGCCTCGTTCGTTACAGCGCCCTGGATCAGGCGCAACTGACGCGCAACCGAAATGGCGCCGGAGCAAGACCCGTTCCCCGGTGGGTGTTGATCCGACGCCCGGAGTGAGGAACAGTGTGCAGGAGCGCGGGGGCATCCCCGCTGCGTCAGCGCCGGCTTCGAATCTGCTGATCAATAATCCGCCGCATAGGGCCGCGGCAGCGGCTCGTGTGGCAGGTCGCGATGCGCGCGGCCGAAGTCGGGCGCAGGCGAGTCCTGGCCGATCTCGACGATGCCGCGGCGAATGGCGCGCGTCCGGCTGAACTGCTGGAACAGCGTCTCGCCGTCCCCGCGCCGGATGGCGCGCGTCAGCCCCGCCAGGTCCTCCTGAAAGCGCCCCAGCATTTCCAGGACCGCATCCTTGTTGGCCAGAAACACATCGCGCCACATGGTGGGATCAGAGGCAGCAATCCGCGTGAAGTCGCGAAACCCGCCGGCGGAGAACTGCAGGACTTCCGAGCGCGTCACCTCCCGCAATTCATCCGCCGTGCCGACAATGGTGTAGGCGATGAGATGGGGAAGATGGCTGGTGATGCCGAGCACGAGATCGTGGTGCTCAGCGGACATTTTCTCCACGTTGGCCCCAAGCAGCCGCCAGAAGGTCGCGACCCGCTCCACCGCGGCCTCCTCGGTGCCCGCCGCCGGGGTGAGAATGCACCAGCGATTGACAAAGAGCTCGGCAAAGCCGGCATCCGGTCCGGAATTTTCCGTGCCCGCGACCGGATGGGCGGGCACGAAATGCGCGCCCGCGGGAATATGGGGCGAGATGTCGCGCATGACGGCAGTCTTGACCGAGCCGACGTCGGAAACGGTCGCGCTCGGTGACAGATGCGGTCCGATCTCCGCTGCGATCGCCCCGCAGGCACCCACCGGGACGCAGAGAATGACGAGATCGGCCCCCGCCACCGCTGCCGCATTGCTCTCCACCACCTGATCGGCAAGACCGAGCTCGGCAACGCGCCGGCGCGTTGGCTGCGAGCGAGCCGTCGCGACAATCGTTCGCGCGGCACCTTGGGCGCGCGCCGCGCGCGCAATGGATGAGCCGATCAGGCCCATCCCGATCAGCGCCAGGCGATTGAAGACGGGCGGCGAGCTCATGCGTCCATGAACTCGGAAAGCGCGGACACCGCAAGGCGGTTCGCCTCCTCGCTGCCAACGCTCATGCGCAGAGCATTGGGCAGCTTGTAGGCGCTCACCCGCCGCAGAATGAGGCCGCGCGCGGTGAGAAAGCGGTCGGCGTCCTCGGCGGTGCGGCCGGCGGCCTCCGGAAAATGGATGAGCACGAAGTTTGCAACACTCGGCGTCACTGCCAGCCCGAGCTTGCCGATGCGCTCGATGAGCCAGCCAAGCCAGCGCTCGTTGTGTGCGCGCGCGGCCTCGATGTGCGCTGCGTCGGCGATGGCGGCGATCCCCGCTGCCATGGCGGCAGCATTGACGTTGAAGGGGCCGCGAATGCGGTTCACGGCATCCACGACATGCGCCGGGCCGTAGAGCCAGCCCAGGCGAAGCGCGGCAAGGCCATGAATCTTGGAGAACGTGCGGCACATGACGACGTTCTCCGACGTGGCGACCAGCTCGATCCCGGCTTCGTAATCGTTGCGACGCACATACTCGGCGTATGCGGCATCGAGAACGAGCAGCACGTGCGCCGGCAGCCCGCGATGCAGGCGCTTTATCCCGTCGAACGGAACATAGGTGCCGGTGGGATTGTTCGGGTTGGCAAGAAAGACGACCCTGGTGCGCTCCGATACCGCGGCGAGCATGGCATCGACATCGGCGGTGAAGTCGCGCTCGGCGGCGACAACCGGGGTTGCGCCCGAGCCGAGCGTTGCGATCGGGTAAACGAGAAATGCATGCGTGGTGTGGATCGCTTCGTCTCCGTCCCGCAGATAGGCATCGGCCAGCAGATTGAGGAGATCATCCGAGCCCGCGCCGCACACGATGCGATCGGGATCGAGCCCGAACGCGCGGCCGATCGCCTCGCGCAGCGCAGTCGAGGCCCCATCGGGATAGTCCTGCAGACGCGAGGCAAGCTCGCGGTAGGCGGCGATCGCATGGGGGCTGGGGCCGAGCGGCGTCTCGTTCGACGACAGCTTGAAGACGCGTCCAACGCCGGGCGCTGCGCTCTTGCCCGGCACATAGGGATTGATCGCGAGCACGCCGGGGCGCGGCTGCGGACGCGGCAGGAGCGACATGTCATGCTCCGGGAGACGGGGCGCCGGCGCGCATCGACCCGCCGGCCGCAATTCTATAACGGGTCGCGTGGCTGCCGACGAGAGCAGAAGAGCGAACCGAGGCCCCTGACTGGACCAGGAGAGCGGTGACCGCCTCGATGCTGCCGCCCTGCGGCACCGATACGAGCAAGGCCGCCCCGTCGAAGGCGCGGTCCGGCACCGCAATCACCTCGGCCAGCACGCCGAGCTCGCGCGCGGCACGTGCGTTCCAGCCGGCGACCCGCACGCTCCAGGTCTCGACCTCCCTGACCATGGCCTCCGGGGCCGCGCGCGAGACAACGAACACCGCCAGAGCGGCCGGATGATCGGCGCGGTCCACGAAGGGCAGCCGCGCGATGATCTTCGGCGCCGCCTCGGGCTCGAGCACATCCCACCAGGGACCTGCGCCGGCGATGTCGAATGCAGGCACCAGCCCGAGGTCGCCTTTCGAGCCTGAAACCGCGGCCACCACGCCGCTTGCGCCGAGGTGCGGCACGAACGGCACCGTGAAGCCGAAATGGAAGCGGGCCGAATCGCGCATCATCGCGTCGCCGGCGGAAAGGTCGGCATGCACCGAGAATGGCGCCTGAATGAACGTGAAGGTCGCAATGATGACGCGCCAGATGCTCTCCGCCGTATCAAGGGGCAAAATCCCCCGGTGGCGCTCCAGAAGGCGACGCATCATCTGCGCCTCCCGCGCCGGACGGAACGCCGAGCCCGACTCCTGCGTTTGCTTGACTCTGATCAGGCGATCGATGATCTCCCCGCGCTGCATCAGCAGACCATGCATCGCCTCGTCGAGGCGATCGATCTCAAGTCGCAAATCGGCAAGCGTGGGGGATTCTGAAATGGAGAGCTGCGCCATGGCAATCCCTTGCCCGCCTGGTGCCGCACTCAGGCAGCGCAGCATTGATAGGTGGGGGGCGGCGCGAAAGCAAAGAAAACATTGACAGCGCGGGTGTCGAGCCTATCTAAACCGCTCGCGGCTGCCTCGACCAATTTTTGGCGCCGAGGCGGACGGAGACGCTCGTGAACGTGATGAAGGCCGATTTCGGCACCGCACTTGATCCTGCCGACCGGGCGCGTGAGGCGGATCGCCCACGCTCGCTGCTCACCCGCTTCAGTCCGGACCAACCGTTGCGGCTCGATGCCGGGATCGATCTGTCGCCTTTTCAGATCGCCTATCAGACCTATGGCACGCTCAATCCCGAGCGCAGCAATGCTGTGCTGATCTGCCATGCACTCACGGGCGATCAGCACGTCGCAAACCTCCATCCCGTGACGCAGAAGCCGGGCTGGTGGGAGACCATGGTCGGACCAGGACGAGCCATCGACACCGAGCGGTATTTTGTCATTTGCCCGAACGTGCTCGGCGGATGCATGGGCACGACCGGGCCGGCCTCGACCAACCCGAGCACCGGCATGCCGTGGGGCCTCGACTTCCCCGTACTCACCATCCGCGACATAGTCCGCGCACAGGCGATGCTGCTCGATCATCTCGGCATCGAATCCGTGTTCTCCATGGCCGGCGGCTCGATGGGCGGCATGCAGGTGCTGCAATGGTGCGCAAGCTATCCGCAGCGCGTCTTTTCCGCCCTGCCCATTGCCACTTCCACGCGTCATTCGGCGCAGAATATCGCGTTCCACGAGGTGGGCCGGCAGGCGGTCATGGCCGATCCGGAATGGCGCCAGGGCCGATATTTTGCGGAAGGGACCAATCCGCGGCGCGGGCTCGCCGTCGCGCGCATGGGTAATCACATTACCTATCTCTCGGATGCCGCGCTGCACCGCAAATTCGGCCGCCGCTTCCAGGACCGCGAAAACCCCACCTTCTCGTTCGATGCCGATTTCCAGGTCGAGAGCTATCTGCGCCACCAGGGCAGCAGCTTCGTCGAGCGCTTCGATGCCAATTCATACCTCTATCTCACCCGCGCCATGGATTATTTTGATCTTGCGGCCGACTGCGACGGGGTGCTCGCCAATGCCTTCAAGGATACGCCCACCCGCTTTTGCGTGATCTCGTTCACCTCCGACTGGCTGTTTCCGACCTCGGATTCGCGCGCCATCGTGCACGCGCTCAATGCCGGCGGTGCGCGCGTCTCGTTTGCCGAGATCGTGACGGACAAGGGCCATGATGCGTTTCTGCTGGAAGAGCCCGAGCTGTTCGCCATCGTGCGCGGCTTCCTGGAAGGCGCTGCCAAAGCGCGCGGCCTGAGCCGCTGAGCAGCGGAACCTGCGAGCGATGCTGACGCGAATCAAGCACGATCTGACCATGGCGGAAGCGGTGCGCGGTCCCGGCGGCGCCCGTGTCGACCTGCTCGTGGTGGCCGAGATGGTAGCCCCCGGTGCCAAGGTGCTGGACGTCGGTTGTGGCGATGGCGAGCTGCTGCGGTTGCTTGCCGAGACCCGCGGGGTCGACGGGCGCGGGATCGAGCTTTCGCGCGAGGGCGTCAACGAATGCGTCGCAAAGGGGCTCGCCGTGATCCAGGGTGACGCCGATACCGACCTGTCGGATTATCCGAACGACGCATTCGATTATGTGATCCTGTCGCAGACGCTGCAGGCGACGCGCCACCCACGCATCGTCATCGAGCATATGTTGCGCATCGGCCGCCATGGCATCGTTTCCTTTCCAAATTTCGGCCATTGGGGCATCCGGCTGCAGCTGCTGCTCGGCGGCCACATGCCGCGCACCGATAACCTGCCGTATGCATGGTGGGAGTCGCCCAACATTCACTTCTGCACCATCAAGGACTTCCGTCAGCTCTGCGGCGTGGTCGGCGCCAGGATGGAGAAGGCGGTGGCGCTCAACGCCTGGGGAGGAGCGCTGCGCTTTAACGCTCCCTGGTGGTTCTGGAACCTGCTGGGCGAGCAGGCGGTCTTTTTGCTCAGCCGCAGAAGCTGACGGCAGGGCGCCGGCGGTCGTGCTCCGCGGCGCTCCGGAATGACAAGTTTCGTGGGCCGGCTCTACCGCGGCAAACCTGCAATTCCCACATATCATGCGCGGGTCGCCACCAGGGATCCGCGCCGTTTGCGGTCTTCGGGGGCATTTGATCTCGATCAGTGACCTCCCGAGCGCGTTGCTTACGATATCCTCTTGCGCCCTTGCAGCGGAGAGGCAGAGGGAATTGACATGGATTTCGAGAGATACACGGATCGCGCCCGTGGCTTCATTCAATCCGCGCAGACGCTCGCGCTGCGCGAGGGACATCAGCAGTTTGCTCCTGAGCATCTCCTCAAGGTGCAGCTCGACGACCCCGAAGGGCTTGCCGCGGGCCTGATCGATCGGGCCGGCGGCCGCTCGCGCGAGGTCCTCGCCTCGGTCGAGGCGGCGCTCGGGAAGATACCCAAGGTATCGGGCGGCGGCGCCGGGCAGGTGTATCTGTCGCCGGCATTGGCGCGCGTCTTCGATCAGGCGCAGAAGATCGCCGAGAAGGCCGGCGACAGCTACGTCACGGTCGAGCGTCTCCTGCTCGCGCTTGCGCTCGAGAAGGACAGCGAAGCCGGAAAAATCCTCTCCCGCGCCGGGGTCACTGCGCAGAACCTCAACGCCGCGATCGAGGCGCTGCGCAAGGGACGTACCGCCGATACGTCATCGGCAGAGAACGCCTACGATGCGCTGAAGAAATATACCCGCGACCTCACCCAGGCTGCGCGCGAGGGCAAAATCGATCCGGTGATTGGACGCGATGAGGAAATCCGCCGCACCATCCAGGTGCTCTCGCGACGCACCAAGAACAATCCGGTGCTGATCGGCGAGCCGGGTGTGGGCAAGACGGCGATCGTCGAAGGCCTGGCGCAACGCATCGTCAATGGCGACGTGCCGGAGAGCCTGCAGGACAAGAAGCTGCTCGCGCTCGACATGGGCGCCTTGATTGCCGGCGCGAAATATCGCGGTGAGTTCGAGGAGCGGCTCAAGGCCGTGCTGCAGGAGGTGACGTCATCGCACGGGGGCATCATTCTTTTCATCGACGAGATGCATACGCTGGTCGGAGCGGGCAAAGCCGACGGCGCCATGGATGCCTCCAACCTGCTCAAACCGGCGCTCGCGCGCGGGGAGCTGCACTGCGTCGGCGCCACCACGCTCGACGAGTACAAGAAGCATGTCGAGAAGGATGCAGCGCTGGCGCGCCGGTTCCAGCCGGTCTTCGTCGACGAGCCTACGGTCGAGGATACCATCTCCATCCTGCGCGGGCTGAAGGACAGATATGAGCAGCACCACGGTGTGCGCATTACCGATTCCGCGATCGTCGCCGCGGCCACGCTTTCGCATCGCTACATCAGCGACCGTTTTTTGCCGGACAAAGCCATCGATCTGATCGACGAGGCGGCCGCACGGCTGAAGATGCAGGTCGATTCCAAGCCTGAGGAGCTCGACTCCATCGACCGCGAGATTGTGCGGCTGAAAATCGAGCAGGAGGCACTGAAGAAGGAGCACGATCCCGGCTCCAGGGAGCGCCTGAAAAATCTCGAACGCGAGCTGGCCGCGCTCGAGAAGCAGTCCGCCGACCTCACCGCGCGGTGGAAATCAGAGAAGGAGAAGCTTTCGGACGCGCAAAAGCTCAAGACCGAGCTCGATCAGCTGAAGACGGAGCTCGCCAATGCGCAGCGCAAGGGCGAGTACCAGCGGGCCGGCGAGCTTGCCTATGGCCGCATCCCGGAAATGGAGAAGAAGCTCAAAGCCATCGAGGGCGACGAGGGAAAGAGCGCCATGGTCGAGGAGGCGGTCACGGCCGATCACGTCGCCCAGGTCGTCTCGCGCTGGACCGGAATCCCGGTCGACCGCATGCTCGAGGGCGAGAAGGAGAAGCTTCTGCGCATGGAAGAGCAGCTCGGCAAGCGCGTCATCGGCCAGCAGGAAGCGATCAGGGCCGTGTCGACCGCGGTGCGCCGCGCCCGCGCGGGCCTGCAGGATCCGAACCGCCCGATCGGATCCTTCATGTTCCTCGGCCCCACCGGCGTGGGCAAGACGGAGCTGACCAAGGCCTTGGCGGAATTCCTGTTCGACGATGAGACTGCGCTCATTCGCATCGACATGTCGGAATACATGGAGAAGCATTCCGTGGCCCGCCTCATCGGAGCGCCACCCGGTTATGTCGGCTACGAGGAGGGCGGCGCGCTCACCGAGGCGGTGCGGCGACGGCCGTATCAGGTCGTCCTGTTCGACGAGATCGAGAAGGCGCACCCGGACGTGTTCAATGTCCTCCTCCAGGTGCTGGACGACGGCCGGCTTACCGACGGTCAGGGACACACGGTTGATTTTCGCAACACGCTCATTGTGATGACCTCGAATCTCGGCTCCGAGTTCCTGGCCAATCAGCCGGAAGGACAGGATACCGATGCCGTGCGCGACCAGGTCATGGCGGTGGTGCGGGCGAGCTTCCGTCCCGAGTTTCTCAATCGCATCGACGAGATCATCCTCTTCCACCGGCTGCAACGGCGCGAGATGACAAAGATCGTCGACATCCAGATGGCACGCCTGTCGAGGCTGCTCGCCGAGCGCAAGATCACCATTGAGCTCGAGCCGGCGGCGCGGGAATGGCTGGCGGAGAAAGGCTGGGACCCCGCCTATGGCGCGCGCCCGCTCAAACGGGTCATCCAGAAGAGCGTGCAGGATCCACTCGCCGAGCTGATGCTGTCCGGCCGCGTCAAGGACGGTGAGAGGGTCGTGATCTCGGCCGGCAAGCACGGGCTTGCGTTCAACGGGCAGCAGCTGGCCGCGGCAGCGTGATCAGGACATCAGGGATCAGGCATCAGCAATCAGGGCATCAGGAATCAGGCAGCATCGGCCCTGATACCTGATATCTGATTGCTGATACCTGCTACTTGGTCTGCGCGTAGCGCGTGGGAACGGCGCGCGTGAGCATGGCGTCAAGCCGCGTCCGCTCCTGCTCAAAGCTCGCCAGCATGGTGCCGTCAAGCACGCGGCCGCGCGGCAGCTTGACCTTCATCGGATCGACAAAGCGGTTGTTGACCAGGATCTCGTAATGCAGGTGCGCGCCGGTCGAGAGCCCGGTCGAGCCGACATAGCCGATCACCTGCCCTTGGCGCACCTTTTTCCCCGCCTCCAGGCCGCGCGCGAACGCGGACATGTGGCCGTAGGCAGTCTCCCAACCATTTGCGTGCCGGATGCGAATGTACTTCCCGTAGCCGCCCTCGAGGCCGATCTTTTCGACGATCCCGTTGCCGGCCGCGAAGATCGGAGTGCCGCTCGAAGAGGCCCAGTCCACTCCCGTGTGCATCTTGGTGTATCCGAGCAGGGGGTGGTTGCGGCCGCCGAATCCGGAAGTCATGGTGCCGTCTGCTACCGGCTTGCGCACCAGGAACTTCTTGGCGCTCTTGCCGCTCTCATCGTAGTAATCGACGACGTTGTCGTCGGCGCTCTGGTAGCGATAGAATTTCCGCGTCTCGCCGCCGGTCGTGAGCAGCGCGTACAGCACCTCGGCTCTGCTGTTGTCGCCGGCGTTCTCGTCGTCGCCGGCAAACAGCAGCTCGAACGAATCGCCGGGCTGAACCTTGCGCTGGAAATCGACATCGTAGGAATAGATGCGAATGAGGTCGTCGATCACGGCGCGCGGCACATGGTTGCGCAGCGCCGTCTCGTAGATGCTCTGGTAGAGCCGAACGCCCTTCTCGTCGTCCTCGTCGTCCTCGCTGACCGTAGAGGCGACCCGATTTGCGTTGCGCGTGTCGACCGCCACGTACTTGCCCTTGTCGGACCACGCGACCATGGCCTCAACGCTGGTGTCGGTCGCGATCACGACGCGAACCGGGCGTAGCCGCATGCTGTCGCGCCCGGGCGCGAGCAGGACGCGCAGCTTGTAGCCGTCGCGGGGGCTGCTGTCGCGGCCGCGGCCGCCGAAGGCTGCCGTGATCGCCTTGAGCTCGTCTGCGCTCGCGCCCATGTCCTTGAGAACGGCGGAGACCGAGTCGCCCTTCTTGAGCGGGACCGCGCGTTCATTCCACGCATTGCCGCCGGTCACCTGCGCCGTCGTCTTGGGCAGGAGCGTGACGTTCTCCGGAACGATGCGCGGCTCAAAACCTGCATAGGGATCGCTGTGCCGTTCAGGGGCATAGGCGGTGAGCGGGATCGAATCGATCAACGCGGGTTTCGTGCCGCTGTCCCAGTTCGCCGCCTCGCGCACGCGCGCGAGAATCTCATCCATCGGCAGGGCGGCTGCGATCTTTGCGCGCGGAAGGACGGAGACCAGATCGCGCGTGAGGAACGAGACCTCGGCGTCGGGCTCGGCACCGGCGGCTTCCTCGGCGCCAGCGCCAGCGCCCGCCGATTGCGCCAGCATCTTCTGGGCATTGAAAGCGGGAATGCCGGCGGAGAGCTCCGAGACCGTGAGCGACAAATTCCCGGCCACGCGAATGAACGGGCGCACGCGCACGACCTCGCGGTTGCCGCTGCCGCGCGTGGTGGTGGAGACACGGATCACCTGCCGGGCAGCATTGGCCTCCCCGGGAGGTGGCAAGCGATCGTTCTTGCGTGCGCCGTTGGTAATCCGCTCGGAAATCCCGCTGGCGACGGTGCGAAGCGCGGCTTCGACGCGCTCGGGAACGGTTGCGAAACTGCTCTCCCCATCAAGCGCCGCGAACACGGCACCGCCCATCAGGGCCGCGCCGCACAAGCCGGCGAGGATGGTGGCGCTGAACCATTGCACCGATACGCGACGGCGATCGACTAGGCCGCTGTTCTCGCCGTCAACCGACAGCGGCTGCTCGTTGCCGAGATCAATCTGCTCGGCCTCGAAGCTCGAACGAAACGGTGTTCGTCGTCTGCCCTGGTCCAAGCCCCACGTCCCCTCGCGCCCGTGTGCGCGGACGCCGCCGCGCGACACGAAAGGTGTCAACCGCAAACACGGCGGCCGCGTCCCCCTGCAAGCGGCTCAACGAGCCGCTTCGGGAGAAATGAAATCGCGACCGCAGTTTTCGGCTTGATCGTTGGGTGACGCCACGTGTCGAGGCGCGACACGGACGCAAGCTCCCCCCGAAAGAACACCTCCCACTGCCGGCAAGCATGGGGGGCGAGGAATGTGGCCGCAGTACGGCACCGGGAACCTATTCCGGCACCTCTAAGCTACCGGAATTACTTGGGAAGATCAGTGTGGCCGGCCGGCATCAAGGGGCGCGTCTCCAGCTGGAGTTTCGGCAGCGGCAGGTGTTGACTTTTGCGGAGCCCAACCCCTATATAACCAGCCAATTCGGCCCGCCGCCGCCTCGGCGCGACGGCGTGTCTTCGAAGTTCCTCACCGATATGCGGGGATTTGGCTCCGGTTTCGATCGGAAGCCACAAGCTTCGACGGCATTTGGCTTTTGCGGCTCTCCGTCTGACGGGGAGTGGGGCCGTAGGGTTCCCGCGCTGTTTGACAGGTGAATCGGAAGAAAGAGAAACGTGGACGGCGGAGTCCCTGCGGACCGCGCCTCTACTGCCGACGCCTGTCATGCAGGCGGCTTGGCGGCGAGGACGCGGTCGGACGAGACTTCGGCGGTCGACGTTTCAGGTCAACACCCCTGTCGTGAGGGCAGGCGCGGGTGCGGCATCAGTCGCACAGGCGGCTTGCGCGCACGTACAGGAGTGGGACCTCGTCAAACGTTGTGATCGGCCGGGAAAAGTTCTCATCCAACTTGAGAGTTTGATCCTGGCTCAGAGCGAACGCTGGCGGCAGGCCTAA
>Ga0306926_10001133_pt1 | contig 26321 bp, 18 predicted proteins | sample flu12Cox44000178_FD_203759 | JGI IMG/M metagenome (GOLD analysis project Ga0306926, IMG submission 203759) | Lab enrichment of tropical soil microbial communities from Luquillo Experimental Forest, Puerto Rico - flux8day.12C.oxic.44.000.178 (v2)... | ecosystem: Environmental > Terrestrial >...
CGCCCAAGACCGGGCAGAACGACCTCGAAATTGCCGTTGGCTAGTTCCCGCATCGCCTTGCACATCGCGACCATCGGTCGGGAAATTCCCTTGCCCAGAACCACGGCCAGGATTCCGCCGAGCAGGAAGCCGCCAACGGCGAGCATCACAACGAGTCGCTCCGTCTCGCTGATGGCAGCGCTGGATTCCGAATCGAGCCGCTGCTGGTCGGATAGCAGGTCCGCCTTCATCGCGGTCGACGCCTTGACGATCGCCGCCGCGGAATCGGCCATTTCAACCGAAAGCTCGTCGATTTCCTTGGCGTTATCGATCAGCTTGGACAGCGCTTGCCGATATTCCTCAAGCTGCCTGGACGCTTCCTTGACGGACTGCGCAATTTTTTCGTCATTCGACGGGATTGCCTGAAGCGCGGTCTCGACGAATTTGAGACGCGCCATCGCGCTGGCCGCAACCGACTGGTCGGAGTTGACGACGAAAGTATTGCTGAGCGCGCTCGCGGTCTGAAATTGCGCAGCCACTTTTTTCGTGGCAAGCGTGATGGCCGCGAGCTCGGAGTCGTCCTCGACACCGCTCGGGAGGTCATCGAGCTTGTAACGCAGCATATTGCCGCTGCGCGTGAGCTGGTTTTGCGTCAGAAGCTCGATGTCGTGCTTCACCTTCACGACATCGGCAAAAATCTTGGTGAAGGCATGGAACTCGCGCCCCAGCCGTGTGACCTGATTGATGCGCGCCGGATTCGTGGTGCTCTTCATCGATTTTTCGATGGCATCTTTCAGGCCGGCTTCAGCCGCTAAGGCCGCTTTGGCGTCATCTTCTTTCCCGGTCACCACATAATATCGTGCCAGCGCGCGATACTCGATCAGCTCGCGGTCGATATGCTGGGCTGAGTCGGATTCCGATACGCTGTTCCGGTAAGCCACCACGCCCGAGGACACGCGCTCGAATCCCGTATAGGCCATGCCCATGCTGACCGCCGAGATGGCGAGCACGAACACAAAACCGAGCATGATTTTGCCGCGGAATCGCAAGGTCGGGAGTTTTAGCGATATCGATCCTGGCCGAACGCGCTTCGTCAACTTCACCTTTGAGCCCCCGTCATTGCGAAACCCGGGGCAAGGCCGGAATATCGCCGGCTCCAGTCCGCCCCGGTGCAAACCTAAAGTAGAATGGATAAGAGCTCGTAAATCGAGAGTGCCACGTCTTGCACCGGACACTTTATTATGATGTGCCCTCATGCCATCGGGGCTCGGGGAGAGGTTTGCCCGTATTTGGCCGTTTCAGGCCTGCGACAGCAGCGCGCAATGTCCTGCCACCCCATCTGACGGCTCATTTGGCGCCGCAATCGGCGAGAATGGCCTGCAAGGGCAAGCACGCTCTGCGCCTGCCATCGTCCACGTCCACGTCCAGGCGGGGATCAGGTCCGGCTCCCACGGTCTGCTTGCGGCGGGTCACCCCTCGATTGCCGAACCGCCAAAGCCGGTGGGCAGAAAATGCAAGCCCCGATGGGTGGTACGAGGGCTTTGGTTGCCAGGCGTCCCCGCCGCTTGCGTGAGCGGCACGCGGCGCACGGACTGTAATCAAGCAATTCTGACTGCAACAAGACACTTCCGAGACGAAAATCTTAGTTGCAAAGTCCTTTCCTCGCGCTTCTAATCCAAACAAATAAAAACATTCGGGAGGTAGAGGCGTGTCAACTATCAAACTGACGGTGAACGGCAAAGCGGTCTCGGCCGATGTCGAGGACCGTACCCTTCTTGTCCATCTCCTGCGCGATCATCTGAACCTGACCGGCACCCATATCGGCTGCGACACCAGCCAGTGCGGCGCCTGCGTGGTGCACATTGACGGGCGGGCAGTCAAATCCTGCACGGTGCTGGTGGGACAGGCCAACGGCGCCAATGTCACCACGATTGAAGGCATCGCCAAGGGCGACGAGCTCCACCCGATGCAGGCCGCATTCCGCGACAATCATGGTTTGCAGTGCGGCTATTGCACGCCAGGCATGATCATGTCGGCGATCGATATCGTCCATCGTCACGGCGGCAAACTCGACGAAGCCACAGTCCGGCACGAACTGGAAGGCAATATCTGCCGCTGCACCGGCTACCACAATATCGTCAAATCGGTGCTGGACGCGGCCGGCCGCATGAAAGTTTCGCAGGCGGCAGAATAATCAGCCCGAGCGGGCTTGAAGGACTTTCGAAATACAAACCGGCCGCGATCGGCGTCTTCCGAGACAAAGGTCATGCGGTACGACAGGGAGAGATACAATGGGTGTTGAGGGTATCGGCGCCAGTGTGGTGCGTAAGGAAGACCGGCGGTTCATCACGGGCAAAGGACGCTATGTCGACGACATAAAGCTTCCGGGCATGACGTACGCGCATTTCATCCGCAGCCCGCACGCGCATGCGAAAGTGAAGAGCATCGACTCGTCGGCGGCGATGAAGATGCCGGGCGTGGTCGGGGTTCTCACCGGACAGCAGATCGTCGATGACAAGGTCGGAAATCTCATCTGCGGCTGGGCGATCACCTCCAAGGACGGCTCGCCCATGAAAATGGGCGCGTGGCCGGCGATGGCGCCGGAGACGGTGCGCTTCGTTGGCCAGGCGGTCGCGGTCGTGATTGCCGAGAGCAAGAACCTGGCCAAGGACGCGGCCGAAGCCGTTGTCGTCAATTACGAAGAACTTCCGGCCGTGCCCGACATTCGAGCCGCGATCAAGCCGGGCGCGCCGCAGCTTCACCCGGAAGCACCGGGCAACGTGATCTACGACTGGGTGCTTGGCGATGAAGCTGCCGTCAAGGATGCGTTGGGCAAGGCCGCCAACGTGGTCACGCTCGAAATCACCAACAACCGCCTGGTGCCGAACGCGATGGAGCCGCGCTCGGCCGTCGCCGACTACGACGCGGCTGAAGAACATTTCACGCTCTACACGACGTCACAAAATCCGCATGTCGCGCGCCTTGTGCTGTCGGCGTTCTACAATATCGCTCCGGAGCACAAGCTCCGCGTGATCGCTCCGGATGTCGGCGGCGGCTTCGGCTCGAAGATCTACATCTATCCGGAAGAAATGGTAGCGCTATGGGCCTCCAAGAAGGTGGGGCGCCCCGTGAAGTGGACTGGCGACCGTTCCGAAGCCTTCCTCACCGACGCCCATGGCCGCGACCATGTCACCAAGGCGGAAATGGCGTTCGACAAGGACAACAAGATCCTGGGCTTGCGGGTGAAAACCCATGCCAATCTCGGCGCCTACATGTCGCTGTTCTCGTCGGCGGTGCCGACCTATCTCTACGCCACGCTGCTTTCGGGCCAGTACAACATCCCGGCGATCCATGCCGAGGTGATCACGGTCTATACCAACACCGTACCGGTCGATGCCTATCGCGGCGCGGGACGGCCTGAAGCGAGTTACGTGGTCGAGCGGATGATGGAGACGGCAGCGCGGCAGTTGAAGGTCGATCCGGCAGAACTGCGCCGCAAGAATTTCATCACGCAATTTCCGCATCAAACGCCGGTGATCATGGCCTATGACGCCGGCGATTTCGGCGCCTCGCTCGACGCGGCGCTGAAGGCGATCGACTACGCCGGTTTCGCAGGACGCAAGGCAAAGGCCAAATCCGATGGCAAGCTGCGCGGCATCGGCCTCTCCTGTTACATCGAGGCCTGCGGCATCGCGCCGTCGAAGGCGGTCGGCAGTCTCGGCGCCGGCGTGGGCCTGTGGGAATCGGCGGAAGTCCGCGTCAATCCGGTCGGCACGATCGAAGTCCTCACGGGATCGCACAGCCACGGCCAGGGGCATGAAACGACGTTCGCGCAGCTCGTTGCCGAACGCCTCGGCGTTCCCACCAGCCAGGTGCAGATCGTCCATGGCGACACGGACAAGGTGCAATTCGGCATGGGCACCTATGGCTCGCGCTCGATCGCCGTCGGCGGCACCGCGATCGTCAAGGCCCTGGAGAAGGTCGAGGCCAAGGGCAAGAAAATAGCGGCGCATCTCCTGGAGGCGTCGGAGGGCGACATCGTCATCGAAAACGGCGAGTTCAAGGTCACTGGCACCGACAAGTCTCTGGCGCTGCCGATGGTCGCGCTCGCTGCCTACACCGCGCACAATCTGCCCGAAGGCATGGAGCCGGGTTTGAAGGAAACTGCGTTCTACGACCCCAGCAACTTCACCTTCCCGGCAGGCGCCTATGTCTGCGAACTCGAAGTCGATCCCGGCACCGGCAAGACCACCTTCGTCAATTTCGTCGCGGCCGACGATTTCGGCCGGCTGATCAATCCGATGATTGTCGAAGGCCAGGTTCACGGCGGTCTCGCCCAGGGAATAGGCCAGGCGCTGCTCGAAAGCGCCGTCTATGACGGTTCGGGCCAGCTCGTCACCGCGTCGTTCATGGACTATGCCATGCCGCGCGCCGACGATCTGCCATCGTTCCAATTGAGCCACACCACAACGCTGTGTCCGAGCAATCCGCTGGGCGTCAAAGGCTGCGGCGAGGCGGGCGCGATCGGCGCATCGGCGGCCGTCATCAACGCGATCACGGACGCGATCGGCAACAACAAGCTCGAGATGCCGGCAACACCCGACCGGGTGTGGCACGCCATCCATGGCAATGCATAAGAGGGAGATGAACCATGTATTCCACGACATACCATCGTCCCTCATCGGTCGATGAAGCCGCTGCGCTGTTCGCCAAGGGCAAGGAGGCAAAATACCTCGCCGGCGGCCACACGCTTATCCCGGTGATGAAGCAGCGGCTCGCCTCGCCTTCAGACGTCATCGATCTCGCCCGGATCAGGGACCTCGTCGGTATCGAGGTGTCTGGCGACACGCTGACCATCAAGGCCGCAACGCCCCATTACGACGTGGCGACGAGCGCGGATGTGCAGAAGGCGATACCGGCACTTGCCCACCTCGCCTCGGTCATCGGCGATCCGGCCGTGCGCCATCGAGGCACGCTTGGCGGATCGATCGCCAACAACGATCCGGCAGCCGATTATCCGGCCGCACTTCTGGCGCTTGGTGCAACAGTCAAGACCAACAAGCGCTCGATTGCGGCGGATGATTTCTTCAAGGGCCTGTTCGCAACCGCGCTTGACGACGGCGAGATCATCACTGCGGTCTCGTTCCCGATTCCGGCCAAGGCGGGATACGGCAAATTCCCGCACCCGGCGTCGCGCTTCGCGTTGACCGGCGTCTTCGTCGCCAAGAGCAGGTCCGGCGACGTCCGCGCCGCCGCCACCGGCGCTTCGTCGAACGGCGTCATGCGCGTCGGCGCCATCGAAGCCGCGCTCAAGGCGAATTGGTCAGCGAGCGCTCTCGACAGCATCAAGATTCCGGCCGCCGGCTTGATGAGCGATATCCACGGCACGGCCGATTACCGCGCCAATCTGATCAAGGTGATGGCGCAGCGCGCGGTCGCACAGGCCGGGTAGCGGCGTTCGCCTTCCCGGGTCGATGGAAGGATAAAGTGCCCGACACATCGGAGCCACACTCATCGACCCGGGCCTTCGGCCCGCTGGCGGGCTTTCGCATCATCGAATTCGCCGGCATCGGACCCGGCCCTTTCGCCTGCATGTTGCTGGCCGACATGGGCGCGGAGGTCGTCACGCTTGATCGCGTCGGCGCAAGCAAGAATTTGAAATCGGCGGCCGCGCGCGGCCGCAAGGTCGTCGAGATCGACTTGAAGGACAAAGCGGCGATCGCGCAGGTGCTCGAGCTTCTCGACCGCGCCGACGCCCTGATCGAGGGCTTTCGGCCGGGAGTGATGGAGCGGCTCGGTCTCGGTCCTGAGGTCGTGCAGGCGCGAAACCCGCGTCTGGTCTATGGACGCATGACAGGTTGGGGACAGCAAGGCCCGCTGGCACACTCGGCCGGCCATGACATCAACTACATCTCGGTGACCGGCGCGCTCGCGGCGATCGGCCCTCACGAAAGACCGGTGCCGCCGCTCAATTTGGTCGGCGATTTCGGCGGCGGCGCGCTCTACCTGGTCGTCGGCGTGCTCGCCGCGCTTCTGGAGGCGCGGACCTCCGGCCAGGGCCAGGTGGTGGATGCGGCGATGTGCGACGGCGCAGCCTCATTGATGTCGATGTTTTTCGACTTCACGGCAAGCGGCCGCTGGATCGAAGGACGGGAAAGCAATTTCATCGACGGCGGCGCGCATTTCTATGGGGTCTACGAGTGCGCATGCGGCAATTTCATTTCGATCGGCTCGATCGAGCCGCAGTTCTACGCTTTGCTCCGGCAACTGGCGGGGCTTTCGGAACAAGCCTTCGACGCTCAGATGGACCGTGCGTCGTGGCCAGCGCTGAGGCAGAAGCTGGTCGAAATCTTCCGTAGCAAGACGCGCGAGGAGTGGTGCAAGATCATGGAAGGCACCGACGTCTGCTTTGCTCCAGTGCTGACCATGGCGGAAGCGCCGCTTCACCCGCACATGACGGCCCGGAAGACGTTCGTCAATCGCCATGGCGCCACCCAACCTGCCCCTGCTCCGCGCTTTTCGCGCACACCTTCCACCATCCGCGAGCCCGCGACAGTGGATATCGCAAGCCTCATCAGCGAATGGCGGACGCAAAAATAGTTCTGCTTTTCGTCATGCGCGGGCTTGACCAGACTTGTCCCGGCCGTGACGGGTGAGATATCCGTCCGAAATCGAGGGATATTCGTCATTCGAATGACGCGTCCGATTTGCGATGATCCTTTTCCCTTTCTGAGGACACGACCGTCATGGCGCTGCAACTTCGACCGAACTGCGAATATTGCGACAAGGATCTTCCGCCGAATTCGGTTCAAGCGCGGATCTGCAGCTATGAGTGCACCTTTTGTGCCGATTGCGTCGACATCAGGCTCGGCAATGTGTGTCCGAACTGCGGCGGCGGATTTGCGCCGCGGCCGATCAGGCCCGCGCAGGAATGGCGGCCGGGTGTATCGCTCGAAAAGAACCCGGCTTCGAGCAAGCGGGTGCATCTCAAGTATGGCTTTGAGGATATCACCGCGCATTCGGCACGGATTCGCGACATTCCGCCCGAGCAGAGATGAATCGATTCTTGCCGTCATTGCGAGGAGCGTCAGCGACGAAGTCGAGGCCCTCCTCGCATCCCGATGGATTGCTTCGCTTATGGTCGCAATGACGGAGAATTATTCCGCCGGCAAGATCGTCCCCTCGACTTCGCCGAAGCCGACGCGGTAACCATCGCCCTGACACCAGCCGTGGATGACAAGCGAATCGCCGTCCTCGAGAAAGGTCCTTACCACACCGCCTTCCAGCTCGATCGGTTCGGCGCCATTCCAGGAGATTTCAAGCAAGCTGCCGCGCTCGCTCTTCTCCGGCCCGGAAATGGTGCCGGAGCCAAGCAGGTCGCCGACATTCATCGCACAACCGGAAGAAGCGTGATGCACCAGTTGCTGCACCGACGACCAGTACATGTACTTGAAATTGGTACGGCAGATTTGGGCAGGCTTGTTCATGGATGCCGCGCGCAACCCGACTTCAAGCTTAAGATCGTAATTGTTCGGCTTTGCCTGCTGCAAATAGGCCAAAGGCGCCGGCTCCTGCTTTGGCCCGTAGCGGCGGAACGGCTCCAGCGCCTCGCGGGGGACCACCCATGGGCTGATCGAGGTCGCAAACGCCTTGCCCTGGAACGGACCAAGCGGCACATATTCCCACTGCTGTATGTCGCGTGCGCTCCAGTCATTCAAAAGCACGAAGCCGAAAATCATTTCCTCAGCCCGATCTTCGGTCAGCATCTCGCCCATCGGCGAGCCCTGCCCGATCACCACGCCCATTTCGAGTTCGAAATCGAGCCGCTTGCATGGGCCGAAGCCGGGCAATGCCGCTGTCGGCGGCTTCAACTGGCCGCGCGGGCGGCGCACCCTGGTGCCGGAAACCACAACCGTTGATGCACGGCCGTTATAGGCAATCGGCATATGCAACCAGTTCGGCTGCAGCGCATTGTCCTTGCCGCGAAACATGACACCGACATTGGTGGCATGCTCCTTCGACGAATAGAAATCCGTGTATCCAGCGACCGTAATCGGCAGCTGCAGCTTCGCCTGCGCCATCGGCACCAGCGCGCGCTTGCGCAACGCCGGGTTGTCGCGTAGCTCGGGATTGTCGCGACGCAACAACTCGCTGATCCGCGTGCGCGTGAGTGTCCAGACTTCCGGTCCCAGCGCCATGAACGGATTGAGTGTCGAGGCCGAAAAGATGCCGAGCTCGCCGACATTGAGCCGGCAATCCTGTTCGAGCTCCCAGAGATCGAGCACGTAGTCGCCGATCGCAACCCCAATGCGCGGCGTCGGCAAGGCGGACGTCGAGAACACGCCGTAAGGCAAATTCTGTATCGGGAAGTCCGATGCCGCATCGACCGGGATGAACGAGCGAAGCGTGGGATCGTTGGGGTGAGACAATGTATCCTCTCGTTTCCTTCGAGCCCTGCTGTCATTCCGCGATGGTCCGGAAGGACCGGATCCGGAATCTCGAGATTCCGTGTTCGCGCGTACGCGCGCCCCGGAAATGACGGTAAGCTACGGCTTGTTCGGGTCGAACCGCTTCTCCAGACCCTTCCAGCAGTCGGCATAGTCGTGCTGCAGGGTCGCAGACTTCGCGGCATGCGCGGTGATGCGCTGGGGAAAGCGCGTCTCGAACATGAAGGCCATGGTGCCGGCCAGCTTGACCGGCTTCAACTCGGAATTGCTGGCGTGATCGAAGGCCTCGCGATCGGGACCGTGCGGCAACATCATGTTGTGCAGGCTGATGCCGCCCGGGGTGAAACCTTGCGGCTTCGCATCATAGACGCCGTAGATCAGCCCCATGAATTCCGACATGATGTTCATATGATACCAGGGCGGGCGGAACGTGTTTTCGGCCACGGCCCAGCGCTCCGGGAAAATCACGAAATCGATATTCGCGGTGCCGGCCGTCTCCGATGGCGAGGTCAGCACGGTGAAGATCGAAGGATCGGGATGATCGAAACTGATGGCGCCGACCGGCGAATAACTTCGCAGATCGTATTTGTAGGGCGCGTAATTGCCGTGCCACGCCACGACGTCGATCGGCGAATGCGGCAGTTTCGTCGCAAACAGCGAGCCGCCCCATTTCACGAACAGTTCGCTCGGTGTGTCCTTGTCCTCATAGGCAGCGAGGGGGGTAAGGAAATCACGCGCATTGGCAAGACAATTGGCGCCGATCGGGCCGCGTTCCGGAAGCGTGAAAGCGCCGCCATAGTTCTCGCAGATATAGCCGCGCGCCGGGCCAGCGGTCAGTTCGACGCGAAACTTCACGCCGCGCGGGATCACCGCAATCTCGCCGGGCTCGACGTCGATCCGGCCGAACTCGGTGACGAAACGCAAATTGCCTTGCTGCGGCACGAACAGCATTTCGCCGTCGGCATTGTAGAAATTCTGATCGACCATCGACCTCGTGATGAGAAAGACATGCGCGGCCATGCCGGCCTGTGTGCCGGCGTCGCCCGCCGTGGTCATGGTTTGCACGCCCTGCAGGAAAGTCATTTCCGTTTTCGGCATCGGCGTCGGGTCCCAGCGCAGTTGGCCGATCGAAAGCTCCTGCTCATGGCAGGGCGCGGTACGCCACAGCCCGGTATCGACCCTGGTGAAAGCTCCGGAGTGCTTGACCGAAGGGCGGATGCGATAGAGCCAGGAGCGCTCGTTGCTGCCGCGCGGCGCGGTGAAGGGCGAGCCGGACAGTTGCTCGGCGTAGAGCCCATAGGCGCAGCGCTGCGGCGAATTGCGCCCGATCGGCAAGGCGCCAGGCAGCGCCTCGGTCTCGAAGCTGTTGCCGAAGCCGGACATATAACCGGGCGTGATATTGGCGGCGGTGCGGCTCACAACGTCGGCTGAGGTATTGATATTCATGGTCATCCTCCTTGCAGGGCCGCCCACATTTCCCGATCGCGCTTGTCGGTCCAGATCACGGGGTCGTCTATACCTGAGGCTTCATCGAAGGCGCGCGAGACATTGAACGGAAGGCAATGCTCGTAGATCGCAAAGCTTGAGAACTTCGGGTCCATCACCTCTCGGGCCGCCGCCATCGTTTCCTTGAGACTGCGGCCTTTGGCGACCGCGGTTTCCGCCGCGCCATAGAGCGTGGTGACGAAATCCCGGGTCATCGCGATCGCCTCCCGGGTGGTGGACAGACCCTTGAGCGCATCGCCGCGTCCCGGCGCGATCGCCTTGGGATTGAAGGCACGAATTTCGTTCAGTGTGACCGGCCATTCGCGCAAATACGCGTCGCCGCAATAGCAGGCCGAATGGTATTCGATCAGATCACCGGAAAACATCACTTCCGCATCCGGAACCCAGGCCACGATGTCGCCTGATGTATGTCCGGCACCTAGCTGCATCAACCGCACTTCGCGCCTGCCGAGATAGATCGACATCGCGCCTTCGAAGCTCAACGTCGGCCAGGTCAGCCCGGGAATGCTTTGCGCATCCTGGAACAGGCGGGGAAAGCGGCCATATTCGGAATCCCAATCCTGCTGGCCGCGTTCCTCGATCAGCCGGTAGGTCTCGCGCGAGGCAATCACGGCTTGCGCCTTGTAGGCGGAGGCGCCGAGCACGCGAACCGCGTGATAGTGCGACAGCACCACGTATTTGATCGGCTTGTCGGTGACACTGCGCACGCGTTCGATCACCCTCTTCGCCATCGCCGGCGTCGCCTGCGCATCGAACACCATGCAGCCATCGTCGCCGACGATCACCGCCGAATTCGGATCACCCTCCGCCGTGAATGCGTAGAGATCGGTTCCGATTTCGGAAAAGGTGATTTTCTTCTCGGTCAGGTCCGTCGTCGATGCGAAGCCCTTGGCCATCGATCCGATTCCTTGTGCGTTTATTGTTGTTGCTGCTGCTGCTGGCTCGTTTCCAGCATCCGCCGTTTAGCAAGCTCAATCGCTTCGCCCAGCACGCCGAGATCGCCGATATGATTGGCGAGGATCAGAACCAGCGCCGCATCGAGATCGGCGCTCTGCGCCTCAGTCAGCCCGCGGTGGGCTTCGACGATGGCGCGAAAGGCATCGTCGGGCTTTTCGAAATTCGAGCGGGTAGACAGGGCCATTTGAACCTCAGTTGCTGCCGCTAGTCTGATTCTAACATTCGCTTCCCATTGCCGCGGACATTTTTGCGAATGTTAGAATCAAGAGACCACTAGCAAATATGCGATTCTGGTCGAGTTTAGGATTTGACATTCGCTTTCGAGCCCGTGACGAGGTGGGTAGCGAATGTCAAATCCACTCCACTGGCGCGCGCCAGGGCGGATTCCAGCGCACCTCTCGTCGGGTGACGGAAACGCGCGGCGACGTAGCCGTCAGGGCGTAACAGATAAGCGGTACCGGGCTCGGCATCGTAGCGTTGGGCCGCTAGCCCGGCCGTATCGGAATAGCCGCCCGGGCCGCCGATGCGGATCGCGCCGACGCCTTCGGGAGCATCGGCCGCGACCCCGTTGGCAAATTCGAGCAGCGTGAATTGCGAACCGCGGGCGATGAAGGCGCCCGTCAGATATTCGCTGTTGCCTGCAGGTGCCGCGATCGGCGCGTCGAGCATGGACGCCCCCGGCCGCGGACCCCCGCGCCACGGATCGCGGTCGGCAGTCGAAAGCGGGGTGTGGTAGATCGACGGCACCGAGAGCCGGCCGCCATTGACCATGCGCTTGCCGAACTCGGTTTCCTTGGCGAGCAACAGAACCGCCTTTCGATACCGCGCCTCCTGGCGCGTGGCGGGGGCCATGAAATCGGTCGATCGCGTCGATTCGCGGATATTTTCGTCGGCCGCCGCACTGCGCTCGATGTGATAGCTTTCGAGCAGACTTTCCGGCGACGCCCGCCTCAGCACGCGGTCGAGCTTCCAGGCAAGGTTCTCGGCGTCCTCCAGGCCGGAATTGGCGCCTCTCGCACCGAACGGCGATACCTGATGCGCCGCATCGCCCGCAAAGATCACCCGGCCATGGAGGAATCTATCCATTCGCCGGCACTGAAATTTATACAACGATATCCATTCGAAATCGAACTTGTCATGGCCGAGCATGCGCGCGATCCGCGGTCGAACGTTTTCGGGCAACTTCTCCTTCACCGGATCGGCGTCCGGATTGAGTTGCAGGTCGATGCGCCAGACGTCGTCCGGTTGCTTGTGCAGCAGCGCCGAGCGCCCGGCATGAAACGGCGGATCGAACCAGAACCAGCGCTCGGTCGGGAACTCCGCCGTCATTTTGACGTCAGCGATCAGGAACTGGTCTTCGAAGACCTGGCCTGCGAAATCGGCGCCGACCATCTGCCGCAGCGATGATCGCGCGCCGTCGCAGGCGACGACGTAATTTGCGCCAATCCGATAAAGTCCGTCCGGCGTCTCGATGGTGAGGATCGCGTGATCATTGCGTTGCTCCAGCCCGATCACCTTGTTGCGCCAGCGCAGGTCGATCGCCGGCAGTTCGCCGACGCGATCCACCAGATAGGCCTCGGCATAGAATTGCTGGAGGTTGATGAAGGCCGGCCGCTTGTGACCCTGCTCCGGCAGCAGATCGAATTGATAAAGCTGCGCCGCGCCGTGGAAGATCCTGCCGACGCTCCACACAACGCCCTTGTCAACCATGCGCTGGCCGACGCCGAGCCGGTCCCAGAATTCGAGCGAGCGTTTCGAAAAACAGATCGCACGCGAGCCCTCGCCGATCCGGTCGGCATCATCGAGTAGCACGACGCGCTGGCCGCGCTGTGCCAGATCGATCGCCAGCGACAGCCCGACCGGGCCGGCGCCGATGACCGCGACCGGGTACACGGAAATGCCACCCCCGGTCCGGTCCTGATCAGCATGGCGACGATAACCGAAGTTTGACTGGATCCTCGACTGCGCCATATTCGCGTCGCTCTGGCCAATGGGCGCCGTGCCCGGTAAGATAGTCGCGTCTGCAACGATCTAAACTCCGCCCGCGTTCCTCCGTCAACTCAAATTGGAGCGGTTTTTGCCAAAAGCGCTTTCGAGAAAGGCGAACAACGGTTCGCAGAAGGAACCAGCGTCCGGGACCGGCGCGCGACTTGACCTGTTCAGGTTTGTGCCCTTCCGCCTCAATCGCCTCGCGGCCGAGGTTTCCTCGGCACTTTCCAGCGAATACCGGGATCGTTATGGCCTTGACATACCGGAGTGGCGGGTGCTGGCGACGCTTGGCCTTCGCAACGAGGCATGCAGCGCGCAGTATATTTCGTACTGCACTCGCACGCATAAATCCACGATCAGCCGGGCCGTCACGGCGTTGATGGCGCGGCGACTCGTCGAGCGGATCGAGAACGAGGATGATCGCCGCGAATTTGTGCTGCGCCTGACGTCAAGGGGAAGGGTTCTCTACGAGAGCCTCATTCCGCGCCTGAAGCGCAAGGAGCGGAAGATCATGTCTTGTCTCAGCAACCGTGAACAAAGGGATTTCGCACGGCTGCTGGGCAAGATCGAGGATAGTCTCGACCTTGTGCAAACGATCGAAGACGCAAGGAAGGCGGAGGCGTATTGAATCGCTCTGGCTACCCTCCGCCGCCGATGCCGCGACGCCAGTCCCTTCTGCCTCAAGCCGGATTGATGAATCCGATGGGTTGGCAGGCGGCCATCGGGGCAACCTATTTCGCGAAGGAACGTGACGGCGCCCTGTGAAGCGCGAAGGCATCGGTCTTGTCGCTGGCGCGCGGGTAGAGTTCGGCAACCAACGGATCGTGGCCCGGAATGATGCGATCGGGATGACCGGCGAGACGTTCGACAATCTCCCAGCCCTGGCACATGTCGCCGATGTTATAGACGATGGGAAACGGGCTGCGGCGATGCAGATTGCCGTAAAAATGCGCTGCATCCGAAGCAAGCACCACGGACCCGCGCGCCGTCTCGACCCGCACAACCTGCAAGCCGTCGGAATGGCCGCCGACCCGATGCACGGTGACGCCGGGTGCAATCACACCATCGCCGGAATGAAACGTGACACGCTCGCTGTAGACGTGGCGCACCATCAGTGTGACGTGTTCAACCGAAAATGGATGACGCAGGTTCCCAAAGCACATGCAACGCCCCGTGGCATAGCCCATTTCGCGGTCCTGAAGGTGAAATCGCGCATTCGGAAACAGGTCGAGGTTGCCGGCGTGGTCGTAATGCATGTGCGTCACGATAACGTCCCTGATCGTGTCGGCCTTGACGCCGAAGCGTGCCAATGCATCTACCGGGTTGAGCGTGAGCTTGCGGTCGCGAAGACCGGCCTCTTCCGCGTTGAAGCCGGTATCCACCAGGATGTCGCGGCCGCCGCCCCGAATCAGCCAGACGAAGTAGTCGAGGTCCGAGGCCGCCTTCTCGTGCGGGTCCGGCAAAAGGTAATTCATATGGGGAGTGCGCGGCGACATCGTCGCATAGCGGAGCGCATAAATTTCGTAGACGTTTTCCATGGGACGATCTTCTGTCTGGCTGCGTTAGGCGCGCACTACCAAGCCACCATCGGGAAAAAAGGTCAAACGCCCAGGCAGTCACGCCCGCCCGATCAGAAATGCCCGGCATACGAGGATGTGTCGTATCGATGACACCTGCGACTGCCCGACCCGACATTGGCGGCCGCTTTTGACGGCCAACGCGATCAATCGTCGCGGTAGTCATCGCTTCGGTGGCCTGTTGACAGCTCCTCCGGGCGCGGTTTGATAATGCGTTTTTCGTGGGGTAAGGTCGCCGAGGTGCGAGACTGGGATCGGCGCCTTTTTGGCTGGACTGACGTCGTATGAGAATCCGCCATTCGTTGTTTGCGCTTTTGATTCTGTCGATCGCGCCGGTCTTCCCTTCGACCGGCATGGCTGCGGAGCGGTTTGCCCTTGTCATCGGCAACGCGAAATACCCGGACGCGGACGCTCCCCTGAAGGAACCGATCAACGACGCGCGCGACGTCGCCGACGAACTCAAACGCGATGGCTTCACCGTCGATGTCGGCGATAACCTGACCGGCGATGGAATGAGGAAGGCGTTCGACCGTTTGTACGGCCACATCAAGCCGGGCAGCGTCGCACTGATCTTCTTCAGCGGCTTTGGCATCCAGTCTAACCGCCAGAGTTACTTGATCCCGGTCGATGCGCAGATCTGGACCGAGGCGGATGTCCGTCGCGACGGCTTCAGCCTGGAAACGGTGCTCAACGAAATCAACAATCGCGGCGCCGGCGTCAAGATCGCTCTGATCGACGCCTCCCGGCGTAATCCATACGAGCGCCGGTTCCGCAGCTTTTCCGCGGGCCTCGCCCCGGTGATCGCGCCGAATGGAACGCTCGTCATGTATTCGGCGGCGCTCAGCTCGGTTATTTCTGACAATGGTGGGGATCACAGCCTGTTCGTTCAGGAACTGCTCAAGGAAATCCGTGTCCCCGACCTGACGGCCGAGGAGACGCTGAACAGGACACGTGTCGGTGTCACCCGCGCATCGCGCAGCGAGCAGGTGCCGTGGATTTCCTCTTCGCTGGCCGAGGATTTTTCGTTCATTCCGGTCGCGCGGCCACCCGGTCCGATGGCGAACCTTCCGCAATCCCCACAGCTTCCCGAGCCTCCACCTCAACCTCCGCCACAGCCGCGTGCCGAGCCGTCTCCGCCGCCCTATCCACCCTCTCCACCGCCAGCCCCGAAGGCGGAACTTCCCCCGCCCGACAAGCCGGCGCCAGCGCCGAACATTCCGGGCGACAAGCCGCCTGCCGGCGCTCCAGGCAATGACGGAACCTCTCCGGCCCAGCCACTGCTTGCGGACGATCCGATCATCAAGAGTCTTAGTGCCAGGATCGCCGAGAATCCGGACGACGCGGGCGCACTCTACCGGCGCGGGCAGGTTTACGCCAGCAAGGGCGCCTACAGCCTCGCCATCAAGGATTTCGACGACACCATCAGGCTAAACCCGAAAGACGTGGAAGCCTACAACAACCGCTGCTGGACCCGCGCCGTCGTCGGCGATCTGCAATCGGCGCTGCGGGATTGCAACGAGGCGCTGCGGCTGCGCCCCAATTTTGTTGACGCCCTCGACAGCCGTGGCCTGCTCAACCTGAAGAACGGGCAGAACAAGAACGCCATCGCCGATTTTGACGCCGCACTGAAGATCAACCCGCGGCTGACCTCCTCGCTGTATGGGCGTGGTCTCGCCAAGCAACGCAACGGTGCCGTTGCGGAAGGCGATGTCGACATTGCCAATGCGAAGTCCATGGACCCGAATATCGTCAAGGAATTCGCAAGTTACGGGGTGCGTTGACGATCAAGGGAACCGGAACCGGGGGATCAACACTGGATGTCCCGATTCCGAAACTTGCATCTTGGCGCGGCGTCTTCGTTTGCAAAACCCTCCGCTTGTTGATTCCAGCGGGGCTTTGGTTCAGAAGTCCGCCTGACAGACTTGCGGCGACGACGATGCGGACTTCTCAATGCCACACAGGGTCTGGATTGATATTGCGATGACGCTTTCCGAAAACCTCAAGCCGGTCCTGGCAGTGGCCTTTTTCGCGGTCCTCGGAGCGACGTGGTACTGGTTCGAGCACCGCTCTCGTCCGCAAGAGAGCGATACGCCCAGCAGCGCGCTCGTGATCGTCACGAAATCCACCAATGCATGCTTCTCCGATCTGGTGCGGGTTACCGGATTTGTCGTGCCGCGCCGTGAAGCGGTGGTCGGCGCTGACCAGGAGGGATCCAGGGTCACCGACGTGCTGGTGCGCGAAGGCGAGACGGTTACCGAAAATCAGGAACTGGCGCGGCTGACGCCACCCCCGGCCCAGGTGGCGGCCGCGGGCGGCGCGGCGCGCACCGCCGCGCCGATTTCGCTGCGCGCGCCGGCCGCAGGCCTCGTCACGCAGGTGAATACCATCGTCGGCGCGCCGGCCTCGCCCCAGGCCGGACCCATGTTCCGGATTGCGGTCAATGGCGAGCTCGAGCTCGATGCCGAAGTGCCGGCCGTCCACATGATGAAGATCAATCCCGGGGCGACGGCGCGGATCAGCCGCGAAAACGGGCCGGACATTGTCGGACGCGTCAGGCAGGTTTCGCCGCAAATCGATCGCAACACCCAGCTCGGTCATATCAGGATCGCGTTGGCCAATAATCCATCGCTCAAGATCGGTATGTTCGCCCAGGCCAGCATCGACGCCAAGCGCAGCTGCGGGGTTGCGGTCCCGCGTACTGCAATTGACCATCTCACCGTACAGGTGGTCAAAGGAAACACAGTGGAGACGCGAAAGGTCCGGGTCGGGCTGGTCTCCGACACGTCCACGGAAATTCTCGAGGGCCTCGACGTCGGCGAAATCGTCGTGGCCGATGCCGGCTCTTCCCTGCACGACGGCGACAAGATCAAGACCATGTTCGCCGATGAACTCGATCGAACGCGAGCGCGCTGATGGCAATGAATATCTCGGCCTGGTCGATCCGGCATCCGCTTCCCGCGGTCGTGTTTTCGATCATCCTTCTGGTGCTCGGCTGGGTGAGTTTTACGAGGCTGGCTATAACGCGGCTGCCGAGTGCCGACATCCCCGTGATCTCGGTCACGGTGTCGCAGTTCGGCGCGGCACCGGCCGAGCTCGAGGCGCAGGTCACCAAGACCATCGAGGACGGGGTGTCGGGCGTGGAGGGCGTACGGCACATTTCATCTTCGATCACCGACGGCTTGTCGGTGACGACGATCCAGTTCGCGCTTGAGACCAACACCGACCGAGCGTTGAACGATGTGAAGGACGCGGTCACGCGGGTGCGCGCGAACCTGCCGCAAAACGTCAACGAACCGCTGATCCAGCGCGTCGACGTGATCGGGCTGCCGATCGTCACCTATGCCGCGATCTCGCCCGGCAAGACGCCGGAGCAGCTTTCCTACTTTGTCGACGACGTGGTCAAGCGCGCGCTGCAGGGCTTGCGCAACGTCGCACAGGTCGAACGCATCGGCGGCGTCGATCGCGAGATCCTCGTTTCGCTCGATGCCGACCGCTTGCAGGCTGCAGGCCTGACCGCGGTCGACGTCAGCCGGCGCTTGCGCGGCACCAATGTCGATCTCGCCGGAGGCCGGGCTGAAATCGGAAAGAACGACCAGGCGATCCGCACGCTCGCCGGGGCGAAGACACTCAACGACCTCGCCGGAACCATGATCAGCCTGCCGACCGGCGGCGAAGTGCGTCTCGATGATCTCGGCACAGTCACCGACACCATCGCCGACCGCAGGACCTTCGCCCGTTTCAACGGCGAGCCCGTGGTGGCGCTCGGCATCAAGCGGTCGAAGGGCGCCAGCGACGTCGTGGTTGCCGCCGCCGTGCAGAAGCGAATCGACGCACTGAAAGTGGCCCACCCCGATGTCGATCTGAAACTGATCGACACGTCGGTCGAATTCACCAAGGGCAACTACGAGGCCGCAATCTCGACCCTGTTCGAAGGTGCGATCCTCGCCGTCATCATCGTGCTTCTGTTCCTGCGCGATATCAGGGCCACGATCATCGCCGCGATCTCGCTGCCGCTGTCGATCTTTCCGGCGTTCTGGGCGATGGACATTCTCGGGTTCTCGCTCAACCTGGTCAGTTTCCTCGCCATCACGCTATCGACCGGAATTCTTGTCGACGATGCGATCGTCGAGATCGAGAACATCGTACGCCACATGCGGATGGGCAAGTCGCCCTATCGCGCAGCCCTTGAAGCTGCCGACGAGATCGGCCTTGCCGTGATCGCGATCTCGCTGACGATTATCGCGATCTTCGCTCCCGCGAGTTTCATGTCCGGAATCGCGGGGCAATTCTTCAAACAATTCGGCATCACGGTTTCGGTGCAGGTGTTTTTCTCCCTGCTTGCCGCGCGCTTCGTGACGCCGGTTCTGGCCGCCTATTTCCTCAAAGACCATCCGCACGAAGATCCGCCGCCCGGCCGCGTGCTGCAATTCTACACCCGTATCGTGACCTGGTCGGTGAAGCACTATTTCATCACCGTGCTGATCGGCTTTGCGATCTTTGCCGCCTCGATCTGGAGCATCACGCTGCTGCCGCAGGGTTTCCTGCCCGCCCAGGACACCGCGCGCTCGCTGCTGGCCGTGGAGCTGCCGCCCGGCTCCCAGCTTGCCTACACCGAGAAAGTCACCGAAGAAATCGTCGCGCGCCTGCGCAAGCGACCCGAGGTGCGGAGCGTATTCGTCGATGGCGGACGGGTGCCGCCGGGCACGTTCGAGGTGCGCCGCGCCGCGCTGATCATCAATTACACGCCGAAGACCGAGCGCAAGATCACCCAGCGCGAGCTTGAGCTCGCGATCGGCCAGGAGCTCGAGAACGTTCCCGATATCCGGTTCTGGTTCCTCGACGAAAACGGCCTGCGCGCGATCTCGCTGGTCGTCACCGGCGTCGACAGCAATATCGTGAACAATGTCGCCAGCGAACTTGCCAACCAGATGAAGCGCATTCCGCTGATCGCCAATGTGATCTCGGAAACCTCGCTCGACCGGCCGGAGCTTCGCATCCAGCCGAGGGCGGATCTCGCCGCGCGCCTGGGCGTCTCCACGGAAAGCCTGTCAGAAACCATCCGTGTTGCGACCATCGGCGATGTTGGTCCGGCGCTTGCCAAGTTCGACGCGGGCGACCGGCAGGTGCCGATCCGTGTCCAGCTCGAGGACAGCGCGCGCGGCGATCTGCAGGTCCTCGAACAGTTGCGTGTCCCGCTCGGCGGCGGCCGCGGCGGCGTGCCGCTGTCGGTGGTCGCCGACATCAAGCTGGACCAGGGTCCGACCAGCATCAACCGGTATGACCGGGAAAGACAGGCCACCGTGGCCGCCGATCTCGTGGGTAATTCGGCGCTCGGCGATGCCACCAGGAAAATCAATGAGCTGCCGGTCATGAAAAGCCTGCCCAAGGGCGTGACCGTCAATCCTTCCGGCGATGCGGAAAGCCTGAACGAGTTGTCAGCCGGCTTTGCCACTGCCATCACCGCAGGCCTGATGATGGTCTACGCGGTGCTGGTCTTGCTTTTCGGCACCTTCCTGCAGCCGATCACCATCCTGTTTTCGCTGCCGCTTTCGATCGGCGGGGCGATCGCGGCCTTGCTCGTGACCGGCAAGCAGCTGACGACGCCGGTATGGATCGGAATCCTCATGCTGATGGGGATCGTCACCAAGAACGCCATCATGCTGGTGGAATTCGCGGTGGAGTCGATGCGCGACGGCAAGCCGCGCGAAGTGGCGATCATCGATGCCGGCATGAAACGCGCCCGTCCGATCGTCATGACCACCATTGCGATGGTCGCCGGCATGATGCCTTCCGCGCTCGCGGTCGGAGCCGGCGGTGAATTCCGCTCGCCGATGGCGCTCGCCGTGATCGGCGGGCTGTTGTTCTCGACCGTCCTGTCGCTGGTCTTCGTGCCGGCGATGTTCATGGTGATGGACGATATCGGCGAACTGATCTGGCGCTTCGGCAAAAGACTGCTGTCGTCAAGTGGCGGCGAGCAGGCAGCTTCAGCGGAGCAAAGCAAGGATCACAAGCCCCCGCCGAGCGTGATGCATTCGCCCGCGGCCGAGTGAGGCCTACTCGTTCCGCGCCACTGCCGTTCGGTCGGTTCGCCCGCGGTAGCGTCCGCGGTGCGGTTCTGCGGGCCCGAAAACGGTCGCCGACGGAACGCCAGCCACGAACTGTGTCATAAGTCACATACCTTTGCAGCACGCTCTGTCTATTTTGGTGCTTTGAACCCCTTCCCGTTTCCGGGATAAGCTTGAAATCAAACAGCTCGCCGGTTCCGGCCTCGCCACTTCCGACGCCGTTTGCCAGATCTGGAAGACCGAGATGAAAGCCTTGAAAATCGCAAGCGCCGCCCTCGCCACCATCGTCGTCATCGCAGCGCTGTTACTAATCATCGGAATCCCTTCCGGATTCCTGACATCGACGATCCAGGATCGCCTCGAGCGCGAAACCGGATACCACCTCACGGTCGCCGGCTCGACCAGGATCGGCTTGTGGCCGTCGCTGAATGTCACGATGAACGATGTCACGCTGGAAAGGCCGGACCAGAACGATGACAGCACTCGCCTGAGCATTGGCAGTATCAAGGTCGACATGACGATGGCCAGCGCGTGGACGGGCCACCCCGAAATCAGCGAGCTCGCGATCAACCGGCCCCTTCTCAACGTGCCGCTCTTGCGCGAGCGAACGGCAGTCGCCAAACCCGCCGCTTCCAAACAGGCGCCATCCTCGGCGGCGGCCAATCCCGAAACGCCCGCAATCGGGCGCGTCACCATAACCGACGGCACGGTGATCTTCTCCAATTTGCGCGATCGCGTCGAGAAACGCATCGAAGCCATCAACGCCAACGCGCTCGTTGGCGGCGATCGCAGGATCAGCCTTACCGGCAATGCTCGGGCCGGCAATAATCCCGTCAAATTCGAGATCAAGGGGACCACGCCCACGTCTCCTCTGGAACGACAGAACATTCCGGTCGAAGTAGACCTCGACGTGCCCACCCTCCTGCAAGGGCCATTGTCGGGGAAGGCCGAAGTCCGGCTCAATGGCTCCGTCGTCATGATCAACGGGCTTTCCGGGACCATCGGCGATGGCGCTTTCAACGGCTGGGCTTCGGTCGACGTCGCGAGCAAGCCGCTCGTGAAACTTGATCTCGACTTCCAGCGCCTCGACATCGCCTCCGGCAGGAGCCCGGCTGCTTCGCGGGATTCGCAATCCGCCTCGCAGGCACCATCGGAATCTGCTTCGCAATCCTGGAGCAACACCACCGTCGATTTCAATGGACTGAACTATGTCGACGCCGAGGTCCGCATTTCCGCAGCCGAACTCAATCTCGGCCAGGCGCATTTTGCCCCGGTCGCGACCGACGCCACACTTAGCGGCGGCGTCCTCAAATGCGCCATCAGGAATCTCGGCGCCTATGGCGGGCAGGCCAATGGCGAAATCGACATCGACGCATCCGCTACGACGCCGGCTTACTTCATGCGCAGCGATCTTGTCGGCGTTCGCGCCTTGCCGCTGTTGCGCGGCATCGCCGGCTTCGACAAGCTCGATGGCAAGCTGCAGGCCAAGATCACGGTCCGCTCCACCGGCCAGAGCCAGCGCGCGATCATGTCGAACGTCAACGGCACGGCCTTCGCCAATTTCCAGGACGGCGCCATCCGCGGCCTCAACCTCGCGCAGATGATCCGCTCGCTGACGACAAGCCCGCTGTCGGGATGGCAGGCAAGTAAGGAGCTGGCCACCGACCTGACCCAGCTCTCCGCCTCTTTCCGCATCGAAAAAGGTCAGGCCACCACGACCGACCTCAATCTGGTCGGTCCGTTGGTGCATATGACCGGGGCGGGTACGATCGACCTCGGCACGAAGACACTGGCGTTCCGCGTCGAGCCGAAGCTTGTGATGACTACCGAGGGCCAGGGCCGCGCCGCCGATCCGGTCTCCTTCGGAATTCCCGTCGTGGTCGACGGACCCTGGGCCGAGCCGCGCATCTATCCCGACATTGCCGGCGTGCTCGACAATCCCGACGCGGCCTATGCCAAGCTGCAGGAGATGGGCAAGGGCCTGTTCGGACCGGGTGGATTGGGAGGACTTGGCGGCCAGGGTGGAGGATCGAATGGCGGCGGATCGAGCGGCGGCGGTTTGTCCGACATGCTCGGCGGCAGGCTCGGCGAGACCTTGGGCAAACTGCTGCAGCAAGGGCTGAGCCAGGGATTGAATCAGGGCCGCGGCCAAAGTCGCGGTCTTGCCGCACCGACTCCTGCGCCGAATACCCAGTCCACGCCGGCGCAGAATGACCCGCCGCCACAGAACCAACAGGACAGCGAGCCGATGAACGACGTGCTGCGGCAGTTGTTCAATCGGTGAGATTGCAGTTCCCCTCTCTCGTCGTCCCGGCCAAGCGAGCTCCTGGCAACGCGAAGCGTTGTCCAGAGCGAGCGCGAGCCGGGACCCATAACAACCGGCGTTTGCCGTTCGCGGAAGGTGGGTCGCGATGAGCGCGATCGTGCTCACGCGGGGTCCCTGCGTACACGTATGAGACGAAGGAAGATTCCCGGGTTGGGGTACCCCCGTCATTCAGTCGAGTCCAACCACGCTTGGCTCCTCCACCCGCCATCTGCTATCGATGGTCCCAAAAACCGGACGGGAACGCCGATGCCTGCTTTCGCTTCTCCCCACCCCCAGAGAAACCTCCTCGCCGCCCTCGCGGTCGCCGCCATCGTGCTCGCCCTCGCCTGCCCCTCCCTCGCCGCCGAGGAAACCGAAGTCCCGAAGGACGCGCCGAAAGGCGCCACCGTCACGGTGCTGAAGGCGGCGAAATTCTGCTTCCCCGCCATCGTCGAGGCCTCCGGCATCATCATCCCGCGCGAGGAAACCATGGTGCGCCCGGACCGGCCGGGCCTCAAGGTCGCTGAAATTTTGGCCGAGCCCGGCGACACCGTGACCGCCGGCCAGAATCTTGCCCGGCTCGCCCTTCCCGAAGGCGGCTCGACGATGCTGCAGGCGCCCATCGCCGGGCTGATCTCGGCCTCCACCGCTGTCATCGGCGCCTTCGCCTCGCCGCGCGGGGAGGCGCTATTCTCCATCATCGCCCGCAGCGAGTTCGATTTGGTCGGCATGGTGCCGACGCAGTACATCTCCAAGCTCGCGGTCAATCAGACGGCGCGGGTGAAGATCGTCGGCGCTGGCGAGGTCGAAGGCAAGGTTCGCCGGGTGTCGGCAACGGTCGAGCCCAACAGCCAGCTCGGGCAGGTGTTCGTCGCGATTACGACCAACCGCAGACTCTTGGTGAACTCATCCGGCCGCGCGCTGATCACGACCGGGAAGAGCTGCGGGGTGTCGGTGCCGCTCACCGCGGTGCTGTATGGAACGGCCGGCACCGTGGTGCAGGTGGTGCGGCGCGGGCGCGTCGAGACCAAGCGGGTCGAACTCGGCCTGATCTATGGCGCGCAGGTCGAAATCAAGGAAGGCCTGCAGGAGGGCGACATCGTGGTAGCGCGCGCCGGCGCGCTGCTGCGCGAGGGCGATCCGGTGCGGCCAATCATGGCGGCGGCCGAAGCGAATTAGGGCTGCGGATGGAACCACAGCCGCGTGGTCGTCCCCGCGAACGCAGGGACCCAAAACCACCGGCGCTAATTTGCGAAAGATTATCTGCCGGCAACGACAGAAACGAGAGGCCGCGGCGTATGGGTCCCGGCTCGCGCTCCGCTTGGCCGGGACGACGAACTAACTTCTGTCCCTGCGTTCGCAGGGACGACGCGGGTGATGGATTGAAAAACCTCAGCTTCCGGCGCTGGCGCCGAATTGGACGTCTTCAAGCAGCGAGGAGGAGACCGAGGGGACCTGGGCGCCGTCGGTGGCCTTCGAGATCGCGACGCGGGTCTTGTTGAAGACAGCTTCCGCGGCCGAGGCCGAGGCCTGGGCGTTGAGATTGTTGAGCAGCTCGGAAACCAGCACCGAGTGCTGGCCGCTCGCGTCATCCGCCACCTGTCCCGGTGTCGCCGAGGTCAGGATCAGGGCGTTGTCGGGCGCATTGATCGGGGCCAACCCATGCGAAAAGGCGCGGAAGCGCCGCTCATAAGGATTGCGGCGGGAGGCGTCGAGGACCACCAGCTTGGCTGCGGCGCCATTCTCCTTGACGGCGTCGAGCACGGACTCGACGCTGATGCCCTCGCGACGCACGTCGGCTTCCTTCCAGATCGTGGCGTCGACCGGGATCATGAAGCTCTCGCGGCCGGCTTGGACGCCGTAGCCGCCGAAGAACAGCATCACCACCGAGTCCGGCCGAACCCTGGATTTCAGCCGGTCGACCGCGCGGCTCATGTCGTCATGGGTGGCGTCTTCCACCATATCGACATCAAACCCGTCATGCCGAAGCGCGGCGCTCAGCGCGCGGGCATCGTTGATCGACTGGGTCAGGGGCTCATTGGCATCGGGATAATGGCCATTGCCGATGATGAGCGCGATCCGCGACGGACGGTCGGCGGCAGTGTCAGCCTGCTCGGTCGCAACCGCCTTGGCCGCGTCGTCCAACGCCCGCTTGTTCAGCGCGGCATGCGCGCCGATCGCCAGCGACACCATGCCGAGCAAGGCGGCGGCAATAGCTACCGAACGGCGGGAGGTGCCAAGTTTGCTGAAATCCATCGCTTCTCTCATCCGTGGTCGGGCGCGCGCATCCTAGTCGCGCCAACACCTGTCAGGTTTTAGGGGTTGGGGGTTGCTGTGCCGTCTAACTAAGCTCAATTTTTGGCGTTGCAACAAACAAAGCCTTAACCTGCCGGGTCCCCACCGACAACCTCAGAGATTGCTTGACAAATCGCGGACCCCGCCTTGGTTACCGCTTTGATAACGGCTGCGGTTACCGTCCACAGACTGTGACACCGGTCACATAAGACCGCTCCCTCCCGCGAGCGAATTGGCCAACTTTTGTGGAATATGCTGCCGCCCGGTTGGCATCTCCTGCGCTTTTATGCCATTTTTCAAGGACTTGCGGCATTCACGCTAAATCCGCCGCCACGGCTTTGGAAAGAGCAGGCGGGGTCATTCTTGAACCTGGTCAGGCTCTTGAACATTAGAAAAGGCTTGGCTGCGCCTCCAGGGAAACCTGTGGCCAAACCGCCTGCGAAAGAAAATTGATGGCATTTCAGGAACTCGCGGCAGCCGCATACCGCGCTCTGACGGTTCGGAAGGACGGACCGTCGCTGTATGAGGTCTGCGACCCCCTTCTCCTGAACGGCGCCGGCGGCGATCCGCACCTCGCCAAATTCTACAGGACCGCTTTGGGTAACCCGCCGCTGCGGGCGCTGCTGCGGCGAACCGGGCTGCCGGAGCTCAACGAGCCGACGCGGCTGCGAGGTCTTCGCCAGGCTCTGGTCCGGGCGCGAGACGAGGAGACGCCGGATTGGGCCGCCATCGGGGCGCCGGTAGCGGAGCTTCTGGACAAGGTCGAGCTGCGCTGTCCCCAGCCGCGAGCGATGCGCCCGACGGAAACGCCGCCCGGACTGGGCGAAATCGAGCGCGTGATCCGCGCCTGCGGCGCGCATCTATTGGGCTCGTTCGAAAGATGCGGCTTCATCCCGGCCTACGCCGCCTTCAACCTGACCGGCGATCCAGACCTGCGGGGCCGCGAATTCCTGATGGCGCTGACGGGCTTGAACGCGCGGGCCTACAAGAATTCGACCCTGCTGTTCAACCTGGCGCGGATTTTCATCGCGCGGTCGCCGGCACGCGACCTGATCAGTCCGGCCTGGACCGGCATTGCCGAGCCGATGTGGCAACCCCTCCAGATCCGCCACCGCTCGGCCTACTACGATGCGTTCTATACCGAGGCGCTGTTGAGCTTTGTCGAGACGGGGCTGGCGTCAGGTGAACAGGGGCGTGCTGC